>Ga0194138_10000353_pt1 | contig 21893 bp, 18 predicted proteins | sample TARM_MetaG_T2_14_FD_134022 | JGI IMG/M metagenome (GOLD analysis project Ga0194138, IMG submission 134022) | Freshwater microbial communities from Pennsylvania, USA, analyzing microbe dynamics in response to fracking - TARM_MetaG_T2_14 (version 2) | ecosystem: Environmental > Aquatic >...
GGAACTATAACTTTAGAGGAATTTCAGGACGCCCGCAATGGCTTTTTCTTTTGCCCTAAGCTGCTTGCGGAGTTATGTACTTTTGCGCTGCAATTGTATGTAGGTTTATCTTGCCACAAACATAATGCGCCACTTCCAGGTTGTAAGGTGCCCCTTCCACTTCAAATTCTACGTCCTCATATTTATGCACGAACGGCTTGTGGTTCTGCATGGTTACCAAGTGAATAAAGTCTTTTTCTTCTGTGCTCTCCAACACGTCCAGCACTTCCCGGTAAGAAGCTTCATCCGATATGAAGGTATTCTCATCGATGCGGTCCGTATAGGTCATGTCTTCCTGGAACAAAACAGATTCAAAATGAAGGGACTGATAATTTTCCTTTCGCTTATACATCGTCGAATTGTAAGGATGAATCGCCGTCAAATGATGGCCTGCCTCCTTTACAAAGTCGGTAATGGACGGCATCACTCTTATTTGTTCACTCAACTGAATAAAGGGTGTCGTGATATTGGAAGAGAACGGCTCTAAAGAAACACCTGTAAGTGCCTCGAATTCAATGTTCGCTGTTCCTCCCCCGTAACCTTGGGACAGAGATAAACCTGTTTTATGCCGTTCGGCGGTTTGCCGCAACAATGGTATCGGATCTTTAGATATGTTTACCCCGTCAATTCTCATTGGATCAGAAAAGGTCTCATTCATGATATAGATAATATTGTACTCGTCCAACGAACCTTGTCGGGCCGCATTCTTTGTTTCCGCTTCTCTTTGATACTTTTCAAAAATCCGTGCGATGCGTTCTTTGCTGTAGTCGTCCGGCCGATCAACTGCTGGTGAGACGAAGTTGTACAACAAGCCGGATACAAATCCATTTTCACTGTAATTCTTTTCCTGGCTGTATGACACCCACTGCACCTGCTCATTAAACATGGCTTTCACCTTGTTTCCTGGCTGATTAAATTGGGAGATGTACACCAATATGAATGTGACCAGCCCAAAACTAAACCAGCGAACCAGCTGCATCTTTCTGCTGAGCGGTCGTTTTTTCCTTTTTATAAAGAAGAAAACTGTGCTGGCGATAAACACCAAAAACAACGAAACGATCCCGATTGCTACCGGAAGTTCAACCATTTCAAACAAGAAGGAAACATCCTTCAAAAAGTCAGTGTCAGAAGGATACAACGGCTCTCCCCGGTAAATCATTTTTTGCTGTGAACTGATCCCTATGACCAGGGTCAAAAACAGCAGAATAACCGAAGTAAAACCGATGGATCTTGTCAGCAGCCACAACCAGAGAAAAAGGATAAAAACAATGCCAGCTTGGATGAAGTGAAGGCGTGTACGATAATCCAGAAACTCAAACGTTCGTTGCCAATCATATTGAAAATGGAAAAGTTGTAATAATACAATTACTGCCAATGAAAGAATAAACCCAATCCCTCCAACGAGTAACCATTGCTTTACTTCTTTTCCGTATTTGAATTTATTCAAAAAATTACTCCCTTCAAACGGATTCCCCACATAGTAAGTTATATTTTAGCACTTTATAGGCATAAAGATAACCCCCTGACTCAATCAGGGGGCTGATGATTATTTATAAAATGTATTTGCAGTAGATCCCGGTGCCCGCTCGCCTTTTTTCACGAGGCGGATTTGGAATGCTTCCATGCGTCGGCCCAGTCCTTCTGATCCAGAAGGTGCGCCATTTTTCGCCCAGCCGGTCCAGCCGTATGTTTGGATATGAGTCCGGTAATAAATATCATATTCTTCTGCCATTTGACCGGTCAGTTTAATTTTGATTGCTTCCAGACGTTTTCCTTGTCCGACAGTCCCGCTGGTCATGCCGTTTGAAACCATTGGCAGCCAACCATGCGTTTGAGCGTGTGATTGGTACTCAACGCCGCCAGCATATGGTAAGGAAGATAGGTTCATTTGGAAAGCTTCCAGACGGCGGCCTTTTCCAACCGTACCCGACAATTGACCATCTCGTACCCAACTTGTCCAGCCATCATATTGCAGCTGGCTCGTGTAGTTTACTTGTGGTGTTGTAAAGGTGCGGAAAGCATTACCTGTAGTAACTGGTGTTTCATCTTTCCAGGAAATAATCACTTCAATGGAGCGAATCTTCTTAGCGTATCCTTCACTACCAGCAGGTGCGCCATTTTTCGCCCAATCTGACCAACCTAATGTATCAGCGTATACGCGGTAGTAAATGTCGTAACTCTTCGCGCCTTCCCCAGTCAAGTTCATCTTGATTGCTTCCATCCGCATGCCGTTACCTATATTACCAGCCGTGTTGCCTTCGGTAATGTTATTGACCCAGCCTTTGCGTTGGATATGGGCGGAAAAGTTGATGCTGACATTTGGATTGTCTACGAAATTGAAACGCAAATCTTCCACCCGTAAATCGTCTCCAGCGTGCCCCAATGATAAATGAGAGCCTACTTTATTCAACCAACCAAGTTTTTGGACATGGTAGTCTGCGGATAATACAGGCACTTGGTCGTATTTGTATAGTTGATAGTTATCGATCACACTAATTAACTTGTTCGCATATTCTGGATCAGTCGCATAACCTGCATTTTGCAATGCCCAGGCTGCTTTTTTGTAGTCTTTTTCACCAACGACGTGACGGTAGTTGTTTTTTCTCCATTCCGTACCGGTGAAGAATGCGCCATGGTCGCGGATACTTCCTAACCAATTGTCATATTTTCTGAAAGGAGCCACAACGTTGTAGTAGTAACCTTCTTTGATTACTTTTCCATTTTTATCCTTCACTTCAGGAGCCCATTCAGCTGTAACTACATTGTAAACGGGGCCCTTCCAATCGTTGGATGCTTTAATACCAAATAGGTTGTTCGCATTGGTTGCTAATCCACTTAAGCCCCAGGCGGATTCCAGTGCTCCCTGCGCAATCGTGATGGATGGCAGGATTCCGGAAGTGACGCTGTCTTCAATCGCGTAAGGAATGATCATTGATAAGAAATTATCTACATGTGCCGGTCTTCTGGCTGAAAACGTAGAGAAAGTAGAAAATGTTGAAAAGGTTCTTGCTGCCGGAGGATTTTTCTTCGCCTGCAAGTCTGCTTCCATGATTTCCATTGCCAAAGCATGAATGTCACTTTGGTTATATTCCGGTAAATCGGGTAATGATTCTTCAACCGCTTCTACCTCTGGTTCAGCTTCAACAGCCGGCACAGGCTCTTCGATCACTTCTACTACTGGCTCAGCTTCAACCGGAGGAGCAATTTCCTCTGTGACTTCTGGCTCTGGTTCGATTTCGATTTCAGGTTCAACTTCAGTGATTGGAGGTACTTCCTCCACCATTTCTTCTGTTTCTTCAGGCTCAATGATTGATTCAATAAGTTCAGTAGATTCAACCGTTTCAGTTTCTTCGACAGGATTTACGGCATCTGTAATTTCAGATGCTAAAACAGGGGTAATAGAGTGTGTAAAAAGGGTACTAGTAACTAATAAAAATTTAACAGGAAGAAGAAAATCTTTTCTTTTCATTCCACGAATATCCTCCTTTAAGGGATCAAATATCCTGAATTATTCATACTCCTAAAATTTTCTTGAAAAAATGTTTTTTCAACGATGAAGCATTCCAGTTTTCGGAATTGCCATTGGCTTTTCTAAATGCGCAAGCTGATTTGGCTTCACATTAGGAAAATTGGCGTATGAACCCTATTTTTGGGCGCACGAACCCCTTGGGTTCCACTAGTTTTTTAAAATGAGCCCATTTGGATGGCTTACCAGGCCAGCTGCTGGATTTTCTGTAGCAGGTGGTAGAACGACTGTTGGTAAACGTGGGTGGAACTCAATTTCAGGAACAGCCGGCGGCCGCTCTTGACGAGTTTCCCCGCCACTTTGAACAGGCGCAGACGAAGTGTATCGACTTGGAAGCCGGCCTCTTTCGGCGGCAAGCAGATGGACTTCATGAAATTGATCAGGTTATAAGCCAACAGGCTGACCATCATGCGGGCATGGTTCTCCAAGAAGGAGGAACTGTCGGTCTTGTCGAAATAGAAGCCGTTCTTTGCTTCCTTGATAAAATTTTCCATCGTCCCCCGGTTGTGGTAAAGCTGGAACATCGTCCGGGCGGACAGTTCCTCCGAGCAATTCGTGACCACATACTCGTGCCTGAATAGCAGCTCGTTCGCTTCCCGGGTGGATTTGATGCAAATCCGGCGCCCCTTCGCCCAGCTCTTTGCCCGATAGGTCGTGATAGTGGACTTCCTTTTCCTCCCAGGGATGCTCATTTCCGATGAGGATGAACGACTCCGCGATTTTCTCCAGGATCTTGTTTTTCTTCAGGCGAATAACATACTGGCTTTGATAAGCCTCGCAGATATCATAGACCTCGGGGGTCGCAAAACCACTGTCCCCTCTGACGAGCAGCTTGGTACAGGGAAGTGTCTGGCTGTAATGTGCCAGCATCGGTTCCAGGAAATCTTTTACGCCGTTCGAGGTATAGACATTGCCAGAACGCAGTTCTGCCTTCAAGAAATCACACGTCAGGCCATCGAAAGCCACCAAGGGGTGATAGCCGTTTGTCCGGTAGTGGGCATTGAATTTGCTGCCTTCCTGCTTGCCGAACGTATCGGAATGGGTGGAGTCCAGGTCGATAATGAGCTCCGTTGCGTCCCGTTCCACGTGCACTTTATCGATCAGCGCCTGATTCAGGGTTTGGAACTGGGAAATGGTCGCTTCGCTGATCCGGTCCCAGAACCGGGAAAGTGATGCTTGTGATGCCAAGCTTTCCTTCTCAAGCACCAGTTGGAAAACGGGATCTTCCTTCAGTGAGTTAGCTGATGAATCCGCAGGATAACCAGCGATCAACTGGAACAGGAGTTGTTCCAGCAAGGAGATGTTGTCATGAAAGCAGTGGCTGCGATTGTCCTGGAAGGTGAGAAACTGGCTGGCTAACTTGGAGAAGCCAATCGAGTCCATGAATTCTTTTACCAAAATCAAGCCAGAATCGGTGGAAAGATTGCCGCCCGAATTATTTATCACCATTTTTGAGTTGAAGTTTACGCGTTTTTCCTGTAATGTAGCCATTGAGAGAACCCCTTTCTTTGGTTAGGTTTAGTCGCTTTAACCATAGCAGATTGGGGTTCTTTTTGTACACCCAAAGGGTGTCGGATAACAATATGAAAAACAAGGACGGGACAAGGTTTAGAGAGCATATTAGAAAAACTATGAATTATTCAGGAATATGTATGATTACTTTCAAATTATATTACACTTCAAGCTACTATATGCAAAGAATATTTAGTTTGTAATCTAACTGTAATAAACATCGTTCACACTTTTGTAACTTTGTTTGGTCAATCGTGATGTTTAAAGTAATTGACTTTAACATTATAATGAAATCTAACAACCGGATGAAGTAATCGATTGCGCGCACTAATAAAGACGAATCATAACCAACTTTTGTGAAGCGATAGTAAAAAAAGGCCCTCCCGCGTGGAGAGAGCCTTCCCTACTTGCTTACTTCTAATTCTTAAAGTAATTCACTACACCATTCGTTACGGCTTTCGCCAAAGTTTCTTGGTAGCTGGCTGTTTTCAATTTGTTCAGCTCAGCCTGATTACTCATAAAGCCAAACTCTAGTAATGCAGCAGGCAATTTCGTTTCACGCAATACTGCGAAAGTATCGCGGCGTACGCCCCGGTTAAAGGCACCAGTTGCAGAAATCAATGAGTTATGCACAGCGTGTGCAAGCTTTTCACTTTGACGCAAACGAGTTGGATCGTTATGCATGTCGCCGTTAATTTTTGGTTCATAATCTGGATCATACTCATACCAGAATGTTTCAATCCCATTTACGCCGCTGTTTCCTGGCATCGCATTGTTATGCAGGCTTAGGAAAATATCAGCTCCGGAGGCATTAGCCATTCTGGAACGCTCCGTTTTGTGGTCGATAAACACATCGTTTGTACGAGATAAGATGACATTGAAACCAGCTGCTTTTAGGTGTTTCTCAAGTCTAAAGGCCATTTGTAAGTTCAAGTCTTTTTCTCTCGTTCCGAAGTATTGTGCACCTGGATCAGATCCACCATGACCAACGTCAACAAATACGGTATACTTCTTCACTTCTGGTTTTGGTTCTGCTTTTTTGAAAGCAGCTGCTTCATTCACTACTGGAGCAATTAACCCTTTTTCTACCAATTTAATCTCGATATTTTCTACACGTTTTTTCATGCCTTCTGTACCAGCTGACATACCGTTTTTCGCCCAGCCTAACCAGCCAAAGGATTGTGAATGGACACGGTAGTAAATGTCATAGTGCTGTGCCATTTCACCAGTCAAATTGATTTGAACGGCTTCCACACGTTTGGTCTGGCCAGTTGTACCACTGATTGCGCCATTGGATACTGGATTCATCCAGCCGTGGCTTTCAACATGCGTACGGTACTCAACGCCACCTGTGTATTGGTCATTTTGTAAAGAAACCTTCAAAGCTTCCATACGCAACTCACGGTTTGTAGTACCGCTTGGTTGACCGTTTCTCGAATCCTTCAACCAACCTAATGATTGGATGTGAGTAGTATAAACTACAGATGCGTTGTCTTTCACTTTGTAAGCTGCGCCTCCTTGATCAAAGGCAGTCCCTTTCGGCACTACTTGAACTTCGTAAGCTTCAGCACGGAAACCATATCCTTCGGTTCCGGCAGGCGCACCATTTTTGGCCCAGCCTAACCAGCCGAATCTTTCAGCATGCACCCGGTAGTAAATGTCATAATTCCCAGCATTTTTACCGGTCAGTTCCAACTTGATTGCTTCCATTCGTTTGCCTTGTCCTGGTAGACCGTTGATGCCAGCCCCATTGGTCCAGTTCAACCAGCCATGGCTTTGCACGTGAGTGGAATAGTGCACGCTCAGGCCAGCAATGTTTTCAATTCCTACGCGAATTGCCTCAATGCGTTTTGCCTGACCGCTTGTGCCACTTAAACCACCGTTCATGGCAGTCGGCATCCAGCCTTGTCCTTCGACGTAAGAGCTGTAAGATACACTTGGTTGAATAACGGGTCTTTGTACTAAGGAATTACCCGTGATAAAAGCAGTAGTCGTTGCGCCTGGAGCGGATCCGCCCTTTTCAACCAAAATGATTTCAATTGCTTCTAGGCGTTTGGCCAATCCTTCTGTACCAGCCGGCTCACCATTTTTGGCCCAGTCCAACCAGCCGTAGCTTTCTGCATGGACACGGTAATAAATATCATAATTTTTTGCTTGATTGCCAGCTAAGTTGATTTTAATTGCTTCTAAGCGTTTCGCTTCACCAACTGTTCCGCTGATCGCACCATTCGATACTTCTGGCATCCAACCTTTTTTCTCCACGTGAGTGGAATAGGTGACGCCCAAGTCTTTCATATTGGTACGGATCTGGATCGCTTCCAAGCGTTTTGATTCGCCTTCTGTTCCAGACTTCTCACCGTTCACTGCGTCTGCCATCCAGCCATGCGATTGAACGTGTGTGGAGTAAGTAACAGACGGTGTGATTTGTGCTTGCATCGGAGCCATCATCATGCTCATGATCTGCATCGGAGCTTCTTCTTCGGTTGTTTCTTCTTCAACGGACTCTTCGGCAACCGGTTCTTCTTCGACCGTTGCTTCTGGTTCTTCAGCTTCATCCGTTGTTTCAGCAACCTCAGACTCTTCCGCTGCTTCCTCAGTAGCCTCTTCCGTCGTTTCGTCGTCTGCTTCTTCTACGACTTCTTCTTCAACAACCGGCTCTTCGTCAACAACTTCTTCTTCTGGTTCTATATTCAACGCTGCATACTCTTCTTCAGTAAGTAAGGTACGGGTTTCCCCCTCTTCCAATACAAATTGGAAATCCTCTTTCTTATCTAAAATAAGTCCAGCTTCATCAACAATTACTGCCTGTTCAACGGAAGTGCCATTTTCATTCACTGCCACAGGTAGATACATTTCTACAGTTACACTCGGAATCTTTGTTTCTACTTCAAAATCTTCTGCTTCAGTCAGGAACACACGGCCTACTTCGGGAAACTCAGTGACTTCTTCCACAACTGGAATTTCCAAGCTAATCGGTTCTGCATCGACTACGCGATATTCGACCAAAACAGCTTGTTTCGTTTCATCTTTCCAACCTAATAAGTGCAATTCTTCTGTTTCTGATAAAGGAATCACTTGTTCTTTCCCATCATACTTCACAGATGTATAAGAATAATCGATTGTTTCTTGACTGATAGTTGCTTCTGACTCAGAAGCAAGGGCGACAGAGATTGGCATCGTGGCTTGAAAACCCAACATAGCACTTGTTAAAAGTGCAACTAGTTTTCGTCCTCTCATTCTACTTTGTAACCTCCAAATAAAAAATTAATAACAATATTAGTGTAACATAACCGATTAAAAATCTGTCGATAAATTATTGTTTGTAACCAAAATGGAACATTTTGCTGCACCCTGTATGTAAGGGGACTTGCTGTAAATAAAGGTGGGAAGAAGTAGGTAGAAACGTGCTATACTTCTTCCCACTCTCCTCAAGACCAACAAAAAAACCGCCTCTCCCAAGACGGTTCAACGAAAACTATTTCTTCAATACACGCAGCATTTCCTTCATCTGTCCCGTTACAACCAACCCTACCAGGAATACAAGTGCAAAAACGACACCTTTGATTAATAAATTGGTAAAGTTTGCAAAAGGCAGTTCAGGCATTAGCAGGAAGGCTGCAATTTGCAAGCCTCCTATCAACAACGGCTTGCGTAACTCTGCAATCAGTTCTAAATAACCCGAATCAAACACCTTATACATCAATAAGTAATTGTTGATGAAGAAGTTAATCGAGAATGAAACGACTACCATGGCAGCGACACTTTCAATCGTTCCCAGCCATACCCCAATCGCAATGGAAGTGACGTTCAACACCATCGACTGCACACCGGAAAACAGCAACAAATCCGTGCGGTTCGTGGACTGATAAAATGCACCGGTACTGCTGGCGATCATTTGAATCCAGATGGACACTGCCAAAATTTGGAAGGTCAGCACACTGTTGCCCCACTGGTCACCGAAGATGAAGAAGATGATTTCCTTTCCGGCAAAGAAACAGAACACCGAAATCGGCACACCCAAGTTCGCCAAGATACGTGTAATCTTCAAATACGTATCTTTGATTACATCACGGCGATCTTCATATTCCGACATAATCGGCTGGATAACCGGTGTAATGATGCCGGCTAAAATCGTATTTGGGTATAAGGACAATTGGTAGGCTTTGTTGTAGTAACCAAGCGCACCGCCCGCAAATACTCGTCCGATCAAAATACTGTCAAAGTTCCGCGAAAAGTAGTTGATAAAGTTGAAGCTGAACTGGTTCCGGGAAAAGGCCCAGATTTTTTTGATCGGCTCCATCGTAAACTTGGCCTTTGGCGAAATACGCGCCTTGCGGTAATACAGCAGGAAGTTCAAGATGGCTTGAACCAAACTCCCGACAATAATGGCATAGTATTTCCAACCCAGATAAGCTAGGAAAATGGAAACAATCCCTTTAATAATACCAGTCAGAATCAAAATCGTATTGACGGTCTTGAAGTCTTTTCGTTTTTGAATCATTGCCCGGGGGACAACGAGTAGGGAAAAGAAGAAAACGGAAACCCCGAAGATCAAGAAGATGGGTATGTAAACCGAGTCCTCATAAAACAGACTGACCGGGTAGCCCAGCAGCATGAAAATAAACCCAAGTGCCGTCGCCAGCCCGATGGAAAAGCGGAAAATCACCCGCACGTCTTCATCCGTCAGCGACTTGTTTTGAATAATCGCAGGACCAAAGCCCATATCTGCCAGCAGGTTAAAAAATTCAATAAAAACTTGGGCGATCGATACAATCGTGTAATCGGCCGGTGTCAAAATCCGCGAAAGAACAGCGTTTACCCCTAGCTGAATGACCACGTTGGAATATCTGCCCATCGCACTAAAAAACATCCCCGAACGAAATTCTCTGGACGCCAATTGGAATTCACCTCATTTAATTTCAATAAAAAGATTGTTTTTGCCCTTCCGTTATGATTAACAGCTATTCGTTACGCTAGCAAGCATAATTGCGTTGCTTCCGTAACAATTAACGTTTATTCGTAACGGAAGCACGCGAAATTAGTAGCTTTACGTTACGAATAGCTTCCATTCATGACGGAAGGACAATGAATCGAAAAATAACCAAAATATAAAAGCTCAACATTAGTAGTTTAGCACGTAATGTCGAACTTTTATATTAATTTAGTATAAAGTTTTCACTGAATAGTTTTCAAAAAAACTGCTAAGGCTTCCTGCCAGGTTGGAATCTCAAAACCAGTAGCTTTCGCCTTGCTCAAGTCCATGACGGAATGGCGCGGGCGGTAGGCCTTTTGCGGGTACTCATCAGAAGTGACCGGTTTGACGTTCACATCTGTTTCAGCCAAAATCTCTGACGCAAATTCATGCCAAGAGCAGCTGCCGTCATTGGACAAATGATACACACCATATTCGGGTTTCGTATCAACCAGATGCAGCATAAATTCTGCTAAGGTACGGGTCCAGGTTGGACGGCCAAATTGGTCGCTCACAACTGTCAACTTCGGCCGGCTTTCAGCTAAGCGGCGCATCGTATAAACAAAGTTCGAACCGTGTTCCCCGAACACCCACGAAGTACGAACGATATAGTACTTGGAACAAATCTCCTGTACCGCCTGCTCGCCGCCCAATTTTGCCCGGCCGTATTCATTGCGCGGGTTCGTTGGCGCGTCTTCTGCGTATTCGTCTTTGTTCTCGCCGTCAAACACATAGTCAGTACTGATGTAAACCATTACGGCGCCGGCTTTTTCAGCAGCTTCCGCCACATAACGCGTGCCCGTAACGTTCACCAATTCGTTCGTTTCCTTGCCTTCGTCTTCCGCCTTATCAACCGCAGTGTAGGCGGCGCAGTGAAAAACGATGGTTGGGTTAACTTCGGCAAACTTCTTCTCGACAGCGGATTGATCGGTAATATCCAGTTCCTTTGAACCAGCAGCCGTATAGGTAATCCCTTTTTCATCCAACAAGTGGCACAGTTCCGTGCCCAGTTGGCCTGTTGCTCCGGTAATTAAAATCGACATCTTCCAGCCTCCTCTTTTACAAAGCAGCGCGGTCTTTCAACGGACGCCACCAGTCTTCGTTCGCCAGGTACCAGTCGATGGTTTCAACGATTCCGGTATCAAAGGTGTATTCCGGCTTCCAACCCAATTCGTTTTCCAATTTGGTTGGGTCAATCGCATAGCGTTTGTCATGGCCCAAACGGTCTTCGACATACGTAATCAAGTCACGGGACACGCCCAATTTCTCAACGATGATGTCAACGATTTGGTTGTTGGTGCGTTCGTTGTGGCCGCCGATGTTGTAGACTTCGCCCTTTACACCTTTACGCAGTACCAGGTCAATCGCCTGGCAGTGATCCTTCACGTGCAGCCAGTCACGCACGTTCAAGCCGTCACCGTAAATCGGTAACTCCTTGCCGTCCATCGCATTGGTAATCATCAAAGGAATCAGTTTTTCCGGGAAGTGGTACGGTCCGTAGTTGTTGGAGCAGCGCGTGATGTTCACGTTCATGCCGTACGTTTCAAAGTAAGAACGAACCAGCATGTCCGCTCCGGCCTTGCTCGCTGAGTACGGGCTGTTTGGTGCCAAAGGCGTTTCTTCGGTAAAGTAGCCTTCTGCCCCCAGCTCGCCGTATACTTCGTCGGTGGAAACTTGCAAGTACTTCTCGATGCCCATTTCTTTCGCTACATTCAGTAAAGCCAAGGTTCCTTGGATGTTTGTTTCCACGAACACTTCTGGATTCAAGATACTGCGGTCCACGTGGGATTCCGCTGCGAAGTTGACGAAATGGGTGATTTCGTGTTCCGCCACCAAGTGACGTACTAACTCCGCATTGGTGATATTGCCTTGGACGAACACATGGTTTGGATTGTCTTCTAAACCATCCAAGTTGTGGATATTACCGGCATAAGTCAAGAGGTCCAGATTCACCACTTTATCTTCCGGGTACTTTTCTAAAATGTAATGGACAAAGTTGCTGCCGATAAAGCCGGCGCCTCCGGTAACGAGTAAGTTCATCTTACTTCCCCTCCCATACAAATGGATTATCAAACTCAGCCAATGTCGGGTGGTGTTTGTCCTTTTCCGACATGATCAATTTTTCTACTTGCATCGGCCAAGTGATGCCGATTGCCGGGTCATCAAAGGCAATGCCGCCGTCATGTTCCTTGGAGTAGTACTCGTCTACCTTGTACTGAACGTTACAGTTGGCAGTCAAAGTCACAAAGCCATGGGCGAAACCTTTTGGCACCAACAGTTGGCGGTGGTTAAACTCGCTCAAAATGTAGCCTTCCCAATCACCGTAAGTCGGGGAGCCCACACGCAGGTCGACCAACACATCATAAACCATCCCGGTAGTCACACGAATCAATTTCGTTTGTGACTTATCCGGTGTTTGGAAATGCAGGCCGCGCAAGACGCCTGGTTCCACTGACAAGGAGTGGTTGTCTTGAATGAAATCATGTTCGATTCCAGCCGCCACAAACTTCTCTTTTGTATAACTCTCGGTAAAAAATCCCCGGTGGTCACCGAAGACATCTGTTTCGATAATTTTTACATCTTGTAATTTCGTTTCGATTACTCTCACGGTTGCATCTCCTTATAACTTCGATTGTTCTGCTAAGCGCAGCATATACTGACCATACTCATTTTTCTTTAACGGCTGGGCCAGTTCAATCAACTGTTCCCGGGTAATGTAACCCATACGGTAGGCAATTTCTTCCAGGCAGGCCACTTTCAAGTTCTGACGTTTCTCGATGGTTTCGATAAACAAGGACGCTTCCAACAAGGATTCATGTGTTCCCGTGTCTAACCAAGCAAAACCACGGCTCATGATTTCCACATCGAGTAAGCCTCTTTCCAGATATGCCTTGTTCACATCGGTGATTTCCAGTTCACCACGTTCGGACGGTGTGATGCTCTTCGCAATCTCCACCACGTCATTGTCGTAGAAATACAAACCGGTTACCGCATAGTTGCTCTTCGGCACTTTTGGTTTTTCTTCAATGGAAACAGCCTTCATGTCCTCGTCAAACTCAATCACGCCGAAACGCTCCGGGTCGTGCACGTGGTAGCCAAATACTGTAGCGCCTTTTTCCTTTTGTGCTGCCCGTTGCAACATTTTGGATAGGCCGCTGCCGTAGTGGATGTTGTCTCCCAGTACCAAGCAGACGGAATCGTCGCCGATAAAGTCTTCGCCAATCAGAAATGCCTGGGCAAGACCATCGGGACTTTCCTGTACTTTGTACTCGATCTGAATACCCAGCTCATGGCCGTCCCCTAACAACTGTTCAAAGCGCGGGGTATCGCTTGGTGTAGAGATAATTAAAATCTCCTTGATTCCCGCTAACATCAAAATGGACAGCGGATAGTAGATCATCGGCTTATCATAAATCGGCATCAACTGCTTTGAAACAGCTTTTGTCAAAGGGTACAAGCGTGTGCCGCTTCCCCCAGCTAAAATGATTCCCTTCATCGGTATGTCTCCTTCTATCTAAGCTCTTCTTTTAATGGCATTAAACACATAAAATCCAAAGTAATAAAGAGCTTTTGGCAATGGCAACTTTTCTAAATTGTAATAAGTGTTCCAGGTACGTTTCAAAGCACCAATCCGGTTGCTGGAAATCGAACCTTCCACTTGGCGGTATTGTCCCAGCACTTCGTTCAATGCATAGGCATAATCATGCTTGCGTAAAATTTGCAGCCAAGTGGCCGTGTCCTGCCCTTTGCGTACCAAAGGCATACGGAAGTCGCCGATCACAGACCGGTCAATCACAACCGTGGAACAAGCAATGGCAGTGTTTTTCAACAAACCGGTATAGTTCAACTTTGCTGGCAGCGGTGCGGATTCATTGATCGGTTGCCCGTCTTCTGTTACCAACTGGAAGTTGGTATAGGTGAAGGCATAATCATTTTCCTGCATATAGCGAATTTGTTTCTCCAGTTTTTCTGGTTTCCAAACGTCATCGCTGTCGATGAAGGCAATGTACTGGCCCTCTGCATTTTCAATCCCGGTATTACGGGCCACTGCCGCTCCTTGGTTCTCCGGCAATTTCACATACTTGATGCGACTGTCCTCCGCCATTAATTTGCGAATGATGGCTTCGCTGTTATCCGGAGAGCAGTCATCTACCAAGATGTGCTCCCATTCTTGATACGTCTGGTTCATCACAGAACGGACCGTTTTTTCGATAAAGGCTTCTGCCTTATAAACCGGGGTCACGATGGATACTAAATTCTGCTTCATAATGCTTCCTCTCTACGCTTGCGTGCTGTTCAATTGAATAATTTTGACAGGCGCACGATACACTTTCAGTAATTCTCTTTGTTGGTTATACCATTTTTTGTCGGTAATGCCTGGCTGAATGAACAAGATGATTTCTTCCACATCGGTAGTTACATCAACGTCCAACACATCTTCGGCAACCCGTACATGAGCGGCTTCTTCCCAGCCAGGCAAGCCTTCTGCTTCCTGAGCCAGCAGCAAACGGCTTCTGGACTCCGGCAGACGAACCACCCGTTCCAATGTTTTTTCATGCTGTTCTTCTTCCAATAAAACAAACAAATCATTTTCATTCCAATTGTAGTTGAACGCATAACTGATTTTCTTATTTAAGAATGTCAGTGAAATGATAAAGACAAAGGTTAACAAGAATCCTCCGGCCAGTGCCACAATCAAGGAAGACAAGATATTCCGGATGCTGAAAGGACTAACTACTGTTTCCATATCAACGATCGTATTCGGATTTGCCAATTCTTCATCGGTCAACACACGCGGCCCTGACATGATGTAGTTGGGTTTGTTTTCTAAAATTTCAATCTCGTCATTTACAACCAGATCATAGAAAAACTCTGCTACCCGCAAGTTTTCTTCTTCGGTTCCTACCCGGGCAATCACTACCCAAATATTGGAAAGTTCATTCCGTGTCGCGCGTAGAGCGCCGCGGTCACGGGAAGTTTTCGGATACTCTGCTTCTTCTTCTAGAGCCAGTAAATCACTGATTTCAACGCCGGTTGCTTCTTCGGCTGCTTGGATGTTTTCTTCCGACTTCAATGCTTGTTCCAATAGCAGCGTGTTCGTGTACACACTGCCGCTCTCGTACTCAATGTACATTTCAAACACCGCTGGGTTTTCCGTCGAGCCGATGTCAGTCGGCAGTTCTTCGGTTTCTGAACCAGGTGTTTGGAACAGCTGCATGACAGCCGGTATCATCTGTACGGCGAACAACATCAAGATGAATAAGAGGCCGAAGCGGATGAACCGCTGCTTATTGTTGATGAGTAATCTCTTTGTTTCTTTTACTAACGTATGGCTATCCATGGTGCCCTCCTACTAAATCATTCACTGTTTGTTCTATCTTATTACTACGACGTTCCAGCCCCACACTCTCACAATAAGAGAAGAATGCAATGATGACACCAAAAATGACCCTTTGCCATTCATTGATGATATTGCTGGCGGAGGAAATGGAGGACATCGTAAAGGCAGCCAAGTAGCCTAAAATTGCTAAGGCTGTTTTTCTGACAAATGCATCATCACTGTGACGGTAATACAAGTACGCTTTGCGGATCATGCTGATATACATGAACATATACAGGAAGAAAATGACAATGCCGTAACCGGTCAAAATTTCCATCCACCAATTGTGCATGTTGCTGATTCCGCCGGTTTGGAAAATGGCATTGGTCTGCATGTAATGCTCAATGTTTCCAGCCCCCACGCCGAACCCAAAGGAGTTGCGCAGGAAGGCAAAGCCGTTGCGGATTAAATTGACGCGCATTTCATTGGAAGTACCGTGAAAAGTATCTGTGCTTAATATTTCCAACAGTCCCGCTACTTGCTGGCGGGCTGCTGAACTGGCAATCAGGGCGATACTCCCTGCACCGGCTGCTGCCCCAAGTGCGACCGCGAAATGCTTGCGGGTCAATACACGGGCAAAGTAAGCCAGCACCATCGCACCAATGCCCAGCCCAAAGGCTAGGACATTGGCCCGGGAATCTGTTTGGTAAATCAACCAAAAACAGGTTACCCATAATATGCTATAACCGATTTTACTATACAGATTTTTTGTCGTTCTGGCTAATAATAACAAGATAAAGGATCCCATTAACATCACGGTCGCAAAATCATTTTCATTGGGATAGATGGAAATGGGGATACGCGATAAGACGTTCCGGCTTTCCGGTCGGTACTTCGTCATAAAATGATCACTTGCCCAAAAGTAGTTGGCCGTAAACAATTCATATAAGCCTAACCCGATGTGCAAAATAATCCCTGCCGCTACGCTGCGGAATAAATTCATTAAATCCTTTTTCTCTTTGATGAATAAATGGATAAAGATAATTGAAAAGACGCCAATGCCAATAAAGATATTGGCTTTTGCCCATCCGGCTAGGTTTTGACTCCAGGCAATGGAAACCAAAGAGTAAAACAGCCACAACATATAAAAGGATGTATAGGTGCTGCTTAACTTCAATGGGTAAAATCGTAGTCGTTGGTCATTGTTAATAAACATGAGCATGAACAAGTAAAAAGTGGTGAGGAACAATACTCGGTACAATGACAGCTTGAAACCTACGTCTACTGCCAGGATTTGGGTACCCAAAAATACTGAGAATACCAGTAAGTAGATTAGCTTCTTCATCTGCTGCCTCCAAATTTTATTTACATTTCTTTCGCGCCAGCCAACATGAAGCGCAACTGCTCACTCCTGGTCGGCATTCCTTGGTTGGGTTTGTATTTACGGATGACGAATTGCAAGATTAATAGATGGTACAACCTAGGGGATAACATCTTGAACAGGGCACCGCGGTCACGGTAGTACTTCTCGTTGAAACCTTGGAACCAGGTGGATTCCCGCTCTTCCGTCAGTTTCGCAATGGTAACCGGTACGGCAACCATCGTAAGCCCCTTTTCCAAGCAATCTTTCAAGAAAATGGTGTCTTCCCCGTTCGTATGAGGTGTCCCGCCGCCGAAGAGAAGATGGAAGGAAATTCCTTTTTTATGGATACTTGCTGGACGAAAGGCCACCCTTGCTGCACCAAAACGCATGTAGTTCCGCTTGCTTACCCGGAACTGCTCTTTAATCACGTAGCGGGTCGGAACTTCTTCTTCCAAGTTAAAGAGCAGGACATCCGCCTCCGGGTTTTCAGCGAATGCCTGCTCGACCATTTGCGGATAACCGTCCCGGTAAACCATATCGTCATCTGCCAACAAGGCATAATCAGCCGTCGCACGCATCAAGGCACTGTTGCGGCTGAGTCCCACTCCCCGTTCGGCAAAAGAATAGAAGTGAATCGTATGACCCTCTCTATTGATCTTTCTATAATCATGATGGTCCGTCTGATTGATGATGATCGCATCCGATTGAAGATTCATGCGCTCCATCAACGAATCGTCCGTTTGATTCATAGTAGCCACCAATACTTGCAGGCTCATATACTCACTCCTTGCTTGTTCGTAAATAAAATTCGGTCAAGTCTTTGACCGTTTGCTTGATTTCATAATGTGCTTGGACTATTTCATCATAGGTATTTCTGCGTTCGATTAGGACCGCTTCCTGGACAGCCTTCACCCACTCTTCCAGTGGTGCTTCCAGTGGCAAAAAGGAAACCAATTCGGTAACCGCAGCTTCTGTTGGCACCCGGTCAGAGACCAAGGTTGGCAGTCCAGCTGCTTGAGCTTCTACAGCACTTAACCCCAAGCCTTCAAATTTGGAAGGCAAAAGGAACACGTCCGCTGCCTGCAGCAGTTCGGGCACATCCATTCTGGCTCCTAACAAGAGGATACTTTCGGTTAAGCCGCGTTGGGCAATTTCTTGTTTGATTTCCTCAAACAAAGGACCATCCCCAATGAATACCATACGGCTGTTTGGGATGGCGACTTTCACTTTTTCAAAAAGTTCCAGCATAAATAAATGGTTTTTCACTTCGGAAAAACGACCTACATGCATAATAACATATTGACCCTCCAACTGAAGTGCTTTTCTATGTTTCTCCCGTACTTTTTCATCATACACATAGCCTTGGGCATCGATGCCGTTGTGGATGATTTGAACCCCGGTTTCTCCTGGGAACATCCACTTCGCTGCTGCCTGGGTAATGGCCAGATGATGCTGGGCCGATTGGACGTTGCGGTTGCGGATTTTACTTTTCAGCCCCTGGCTCTTGTAACTTTCGTTGTAGCCGGTCGTATGGGCATGGATTCCCACCTGCGGGATTCCCTTCCGCTTGGCAATGTCGACCACAAACGGGTCATCCGCCACATGGACATGCAGGAAATCATAGTCGTGGTGCTCTTTGAAAAAGCGGCTCACCTTGCGGTAGAAAGCCAGCATGGTCTTCCCATTTAAGGAAGGTGTCGCCAAGGTGTGCAGTTTGCCCCCTAATGCCAGATACTCCTTGAGCATCGGTGATTCAGGGTCATAGTTCCGCACCAACAGTTCGAATGCTACCTGTTTGGTATCCAAATGTTTATACCAGTTCAAGAACACGGACTCGATTCCGCCTGTGTTAAAACCCGGAATATAATGGAGCACTTTTACCTTTTTCATGCGGCGACCTCTTTCTTAACGATTGAATTGATATTTGGTTTCTGTTCCCTGCTTCTTCAAGATGAAGTTGTATGGGTAACTATTTGTGACAGTTTTGATTTTTTCAATATCCATCAAACTAACTTTCATTCCGGTGCGAACGCTCTTGCGTCCCATTTCGTATTTAATCCCGGACTCATTGTTAAAACTCATTTTTGAAGATTGGTCTTCCTTATGATAGATTTCGATTTCATCGGTATATACCATTTTCAAGCCCAACTTATGGCAAACAAGCGCTAAGATTTCTTCTTCATAATAAAGGAAGGTTTCTGGATAGAGTCCATTCATTTGCCGTACATAATTTTCCGTCAAAAAGAGCGCGGACCCGTGAAGGTTGTAAGGCTTCGTCACCAAAGCAGTTGAAACCACTGCTGTTTCCCCGCTCGTTGCTGTTTGTTTCTTCAAACGACGTTTCACAAAACGGCCGGCATGTAAAATACCGGATAACTTATACTTCCGCAGTAAAGGGATGGAATATTCACGGAATACAGCTTTGAAGCCGGGATTAAAATTGGACGATGGATTTTGATTTTGACCGTCACTGCCAATGATGGTACTGCCAATTACCCCGATGGTTTCATCTAACGGGTAGTCCGCCAAATACTCCAGGTAGTTGGGATCAGTAAACACAACATCATTGTTGATAACCAAGATGTTTTCCAGACCCAAGATTTTCTTACAATAGAGGATCCCTACGTTATTCCCCTTCGCAAATCCCAGGTTATCGGGCGACTGTAACAAATGAATCTTTTCTTCTTCCCCGTAACGGTTGTACAGCTCAGTGAAGGATTCATTTTTGGAAGCATTGTCCACTACGACAACCTCATAGTTGTCTGTCGTTTGGTTTGCCAGCGAATCGATACATTCAACTGTATCGTGCCAGTTTAAGTAGTTTAGAATTACAATTCCGATTTTCAATGAAGTTTCTCCTTACTAGCTCACTACGTTTTTCTTTGCCTTCTTAGTTTGGTAATTCGTATACAGGTCACTATTATAGACTGGACTTAAAACAAGTTTTAAGCGATTGATCAGTAGTGCCTTCCCTTTGAATTGTGGAAGCAACAACGATGAATCCAATCGTTTAAATTCTTGCTTAAAAGCAGCAAATGCTTGTTTTCGATCTGCCTTATTTTTTATTTGTGGTACTTTCTGTAATTGGAACGTATAATGCTTAAATTTCAAATTGGTAAAGAGATGACTGTCATAAGCATTGCGTTCTTTGTAGAATGCTTCTGCATCTTCAATACTTTTAATCGTCTCCAAGATCACTAATGAATAGGAGTGGCTGATGCTACCACTTCGAACTCGGTAGTGATAAACTACTGTGTCCAATACGGTTATCTTCTGTGCAAATAACAAAAGTCTCAAATAATAATTTAAGTCTTGGGCTTGTCTTAAATCTGCAAAGTAAATTTCATTCTCTTTTACCATTTTCGCGGAGAGCAGTTTATTTCCAGGTACAGAAGTGGCAAGAGAAAAAGTCTCGCGCAGTTCGGGCCCGTTGTATGTTCCAGCCTCAACTGGAAGAGTTACCGTTTTACCGAATTCGCCTGCTTCATTGACTGTATCGTACCAGCCCATAACGATATCTGCTTCGGTTTGTTCTGCTGCTTCTACCATCTTTCTTAAAACATTGTCTGCAAGATAATCATCTGAATCAACAAATTGAATATAATCGCCTGTAGCGTAGTCCATCCCTTTGTTTCTAGCGGCAGGAGCTCCACTGTTTTCTTGGAAGAGTCCTACAACACGATCATCGTTTTTCATGTATTCTTTGATAATTATGGCAGAGTCATCGGAAGAACCATCATCTACTAAAATTACCTCTATGTTTTGATAATCTTGATTTAAGATGGAATCTACATTTTGCCTCAGATAATCTGCTGCATTATAGACTGGCATAATAAACGAGACTTTTTTTGCATTTTCTACTGACACAAGTAATCCCTCTAATCTTTCCTAATTTTCATTAAATAAATCGCGTGTATACACCTTATCTTGAACATCCATTAATTCTTTCGCATTTCGATTCGAAACAATCACATCAGAAAGTTGCTTGAACTCTTCTAAATCACGAATGACCCGAGAATTATAGAACGTTTCATCTTCTAATACAGGCTCATACACAACGACTTCGATTCCTTTCGCCTTGATCCGTTTCATAATGCCTTGAATGGATGAAGAACGAAAGTTATCGGAATCAGATTTCATAGTCAATCGGTAAATTCCCACCACTTTTGGTTGTTTACGTAATACCATGTCTGCTACATGATCCTTACGGGTACGGTTTGATTCTACAACTGCCTCAATCAAGTTGTTTGGAACATCATCATAGTTTGCAAGAAGCTGCTTGGTATCTTTTGGCAAGCAGTATCCACCATATCCAAATGAAGGATTGTTGTAATGTGAACCAATACGTGGGTCTAAACCAACCCCCTCAATAATTGATTTACTATCGAGTCCACGCACTTCTGCATAGGTATCTAGTTCGTTAAAGTACGCTACACGTAGGGCTAAGTATGTATTCGCGAACAACTTCACAGCTTCTGCTTCCGTCGAATTCATGAAAAGAACGGGAATATCTTCTTTAACTGCTCCTTCTACTAAAAGGTCAGCGAATTGTTTTGCCACATCAGACTCTTCACCAACAATAATACGTGATGGGTACAAATTATCGTACAATGCTTTCCCTTCGCGTAGAAATTCTGGTGAGAAGATAATATTATCTGTTTCATATTCAGCTTTTACTTTCCGTACGAAGCCTACTGGAATGGTTGACTTGATAATCATGGTCGCACTTGGTCGATACTCCAGCACATCTTCAATCACACTTTCTACTGTAGACGTATCAAAAAAGTTTTTCTTATCGTCATAGTTTGTTGGTGTACAAATAATAACAAAGTCTGCATTACGGTAAGCCTTGGTCTTATCTGTTGTAGCAGTTAAGTCGAGTTCTTTCGTTGCAAGATACTCTTCAATTTCCTTATCTACAATCGGTGATTTGCGATTGTTAATCATGTCCACCTTTTCTTCTACCACATCTAAAGCAATCACTTTGTTGTTTTGTGCTAATAAAATGGCATTTGATAATCCCACATACCCAGTTCCAACTACAGTAATGTTCATTTTGCATCTCTCTCTCTTAATTCAGTTGCTAGTTCTTTTACGTATTGTTTCATTTTATCTTTTGTTTCATCATGATGTAACCCATATTCAATATTTGCTAACAACA
>Ga0194138_10000354_pt1 | contig 21846 bp, 26 predicted proteins | sample TARM_MetaG_T2_14_FD_134022 | JGI IMG/M metagenome (GOLD analysis project Ga0194138, IMG submission 134022) | Freshwater microbial communities from Pennsylvania, USA, analyzing microbe dynamics in response to fracking - TARM_MetaG_T2_14 (version 2) | ecosystem: Environmental > Aquatic >...
AGTTCACGATAAGCTAAGAACTGTGCATTTCTTTTTTGTTCAATATTACGTTTTCTCAATTTTTCAAACAAGAATTTGTTTAACCTCTTAAATTCTTTTTCTTTACAAACATGGAAATTAACTTAAAGTTGAAAAGGGGTACTATATTTTCTTTGATATATTCAACCTGCGTTACGGATAACCCTGTAGAATACCCATCTTCGTTGAAGGATAAAAAGATCCCTGTTCCTGCAATTATAATTGGATCATAGTTCTGTATAAGAATTTCAGTATAGACATTCTCTTTAAGCAATCCTTCTTCATCTACCCAAAGATCAATGTTGCGTGGCATAGAAATAAGTTCTACCATATCACAATCAATTAAAGCGTAAAGATCATTAAAGCTTACTCCTTCCTTCTTTTTAACAGCGAAAATATCTTCTCTTATTTTTACATAGGTGTTGCTATTGGTAAGTTCCATTATGCAATCTCTCCCTTCTTCTTATTACTATTATACATGTAATTTATAAACTTGTAAACAAATTACATGTTTATTTGTGCAAAAGTTTATAAAAAAATAGTAGTTAGAGAAAACTAACTACTACCGTTATATCGCTTTTCTATTACTTAAATTGAACTTTTCCTCTCGATCGACTTCCCACTTATATAAAAGATATATATTAAAAAACAGCTAGATCTAGCTAACTGTTTCAAAGAGGTTTATAGAAATAAAAAGATTCCCCACCCTAAAAGGCTGATTGCTACAATAACACCTGCTGCCTTATATCCTAGTCTTAGTGTGAAGGCAAAGAACCTGAAAAGGTAAGAAATACCTTTAATAAAGATAATAGCAGCAAGCCCCAAAACTACTAGGATAAGAAGGAGTTGAAGGACAAATTTCCAGAAATAAAGAGCTAATCCAATTAAAACAACGAAAACGAACGCCATTGCCAGTAAGATACTTCTTGATTCCTTGCTTTGTTCCATTCTTTCCATTCTTATCCGCTCCTTCTATAACTGATTATTTTTTTCTTTGATTTTTTGTTTTACATTATGCTTTTCGATATAATCTTCTACTGCATGATTCACCATATCGACCATTGTTAAATCTCCGTACCCAGAATACATTTTTAGAAGTTGGTGTAAATCTTTATCCAAACGAACAGGCTTCGTTTCTGCTACTTTCTTTTTCATATCAAATGGTGTTTCTTCGTTAGCAATTTTGCTTTTATCTGCAAATTTCATATCGTTCACCTCTATAATTATTTTCGTAACTATTATACATGTTTATTTGTAATTTGTAAGTTATTCTAATTCTAATTCAGTATCGTTTTCAATCGCATAAATACGTTCGATTGTTTCTCGAAACACCTTATCATACATTTTCAATGTCACTTTGTCATAAGGTTTATTTCTTGTTATGCCGCTTCCGCTCCATGTTTTTACTTTAGCAGAGCGCTTAATGATATTCTGGTATGTCGTTTCTGGAAACTCACTTCTATATTTTTCTAAAATACCTATATCCGTAGTGTCGTTGGTTACTAAGTAAGGTACAATTCCAATAATTTCCAGTTTAGGGTTATAGTCTGCCATTGAAAAAAGATAATTCATATATGTTACAGTATTTTCGTAAGCGTCATCATCAGCTTGTGTCGGAACAATAACATAATCACTTGCAATAATACAGTTTGAAGTAATAATACTTGTGGTAGGAATACCATCAAAGAGAATTAAATCATATTCTGATCGTAAAGGTTCAATCATAGATTGGTAAAGTCTATATTGAGCATTATTCTTTGTTGTAATGTTTGTTAAAATGTATTGTTCTAGCTTCGCTAGTTCCCAACTGCCTTCTATAATAGATAAATTGTCAGTGATTTTGGTAATGCTGTCTTTGAAATCAAATTTATTGATAGCTTGCGTAATACTTTCTTTTGCTTCTTCTTTTGCTTCTTTGTATGTTGCATAGAGCTTTCTAGTCAGGTTTTTTTGCGGATCGCTGTCAATTTGCAACACTCGCAAACCGTACACTTCTGTAGCAATATAAGTAATCATACTATTAAGGGTAGTTTTGCCAACTCCCCCCTTAAAGTTATTAAGAGTAATAACTCGTGCTTGCTTATTTTCTTTATCAAAAAGACTATTGAATTTTTCTTCAAACATATCCATACCTCTTTCCTACTATTAATTATCGCCTATTTCTTATAAACTTAGTATAGCACTTATGTAATTAGTTTACAAGTAATTTTGTTACTTTGTTTATTTTGTTTTTCTTTCATTGTTTTATCAATAGTAGTTTGATAAAATTAGATATATATTCAATGCGTTCCTTTTGATTATCGCCTAATTATAAGGACAAAAGTAAGCCACCAAAGAGTTATCTTTGGTGGCTTATCTTTATTCTTCTAAATCTTTTTCTTCACGTTCCAACTCTTCTTTAATGGTATAAATGGTATTTCTAGCAAGCCCCACCTGTTCGCTAATGCGTTTAATAGGAATGTCTGCCTTTAATGCTTCGACAACTTCAAAATATTTTTTTCTATCCTCTGGATCTTCCGCAAACCTTGAATATTTTTTCGGTCTACCTGATCCTCTTTGAGCTTTCATATATTGGATTGCTTTTGCGGTTTTAATCCTATATTCGCTGTTTTTTTTATTTTCTACCCATTTTAATACTTCTAATAATTGTTTTCGCAAACGTTGGTGTAAACGCCAATTATTTTCAATATCATATTCTTCCCCGTCTTCTTCGGTACTTAGTAATCTGATCCCCACATCTTTTTCTTCAATCAAAATAAATTTATCTATTACTTCTCTGACATTATCGCCTAAATCATCAAGAGAATCTACTACTAATACGTCTTTCTTTGTCATTTCTGATATTGTTAAGGTTAATGTTTCTCTAAATTGCTCTGGATTATTAATATCTATTACGTCTAGGATAATTCTATCTACTCCGATTTCATGGAATTTATTTACTATTTTCGGGTTTGGCGATTCCTTTTTAGTTCTAATATAACCTACTTTCACGCCTTTCCCTCCCCTCTTAGTTAGCTGCAACATCTTTCATTCATTATTATCATTAGGCATAAATGAAAATCATACTAAAAACTTAATCTCTTTAATCTAGTATATCACCTGTCACAATGTTATTTGTTGCTTTTTTTACTTGTTTATTATAAGCACTCCGCTTCATTGTAGCAAGAACATTAAGAAAACATCATTAAAGCTTTTAACGTTCATTACAGTAAATAAAAAAGCCTACCAATTCGGACAGGCTGCTATAAGCAAGCGATTATAAAGATAGTCCAATTATAAGTTAAGTGTATGATAATCGGTACTTTAATGTCCATTGTTTTACGATAGAAGTGTGAATAAACGAAAGAATTTACTAAGTAGGGTAGGAAAAAAAGATCAAAGTGAAGAGCTGTAAACAGTATATTTGATATAACGGTAGATTCTTTAATATTTAAGTTTGAATTTTGTAACTTGTTTGGAAGCCATTTTCTAAAAATTAATTCTTCAATAATAGGTGACAGCAGCAACGGTGCTGCATACTGCCACCTAAAAACTAAAGAAGTGCTAGAAGTTGCTTCATTTAAGTTTTCAAAAAACATGGTTTGAAGGAAAGCTAAAAATAAACTACTTGAAATAACTAAAGCTGAACCGATTGTTATTAAATAAACTTTATTTAACGTTGTCCTCATACTGTTCACCATTATTTACTTCTTTCAGGAAATTCAAATTGCACTCTACCATCATTTAGTACTAAGTACGCTTCAAATTTGCGTCCTTTTTTTGATATAAAGCCTTTCAAAAGAGAAGATTTCCCTTTTTTTAACAACTGATTTACTGTTGTTGCACTTATTTTCTTTCCTTGTATTTCTTTGAAAATTAGAAGTTGTTGATCTGAATTTTTTGATTTGCATTTGTAAACTTTTTTCTCTTCGATAACAGCATAGTTCCCAATGGTTAATTGATTACTTTGTTTGACCTGCTGCACCCCTTTATCTGACACGCCTTGCTCTTTATGTTTTTCTAGCGTTTGAGAAATAAAGGAATTGATTTTTTTGATAAATACCTCTTGTGATCCTGCTCCACTTCCGATTTTTTGAAGATATTCTTCCCATTTAGCGGTCATTTCTGGTCTTCCTAACAAGTTATCTTTTGTTAAGTCATAGAGAAGCTTCCCTTTTTCTGTAGGATATAGTTTTGTCTTTTCCACTTTTATATATTCTCGGTCAATTAATGTTTTAATGATAGAAGATCTTGTCGCAGGCGTTCCTAAACCAAGCTTATCCATCATACCCCCTTTACCACCTAAAGAAGCTTCTGTAAGGCGTTTTGGCGGTGTCGTTTTCCCTTCTTCTGTTTTTGGACTAAAGACTACTTGTTCGCCTTCTGAAAAATTAGGTAATGTCGTTGGTTTGTCTTTTTCCTCTTCCTCAACATCTGGTTTTTCAACGTTTGTCCACCCTGCATTTTTAGGTACGTTCCCATTAGCGGAAAACTCCATACCATTCACATCTACTTTCACTATAGTAGATTCATAAACATAGTTGTCAGCAAACATGAGGATAGTATTTCTTACTACCGCTTGATAAATGTTTCTTTGTGATTCACTTAAAGAAGATAGATCAGGAATGTTTTCAGTAGGAATAATGGCGTAGTGTTCAAGTACTTTAGCGTTATTAACGTATTCTTTTCTTGCTTCCATATTTCCGTTATTAAACGATACCCCAATAGCGGCTTTATAGCTCTCTAGGTTGCTTTTTAAGTACTCAAATTCATTTGTAGTGATTAAGTCGCAGTCCGTTCGAGGATAGGACAAATAACCCTCTTGATACAGACTTTGAATAATCTTCAATGACTGGTCTAAACTGTACTTCCATTTTTTGTTTGCGTAGCTTTGGATTCCACCTAAATTAAAAAGCTTTGGTGCTTTTCTTTCTTTGAGTTCCTTTTTAACAGACTTAATTACTGTTTGAATAGGTTGATCCAACTTATGTCGGTTCACCGCTTCCGTTAGATCAGCTTCACTTTTATATTTGGTATCATTGGTAAATTTTACATTTTGTCCGTCTTTTGCTACATTTCCGAATAATTTGTAGAAAATTTCTTCTTTGAAGTTCTTTATAGACAAATCATTCTCTACTACTAAGCTGTTGCAGGGAGTTTGTACTCTACCAAGCGAATATACGCCCTTTAAGCCCTTTCCTTGTAGCATTAATGTGAAGAATTGCGTGAAGTTCATACCGACTAAATAATCGCTTATTTGGCGTGTCTGGGCTTCCTTGTAATAGTTGTAGGTTTCCTTGCTATCTTTTAAGCTCTGGAATCCTCGCTGAATCTCTTTCTCTACCATTGAGTTAATCCACAAGCGTTTTTTAGGAATACTATTTATTTTGGGAGAACACTTTGAGAATATCGAATAAGCTATGTTTTCTCCTTCCCTATCAGGATCGGTAGCAATAATTATTTGGTTGGCTGTTTCAAGCTGCTTCTTGACGTTATTAAACTGATCCTTTGTTTTGCTGCTAACCTCGTAAAGCATTTTAGAAGGTTGAAAAGGCAGGTTATTCATATTCCATTTCTCATACTGTTCACCGTATTTGTTCATAGGAGCTAATCCCACCAAGTGACCTACACCCCAAGTAACAATCACTTCTCCACTTAAAATATCGGATTTAACCTCAAAATACCCTTTCCCTCTTTTAACAGTTCCAAGAGCGTTCGCATACTTCTTCCCTTGATCTGGTTTTTCTGCTAGTACTACAGTTTTCATTTTATGCCCCTTTCTTTTGAGTAATTTTTCTTTGAATATTTTTTACATTAATAAGGAATAAATAGATTGTTATCTCCGCTTTTTTCGACAAAAAAGCGATCTGCTACACAGCAAATCGCTTTTGTTTGTTCTTATCTTTCAATCTGATTCAAGCGCTGAATTGCTCTTTTTCTATTCAAATCATCATCATTTTGAGATAGATCCTGTTCTCTTTCAGTATCTTGATATTTTCCGACTACTTCGTACTGACTTTTCAAACCAGAAGAATGTGTTACTTCCCCATGATCTGATATAACGTCATTTACAAAGCTAATTTCCTCACTCCTTTTTTTGTCTTACTGCGATTTCAGTATACTATATTTATTCTCTTATCTTTCAATTTGATTCAAGTGTTGAGCTGCTCTTCGTCTATTAATATCAGTATTACCATGAATAACTTCTTCGGCAACTTCAATATTTTCTACAATTTCTTCTTCTGCAATTTCTACAAATTCTTCGTATTCCTCTTCGATAGTTTCGACAAACTCGTCAAATTCTTCATTTAGAATCCCTGTTAATCCATCTTCTTCTCTATATTTATCGTAAATACGATCTAACATTTCTTCATCTTCAATATTTTTTTCAATAGAAACCATTGCTTTAACAAAATCTTCGTAATTATTATCCATCAACTCGTTTAGCTGATCCTTAACTTTTTGGTAATTACGTTCTGTTTCTTTTTTCTCCATTGTTCAACCACCCCTTACTTTTTATTTAATTATTGCACAGTTTTAGTGAACATTCAATGTGTTTTTAACTTATTTAAGTTAATTATCAGTTATATATAACCCTGTTTTTCGATTTCAGGTTTATCTTTGCATTTTGTTTTTTAGGTACTGCTGCTGTCTTGCATATTCTCTTTGACTACTAGCTTTTTTTAATTGATCGTTCCAATCCTTACAACCGTCCATAGTTGGAAACTCTAGGTCAAAATCGTATTTTGATCCATCATTTTTCTTAATCTGCAAATATTGGAATTTCTCTACAAACGTTTTTCCTGCTTTATCATTATCTACACAAAGCGAAACGCTATCTGGTGTGTCGCCTAGCTCTTCTCGGCTTTTTAATAGATAATTTGTTACAGTGTTATGCTTTAATCCTTCCATGCTGATTAATTGCGTATCTTGTAGTTTTTCTTTGTTTAAGGAAGCATAGCTTAGTAAGTCTATAGAAGATTCAAAGAATTTTAGATTTTTAGGTTCTCCATACTTAACATTAAACCCATAATTCGCTGTTGAGTTCTTTTGAATAGATTTCCAAGATCCTCTTTTTAATTTATCCGTTTTTATTGTACCTTGTTCGCTACACCCCATAACCTGCTCATATTCTTTCCAAAGAAAAAGAACGTTGTTACGGTTATCCTGTTTTAACAGTCCTCTATCGTGTAAATGATCTACAATAGTTGGATCAATTTTTCTTTCTTTTGTTAAGTAGGACTTTGCTTTGTCAAAGTAACTTACCTCTTTAGCAGGATCATACTCATAAGGTTCTACTACAAATTCAACTTTAGAAGATTGCTGATACTTGTCTTCCTCTAATAACCGCTGCATTGCTTCCTTGAAGTGGATTCCTTCGTATTCTTGAAGGAAATTAATAACATTCCCCCCTCTTCCCCTACTATTCCAAAAGAAAGCGTTTTTCTTTCGATCTATTACGCAGCTATCATGATCTGTCAAACGGTAATACCGCTCGTTATCTGTTTTTACGTCTATTCCATTTTGCATACAGTAATCGACAATATCGACTGATTCTGCTTTTTTAATTTTTTCTGCTGTATACATATTTTTCCTCCTTATTCTTGAATAATCATATTTTTAATTTCAAAAGGGCTATAATTCTCTAGTAGAAAGTGAAGCTTGCTGCAAAGGGCAAGCTTTTTATTTTTATTTATTCCTAAATAATCAACCGTCATATTAACGGTTTTCAAATAGTCATAACGTGAAATATGTTCCTCTTCATCATATAAAATATGAATATCTAAAATATCGAATATCTGTTTTCTTTGTTCTTCGGAATATGCTAACAATCTGGTAGCTAAGTCTAAATATAAAAAGTAATCTTGTTTGTTCATCATCTACCTATGCCCCTAGCATGTTCTGTACTTTGGCAAACAGGTTCGTAACTACATCTGGAATACTGAAAGTTGGTAGGGAAAAAGCCCCAAAATCCAATGCTTGAATTTCAATCACTAAAATAACTACTGAACCAAGTAGGATTAGGTTTTCTATAAAGCCACCTGTTGTATAGTAAAAGCCATTTCCAAACTGAAAGCTTTTATCCGTCAAAGGCAATAGCCATTTTACGCCTGATTTGCTAAAACTGTCCTCGATTAAATGCAATCCATATCCAATAACAAAATACATACCAGTCATTAGGTTAAAGGACGTTAAGGTAGCCATAAGCAGCACTGTTAAAAAGGCTAGTATTAAGCCAACTAATGAGTGTGTAAGTCCTCTATGTCCAAAAATTAAATGAATAACGTCTGAAACCCCTCTTGTTCGTGAACCGATCCATGAGTGCGGTTCGTCAATATCTGGAAATACTGTACCTAAAGCTAAAGCTCCGATACTTCCTATACTTAAAGTTCCAGTTGCACCCATGAGTGGGAGAGAAATTGCTAAAGACGTTGTTAAGTGTGTTCTATACTGCACGTTTATTCCCCTTTCTCTATTTTTTTACCGTTCCATGCTTCTCTGTTTGAGTAGTAGCTGCTGTCGTTGCTGCATTTGTTGTCGCTCGGTAGGTTGTGTCATTCTTTGCACACCTTCAAAATTTAAGTACTCTGCCTGCTCCTTTGGTAAAGGTAAAATTCCGTTTTGTCGTATATAGGAAACCGTTTCAGCTAACGTTTCTTGTTGACTATCCGAAACTGCCCCTTTTTCGTCAAAGTAAGTAACTTGATAACTTCCTTGTTCTTTAGCGCTAGGCGTTACAAGGACTTCGTTTCTTGCCGATACAAACAGTTGATTACCTTCCTTCAAGTAGCGTTCTATAATGCCCTCTTGCTCTTTGGCAATGTCCTTGTAAGCTGTTGAATCGTCAGCTTCATAGAAGTAATACACTGATAGGTCTAGTAAATGACTATACCCCTCTTTTAAGCTTTCTTTAGAATCAATTTCAATTTCTATGTCATGATCCTTTAATACTTTTTCCAAGTGTGTTGCGTATTCAGTTTTTGTATTCGTCATACTTTCTCACCTCTTTTTTAGATAGAAAAAAGAGAAGGAACGTTTACACATTCCTTCTCCTTCCACATTATCTTTCTATACCTCTTTGCTGTAGGCGTTGCATACGTTGTTTCTCTAGCAGCGCTTGTTTCTGTTGCGTTCTTATCATTTCACTGTCAATTTCGGAAACAACGTCTTTTTCAATGGCTTCTTTTGATTCTGGGAAACGGTCTGCTTCAAAGCTTTTCTCGATAGTTCCATTGTAATTATTAATTTTGTCTATGTTCCCTACTGCATGATCGTACTCATAGGCGTATTTACCGGTATCTAATATGCTTGTGGATTCGTCCTCGTTAAAAGACGTTCCTTCTGTTATTTTGGTACTTTCAGGATTCTTATCATGATAGTATTCAAGCAAATCGAAATAATAATCGCCAACACCAATCATGGTCTTATTCTGTTGGTTTTCCTTAAAATATGGCAGCTTTTCCAATTCCGATTCCCTATGCTGCTGCAAATACTCTAAGGCGTTAAACGTTTCGTTTTCTGCTTTAGATAAATCACTTGTTTTATATACTTCTATAGAAACTTTTTCTAGTTGATAGTCAGTTGCGTTAATCTCTTCTAGTTTTTGGTAGCGATTGAGTGTTTTGAGTAGTTCATTCTCCTTAAAATATCCGTTTTCTACTTCTTTTCTATTAGGCATATTGCTTACTTTAAGAATAGATTGATTCAATTCTCCTGTTTCATTTATACCTATTTCCTCACTCAACGCATGGAAATATTCGTTGCTATTTTGGTATTCGGGAATATTTCCTTGTTTATAACCATCTTTCAGTTTTTCTTCAATATGTTCTGTTAATTGTTCAAGTGACTGCACTTCTATCACTTCGCAATTTACAATATCGCCTGCATATACTTTTTCCAAGTTGATTGAGTGCAACGGCGTTCCCAATGCTTCCATGTATTCAGGAAATTCTTCATCTTCGGAAAAGAAATCGTTCCATTCTTCATAAGCAGATTCTACATAATCTTTTCCATTGAAAATTTGAACGCCTGTCGCTTCGTACAAATCGCTTTCTTGCATATGGTTAAGATTCATATATTCTTGATTAGAAATAGCAAGGTATTCTTTCGACAAAGGATCAACTTCGGCTATCTTAAATTCATTTTCTTCTAAGTCTTTTACCCATGAAGTACCTGAAAAACCTGTACTTTGATAAAGTGTATGATTCGGATTCCTAGTATCAATATGATCCATAATGTGCGGTGAATCTGTTAAATAATCCTCTTCATACTCATCTTTTAAGTAAATAACTGTTCCTTCTTTTATGTTCATTTTGTTCCCCACTTCTATAATTAATAATTATCTAAACAAAAAGAGGAAACATAATTAATATGTTCCCTCTTCTAAAATGTTATCGCTGCATAGCTCTTTGCAATGCAATTTGTCTTCTTTGTTCAATATTATCTTGAACCATTTCTTCTAAATTATCATTTTTATCCAATCCTTCTTTCTCATTCACACGTTGAAAGTCTTGTAAGGTAGGATTTTTCAAAACATGGTGGTGTTCCATAGACTGATTAAATTCTTCTTTTTCTTCACCCCTGTTAGCATACAAATCACTAACCAGTTCTCTGTTATAAGAAAAACGATCAAACTCTGACTGCTCATAGGCTTTAGAAACAATATCACTCATTGTTCCAAGCTTTTCAGGCTTCGTTTGATCGTTAGGATTATATTTGTAATATACATCATTGTATAGAACTTTTGGCTTCACTTCTGTTAATTCTGTATCAGGGAAATCATACATAGCTTCTGTCCAGTAATAGTCGTCCGAATCTAAGTTGTATAGATTTTGCCACTCTTCGTCTGTATAAATTAAGCCATGCGCCTTTTCTGAATATACATTACCATCAACATAATAGTACGGTTCAGAATCTGCAAAAGGTTCACCTGTAAGATCACAATATCTCACTTCGTCCGGATCTAATGGATATAAGCCAGTATTTTCTGCTACTTCTTTTTCTTCTTCAACTGCTACATCTACCTCACTTTCTATATTTTTTTGTAAGTCTTTTTCTTTTTCGGTAGAAATTACATTATCCATAATTTCAATAAATTCTCTTGAAGTTCTATGAACACCTTCCAGAGCTTTGTGCTTGTCTTCAATTTTTGCTCCGTTTTGTGTCCAACCTGCAATATATGGAATAGCTTTTTCTGTAGTGTCCATTCCATAGTGTTGACATACAATATAGGAAGTTAATTCTGCTTGAAACTCTTTGGTAGAAGAATCAAATTTCGATTCCTCTTGCGATTTATCATGCAATCGAGCATGTGCTAATTCATGAATCGCTGTTGCTAAGGATTGAGTATCAGTGTTTCTTGAATTGAGTAAGATCTCTTTTCTACCGTCTACAGCTTGTGCAAATACACCTTTTGCTGCGCCTAGTTCATGTAAACCAAGTTCGGAATCTTTCATATCTCTAACATTAATATTTAACTCTTTTGCGACTGCTTCAATTCCTTTTTGTAAATACTTACCGTTATTTCCTTCTTCAATCGTAAAATTAAATTGTCGATTAGGAAATACTTTTGGCAAATCTTCGGGTGGACAATTTGTTTGCGATACGTCAAACACATGCCCTAATTTGAAGTGAGGAACTTTCCAACTCTTCAAAACATTATTTTTAATTAATTGCTTTTCTTCTTTAGAAGCATTGTAGAGTGTTTTTTGTTCCCCATTTTTATCTTTGAAAAAAGTAATCGGTGTATAGGAAAGAATCTTAATTCCTTTTTCACCTTTATTTACGGAATAGCCATTATCTTTCCAATCCTTAAAACTTGCTACTGCATTTGCTCCGCTGAACTGCTGTTGGATTAGTGCGGTATTATTTGTAGAATAGTTATGAAATTTAGCCATGAAATTTGCATAGTCTAATAAATCTTCTGGAGAATGTGCATACTTTTCAATTTGACTTAAAGCTTGTGCTGAAATTTCTTCAAGCTCTTTCTGTTTTTGATCTGGTGTTTTTCGGTCATACTTTTTATTTGCCAATGATAATCCCCTCACTTTCATTATACTCAACGAACAGGTACATATTTTGTTCGAGCGATTTGTCAAAAGCGTTCGCATAAAATTCTATTTGTTGATCCGTTACCGTTACTTTTACTTTTTCGTTGAAGAAATAATTGGAAAGAATTAATAAATTATTTTCGGAATCTATCTGTTCAATCATGTAAAGTTGTCCTGCTGAATAATCTTCTTCGTATTCATATTCCATCTTTGTTACCTCCTGCATACATGTACCACCTCTTCTCCTTTTATATTTATTATCGGCATGTTTTTTAGTTATTTTATTATACCTAATTATAATACCAATTTTTTTCAACTCCCTTCCCCCTTTTTCAAAAAATATTTCATTTCTAAACATCACCTCCTTTAATTGTTCATATTTACCGAAAAACAAGGTTCATTATCGAACGTTTTAAGGCGATTTCAAACTTAATTGTGGGTAGTTATGCACGAAACGCTCTCAAAATCGCTCTGGTTTTTAGCTTTATAAACTGTTTCTTTCGGCTTCCATTGCAATTCTTTGTTGCAAGTATTCATAATCTTTTTCAGCTCTATATTTTTCATAATCATCATTGATTGCTTTTTGGAAATGGAATAAGTTTGCTTTTCTTAAATATGGTCTGTTGTGATTTCCAAAATAATTATTTTCTGTTTTGTGTTCTTTGTGTTTAGAAATATAAATCGTATCAGATTGTTTTTTCATTTCTTTTAATAAGGAATTACCTAATCGTTTCCGAATATCTTTAGTTTTATTTTTTTCATAATCTTTATCTTCTCTGTTAGATTCTCCAAATAACTCTTTACGATAATGACCTTCTTCCTTAACCCTCTCTATATATTCTTTATAATCAGGATTACTTCGCATTAGGCTGTCAGTAACTAAATCAATTTTATCTCTTGTATCTTCTTTAAGATTTTTGTTTCCGTACTGCCAATCTTTTTTGTTTATTGGAAGTTCGTCATAAAGATCATTAATTAATTTGATTTCCTTTCCGCCTTTTTCAAACTGATAAACCACTTTTATATCTTGCACTAACTTATTTCTTAAATCAGATATTCTGGATAATTCAGCGGTACGATCAATCAATGTATTAGCAAAGGTACTTTTCATATTGTCTATCGTTTTTTGTTTTCTTTTTCCTTTTGGCTCAAAGGTTTCTATTCCATCTCTGTTTGTAGCAATAATTTTTCGTGTACTTTTATTCTCAACTGTTCCGTAATGGATATGAATGTTATCAGTATTTCTATGAATAGAAGCGATCCAATAACCACCTTCCATATTTTCATCTTCAAACATTTTGCCCATCATCTTTCTACTTGCTTCCTGCAATCTTTTCTCATTTAATTCATTCGTTTTAGGATCAAGTAACTTTTCTTTGATAAGAAAATCTGTATCGAAAGAGATTACATCTTGATAGAATACAGAACCATTTTTTTGTGCCGCCTTGACGGTTTCGGTTGCTGCTTCTATATCTTTTTTTGTTGGTTTTTCTTTGTCGATTGTAAAAACGCCCGACACAACTTTATCATCTTCACTTATTTCTTTAGATTGTTCACTGACTTCATAAATTTTTTTTCTGATACGCTCTTGTTCTTTTTTTTCTTTTTCAGACTGCACTTCTTTTTTTTCTAAAGCGTAATACCTGCTCATATATGAAATATATTTTGCAAAATCATTTTCTGGATCTAAGAAGTCGCTTTTCCCTTTTATAATGGTTAATGCTTCTTCTTCTTTTTTATCTAACTTCTTTTTTCTGCTTAAAGTAGTTTCTCCAATTTCAAAACGCATATCGTATTCAAGAATAGCTTTATTAATTTGTTCTAGTTCTTTTTGTTCTTCTAAACTTATTTCTTCTTTAGAATTTTTTTCAATCGCTTCTTTTCTCGTTATATACTGCATGTAAGTAGTAAAACTATTCGCACTAGGAACAGTAAATTGTGAAGTTAAAATGACACTAGGCGACCCCATTTAATTCCCCTTTCCTCTCTTAAACAAAGAAATTACTTCCTGTTGTAGTTGGTTTTTTAACTGGATTTTTTTCTACATTAGGAGCTAAAGTGCTTCTTTCTTTTGTAGGAATATATTTATTTGATTTCTTTGTTACTGCTTTTTGAATTTCTCTATCCGCTTCTTCTTTTGCGGAATTATAAATATCTGTTTCGCTTTTATCTTTGATTGATTTGATACCCACTCCCTCAAAACCACCTGCGACCATGTTAATCAAAATGGACATATCTTTTGCCATAGCATTAATTTTTTTCTGCAAACGATCTATCTTTTCTTCTTGCGAAAGTTTTTCGTCCGTTTGATTTGCCATATTTATAACAGCGTAACGAACCGCTTCTGACAACGTATTAATTCGTGGTATGTTTTTTTGTATTTCTTCGATCGCTTCTAGGTGGGTATCATCAAAGATAATTTGTTTCTTATATGTTTTTTCTTCCATTGCTACCAACCTCTATTCTTAATTTTCATTGTTCTTCCTGCAAAGCTTCTACCCCACTAATAATTAAGTGAACTAATCTATTGTTACTATCAATATACTCTTGTAACTTCTCGCTTTGGTTCGTAAGTGTAAAGTTTAGATTGTCTACTGCTCGATTAAAGTTGTCTTCTTTTAACTGCATTAAGCGTAACTCGCAATCGTTTTGAATAAGCATTTTAATATAATCATTTCTGCTAAATTCTCTACCCAATTTCTCACTAAGATCTCCTGCTTTTCGTTCTAATTCCTTTGCATATGCTACATCAACATTCCTTATTAATATATCCATTCTGTACCTTCTTTCTTTGCAATTCCTTGTTTTACTAAAGAGCATAAGGAAACCCGATATCACCTGACTAAATCAGGTGTTAAATAGGCTGTGCCTATTGGGTTTCTAAGAGATTTTAAGTGCTATCACTTTTTAAGCCTTTTCCATGCTCTTTCCATGCTCTATCCATGCGTTTTTTTGCGGTTTTTCCATGCTTATTTAAGCTATCCATGCTCTATCCATGCGATTAACTTTAGTTTTTTTAGTTATTATTTTTTCGTTCTTCCAGATTTTTAATGCGGTTATTGTATTCTTCAATCACATTTTTAATCGTCGTAATTTCATTTTCGTACTTATTAATAGTTGTTTGGTGTTTGTTAATGGTATTGGTAGTTTCAAACTTTTCTTCTTCTGTTTGGTAATTAACTTCACCTTCTAAATTTTTAATTAGATTTTTTAATTCCACAATAGCAAGAGTCTTTGTATCAATTTCTTTTTCGCTTAACTCAATTTCTGCTTTAAGTTCTTCCTGCTTAAATGTAAGATATTCTTTTTCATATTGCTTTTCTTCCTGTTCCTGTAGATCAAGATTTACTATTTTTTCTGATTCATTGACGTAAATTTTTAAGCTTTTATTTTCAAGATCATTCGTTGTTTGCAATTCTGGGTGTATGTAAGAAGGAGTAATGGTAGTAGATAAAACTTCATAACCTTCTGGTACACCTTTCACTAATACGACGAAATAATTGTCATTTACTTTTTTAATTTCTGTTTCTAATTCTTTCTTTTGATTCTCAACGAACCTGCTTTGCACTTCATATTTAACATTAGGTAATGCGGTAATTTGAGCTGATTCTTTAATAGCAAAGTCCAATCGGAATAATTTTTCTTCTGGATTGTACTCTTTTTTTACGAGTGACATACGGATTGTATTGTTGATTGTTTGGTACTCATTTTCGACTACTTCTGCATAGGAATAATTTTTACCAAAGACAAAAGGAGAAATTAAAATCCCTAAAAAGAGTATTAGAAAAGTACTAAAGCCTATGACATATGACTTTGCTTGATTGTTATTAAATTTATAATGTTTATTTTTTTTCACTCTTATCACCCCATTGCTTCATTTAATTTTTCAAATTTATTTATCGTTTCAATCTTTACGGTACAATCTATATTTTCAAGTTTGATATTTCTGTATCTCTTTTTGTTACTGTTAGGACAGTACTCACGCACAAGTAGCCATTCCACTTTTTCTCCACAATTAACATCAAACCAAACTGCTTTAATTTCTTTTGTAGAGGTAGGTTTGTTGTTATGATAAAAAATGATATAACAATCATCTTCGGAGTAATCATGCCGAGGATTTAACTTTTTTATGTTTGTAATCATATGAATCGTTCCTTTTATTCTTGTATTGGATAGTAATAATAGTCCGTTACTTTAATATTTTCTGCTTCATCTTTTTGTAATTGTAGAGAAATGATTGCCCTCAAAGTTGTTTCTCCTTCTGTATTACTTGTCGCATATTTAACATCTACTATTGCGTTTCCTGTATTCAATGTTTCATTTATATCAGAAACATAAATAGTTGAATCTAGTACATTTGAAGTAAAAGTTGGATCAGAACTCAACGCTTGTTTATCTGTTTCAACAACTTCTGGTGCAACTTTATTTAGTAATTCTATTGTTGTAATTTCACTGATACTTTCTCTTCTTTTATCTAAAGAGTTGGTATCATACGTTAGATATGAAGCGACAAAACTCTTTGCGGTATCTTTGTATTTGTTCTGTTGTTCTAATTTTGTATTGGATAAATCTTCTCTTTTTTCTGGTGTATTGTTTGCAAGTTGTTCATTTAATCCATTTATTTCTTCTTGCATAGTAAGAATGATTTCTTCTTTTTCGGACACGACTTCACTGTTTTTTGCATGAACTCTCTCTTCCTGATTCATCAAATTAAAAACTAGAACAATGTTCAGTACGACTGAAAATAAAGCAAAAAGGACTATATACAATAGTCCTTTTTCGCTCGTATTATGCTTTGTAACTTTCATTTTGTTTCCTCCAATTTGTGCTTTTATTTAACGATTCTTCGTACACTATCAAAGTGCTGCGACCAATAAGGGCTTGTATGATAGTGATACCCAACGCCTGAACTATTTGAATCATACATTCTTGTTTCGTCAATATAGATTCCTACATGGCTAATATAATCTGGCGCACCATATGTTCCTTTGAAGAAAATTAAATCGCCTGCTTGTGCTTCTTCAATCGGGATTTCAACGGTTGCTCTCCATTGATCTACAGCAACTCGTGGAAGATTAATTCCAATTTGACTGTATACCCACTGAGTTAAACCGGAACAATCAAACCCTTCTTGTGGGCTATCTCCACCCCATACATAAGGGTTTCCTTGAAACTGTAATGCAAGCTCCATAACATCTTTGAATGACCCTGAACCCATTGGAATATCTGCTCCGCCTACTGCTAAATACTGTTTTACTAAACTTGCATAATGGAAATTCCCACCGTTACTATACAAATATGTTTTACCACTTGCTTGTGACACTGCATTAACATAAGAGTACGTTGATCCATTTGTATTTCCCAAACTAGGCGCAACTACTGTTCTGGAATATTCTTCTGCTACGTCTACGCTATGTTGTTTTCCTTTATTAATTAAATACTTTACATAGCTTGTTCCAAAGTTATAACTTTGAACGATTGCAAGAGGATCATCTAACCCTCCTGCTTCTGCCAATGCAAATGCACTAGCTAAATATCTGATTCCTTGTGCGATACTTTCTCTTTCATTTAGCGTATTAGGCGGCAAACCTGAACTCTCACTTGATTGCATTAAGTCAGGTAATTGTCCTTTTGATTCTACTTCTATAACTGCCATAATGTACGGAACTAACTCTGATACTCCTTGCGCTTCTGCTTCCGCTTCGACTTCATCTAACCATTGCATTGTTGATTCGGATAAGCCAATTCCTGTTACGATTCCTGAATAAGAATTGCTATTCGATCCACTTACTGCAATCATGACGATCATTAAAACTATTATGAGTGAACCTGCGGCAAGTAACGTTGTACTACTTGCGATAACTCTTGCCGCTTTATAAATCCTTTTTACATTCTTTGTTACCGCTTTTGTTGTATCTATTGTTTGTTTAACATTTTCTATACGATTAGTTTGTTGACTTCCTTCTGTAGCTGCTCCTTGCTCCATTCAAAAGCTCCTTTCTCTTACTATTCACTCCTTTTTTATTATTGTCCACCTTTGAATCGTTCTAATTGTGACGTTTCAGGATCGAATGTTACTGTATATGATTCATTACTACTTGTTTGAACGATTGCTTGCCCCACTTTTAATTCAGGAAGCATTTGATATTCTGTATCAGTTAAGGAAGCTCCAAGTACTTCTCGCATTTTCCCCATTACTGAATTATCTAAATTGAGAAACACTTTGTAAGTTGTTAATTCAAATACTGTTTTAATTTTATCAATGCTGCTATCGCTTGCTCCTTCTGGAAGGATTTCATTAGGTGATTGTGTTGCAAAGAATACACCTGCGCTAAACTTACGCATTTCACGTTCAAAACTAATTACATAATCAACTGCAAATAAGTTGTTAGCATTGATAACGTTGTGACACTCGTCAATTAATACCATTAAGTACCGTACATCTTCGATTGCTAACTTCCCTTGCTCTCTTAATCGTTTTACTTTTCTACCATGTGTAAGAGCGTGATTCCACATCAACGTCAAAGCGGTAAAGAGTTGACAGTTAAATACTTCTTTATCTAATTGACTAATACCGTCAATATCGAAAAATACAATTTGTTCATTTGCAAAATCTTCGATTGTGGTGTGTCCGTCAAAGAGTGGTGCATATTGTCCTACCATATCGTCAACCATAATCCGAATCATCTCTAATGTTCGCATACGTTCAGGTGTAGGGTTTTTGAATTTAACATTTTTGTGTAAGTATTTACTAAAGTCACTCATGGTAGGATAATTATTTGAACCTAACCCTGTTACTTTTACCCTTTCAGGGTGAGCTACATATTCAGGAGTTAATAATCCAATGTAAATATAAAATTGTCGTAATAACGTTCTAAATTCAGTTACTTCAATGTCGGTAATAGAAGGATTCAAAAAACGAATCATGTTTGCAACCTTTGAAATATGCTGCATAAATGATCCGTACTCGTCAATCGTTAATGTTTTTTCGTCTGTTTTGGTAGCATAAATTTCTAAAGGATTAATCATACCTAAACCTGCGCCACCTGATAAATCAACAATTTTACCGCCCTGCGATTCAACTAAATCATAATAATCTCGTGCCTTATCGAAACCCCTTATAAAGCAATTTTTAGCCACTAGACCTTCTTCTAGTTGCTTCATAAAGGTAGACTTACCAAAACCCATTTTACCTAGTACAAAGCCATTAAATGACCGTCTAGTTTTAGTAGAATAAAAAGGATCTAGCATAAATGCTCCGCCAGTAGACGTTTGACCTAAATAAATTCCTCGTGGATCTTTTAATGCTTGGTGGTGAAAAGGAACGCCCCCACCAATGGAAGAAGACGGTAGTAAATTCCCTTTTCGTGATCCGTTATACTTTATTTGGTGATCGTAACTCGTAAATAAAGATTGCCATTCTTGCTTTGTTTGGAATAAATAAACGGTAGTTTTATGGTTCATACCATTCAATTCTTTTTTCGTATCGCCAATTCTTTTTTCTAATTCTTCAATCGAAAAGTCATAGAAAAAGATTCGGACGTGCGTTAATTTTACGATTTCCCCACCTTGCGTAATGCTATGAGCAAACTCTCTAAGGTTTTGTAATTCATATCCTGCGTCATCTTTATCTGTACTTCTTCTTTCAGTTTCCGTCCGATCTCTAAGCTCTCCAATCGAGCGGTTAATATCTCGGATAACTTCTTCTTTATTAGCTGTAGCTAAATCTAATGTTGCAATCGTATTTTCGATATTCATGAGGTTTGCAAGCCATAAAGAGTTTACATCTTCGGCAAAGGAATAAACATGTAAGCACCCAATGTAGCAATCCCCTGCATTGATATACTTTTCTCCAAAGGATAATCCCCCTTTAGGTTGTACTCGATTAATAAAATCTAAATCATATCCTTGCTCTTTTAATTTAATTTGATCTTTTTCTTTTAGCTTCATAAATCATCTACCTTCCTATCTTTCAGTATTCATATTGTTTAATCGGAAAATAATATCTTCCACTTTTTCTTTGCCTAACTGTTTCAACTCGAACTGCTTACCACCTAAGCGAACCATATCTCGTACTCTTATGCTGACTTCCTTTGGTGTTTTCCCATATACGACAATAAAAAAGGTTAATTCTGATAGGTTATCTTCTACCCATGCCACTCTTCTAAGGTTATCTAGTGCTAGTTTTTGCATCATGCTGTAGCGGTCATACTCTTTTTCAGAAAGATTTTCTGACAATAGCACTCTTCTATATTGGTTTAGTTTATGTTTCCAATAGCGCTGCTGAACAGAAGTTTCTGTTGCATATGTCATAGAAACAATTTTCATTGGTTCTGTATAGATTCTGACTAAATTAGTTAGTTGACTAATCATTCTTCCCAAGTCTGCATTGTTCATTGATACCAAATCAGAAGTCTTTACTTTCAGGTAAGCTTGATATTCGTTTTCCTTGTCCACTACATAGCCTTCTTAGTGATTCGTTTGTAGGGAACTATGTCCACAATAGGTAAATCGTTTTTTTGAAATGTAGAAAAAATAACGTCAAGGATTGTACTTCCTTGACGTTTTTCTTCTGCTGTTCCTGTTATTTTCAAGTGATTTCCTTCCTCTCTTACCTTCTATATTTCGATTGAATGATAATTATTTTTGTCTGCTTTTACTAAATTAAATAGGACTAACAAATTTCGATCTGTTGGGTGTTTTGGTGTTCTGACACATAAGTACACTCCAAATACTGCTGAAACGATATAGTAGAGCATTTCCATTGTTGGTGATAAAGGAAATAGCTTTGTCACATAGCTTGCAATCATAACCATTCCTACTACAATACCTATATCCAAGAGATAAAACGCCCATAGTTTTATCTCTTGCTTAGTACTTTTAGGATTCTGATACATATACATTTTCCTTTCTTACTTAAACGTTCTTAAAGGCTTTGAATCGCTTGCCTTTTCGTACTGGAAGTTCTGCTTGTGGTTCTAACAAATCGTCACTGAACATCTTTCCAAAGTAACTTGTTTTCTTGTTTACTTGTTGGTTTGTTACTTCGTTTACAGTTTCTTCAACTTCTTGTCGTACACGTCTGCTTGCTTCTTCCGAAACGTTATTTGTAATATCATTAGTCGCTTCCGTTTGAATCACTTGCTTAATATTCTGTTCTAATTGTTCTGGTGTAGCAGAAAAAGCTTTTTGAACTTCCTGAATCACTTTTTGTCGAACAGGTTCGGAAGTATGGTTAGATCGTTGAATTTCCTCAACAACCTTTGTTTTAACTTCTTCTGGATTATATGCAGATCCTTTTTGCACCTCTTGAATTACCTTCTGTACAGTATCTTTCGTATCATTTGGTAAAGAAGAACCTACTGTATTTAGGACTTGCTGCACATTTTGTGTCATTTGATCTGGTGTAACATTCCCTGATTTTATAACTTCCTGAATGATTCGTTGTTTCTGTTCACTACTACCAATAGTGCTACCGTTAATTTGTTCTACCACCTGTTGTGTTGCAGCAGGATTTTCAAAGTTTATTTTTTGTACATCTTGAATTACTTTCTGAATTGCTTCTTGCGTTACCTGACGTGTAATAGGAGCGCTTTGACTTGTTTCTGCACCTCGTAATTCCTCAATAATTTGACGTGTAACAGGATTATTTGTGCTTGCTGCTGTTCCCTTTACCTCTTCCGTTACTTGTCGGGAAACAGGGTTATTTTGGCTTTGGGAAGCTTTCAACTCTTCCACTACTTGACGGTTAACGGTTGAGCTTTGACTTGTTTCTGCACCTCGTAATTCCTCTAAAACT
>Ga0194138_10000357_pt1 | contig 21819 bp, 21 predicted proteins | sample TARM_MetaG_T2_14_FD_134022 | JGI IMG/M metagenome (GOLD analysis project Ga0194138, IMG submission 134022) | Freshwater microbial communities from Pennsylvania, USA, analyzing microbe dynamics in response to fracking - TARM_MetaG_T2_14 (version 2) | ecosystem: Environmental > Aquatic >...
GATACAATTATTTTTGGTCATGTAGATACCCCTTATACTTTTGGTTTGGTTGCTAACAAGTATATCGTATCTACATGATTTTTTTTGTTTATTTCCTTATGCATTTCATTTTACAATTTTCCACCTTTTTCCAAACCGTATTGAACCATTGCTGTTTCGGTAGGGTCACCGATCAACGATTTGTCGTTGGCGATTTTTGTGTCATTCGCTAAGTTCATGATCTTCATGACCGGCAATTCCAGGTCGATATTTTCATCGGCATCGTGGACTTGTCCATCGTAGTAAACTTTTTCGATCGTCATTTTGTTTTGAGTCAATGTACCTGTTTTGTCGGAACAGATGACTTCCGTACCGCCCAATGTTTCAACAGCAGGCAATTTACGGACAAGGGCATTTCTGCTTGCCATTTTTTGCGTACCCAACGCCAGGATGATTGTCGTGATGGCAGGCAAACCTTCAGGAATAGCGGCAACGGCAACGGAGATGGAGACCATCAGCATATCCAACCAAGGACGGCCATTGAAACCGAAGCCGATGATGAACATCAAGACAGCGATTACCAAAATCAGGATCGTCAATGATTTACCCATTTGATCTTGGTTGATCTGCAGTGGTGTTTTCTTTTCTTCAGCATTTTGCAGCATGTTCGCGATATGTCCGACTTCTGTGTTCATCCCTGTAAGGACGACGACACCTTCTGCGCGGCCATAAGTTACGTTCGTGCTTGAGAACGCCATGTTCTTGCGGTCACCCAAAGCAGCATCGGTTTCAACGTCGCGCAAGTCTTTTTCGACAGGAACGGACTCACCAGTCAAGGCAGCTTCTTCGACTTTAAGTGAATTTACATCGTAAAGGCGGATATCTGCAGGAACAACATCTCCGGCTTCCAAAACGATGATGTCACCAGGCACAAGCAATTCTGACTTGACTTGGATGACTTCGCCGCCACGTTTTACGTTAGCAAGTGGTGAAGCCATTTTCTTCAAAGCTTCGATTGCTTCTTCGGCTTTGTTTTCTTGGAAGACACCTAAGAATGCGTTGATGATAACTACAGCCAAGATGATGATAGCATCAGCGATTTCATGACCGATAGTACCAGAAATGATAGCTGCAGCTAATAGAACGAGAATCATGAAGTCCTTGAATTGATCCAAGAATTTTTGTAGAGTGGTGCGTTTTTCACCCGCTTCAAGTACGTTCTCGCCATACTCAGCCAATCTCTTCGCTGCTTCTTCTTTGGAAAGTCCGTTTCTGGTTGAATTAAGTTCAGCTAAGACTTCCTCTTCCGTTTGCGCGAAGAACGCTTTATTCAGTTGTTCTTTTGACACAGTATGTCCCCTCTCTTGACCTGAATATAGTAGTGTTAAAAAGAAAAGAGACCTATGCATAAAATTGTCCATCAGACAACACTGTATGCATAAGTCTCACTATTTAAGGTAACACCAGCAGATAGGATTACTCTACTTATTTTTGACGTTACCACAGCCTTGTACTGCTAGTTACTCCCCTATGGAGATATTCAGTTTAACACTCGGATTTATTATATCGACAAAATCATGTAATCGCAACAATTTATTGCTTAAAATAAAAACATTTAAAAAAATGGACACAATTCCGATCAATCGGAATTGTGTCCAGTCGCATTAAATCAATGCTAAGATGATGAAGTTAGCCAAGAATAAAGCCGAAGAGAACCACACGATCGGGTGGATTTCGTACGCTTTTCCTTTGACTACTTTAACGATGCAGTAGAAGAAGAAGCCGGCTGCGATACCGTAGGAAATGCTGTAGGAAAGACCCATGAAGATGGATGCGAAGAAAGCAGGGATTGCTTCTTCCAGTTCATGCCAATCGATTTCAGTGAATGAACCCATCATCAAAATACCGACAAGGATCAAAGCAGGGGCTGTTGCAGCGGCAGGAACGACACCGATCAGAGGTGCGAAGAACGCGCTGATGATGAACATACCTGCAACAACAACTGCAGTCAAACCTGTACGTCCGCCAGCACCGATACCGGCAGCACTTTCCACGTAAGTAGTCGTGTTGGAAGTACCGAAGATCGAACCGATGACAGTACCGACAGAATCGGCGAACAAGGCTTTATCCATTTTCGAGCTGAATCCGGATCCTTCTTCAAGGGCTTTTTCATCTTCCTCAGAGAAGATACCAGTGCGACGGCCGGTTCCGATGAACGTACCGATCGTGTCGAATGTGTCGGAAAGGCTGAATGCGAAGATTGTCATCAATACCAATGGCAATTGGGAAGCGTCAGAGAACAAGGACAAAAGACCTTCCGAACCGAATGCCGCACCGAAAGTTGTACCCAATTCGGAGATGGCTGTTGAAAGTGAGTTTGCTTGCAGGCTGGCTGTCGAAACATCAACGACACCCATCGGGATACCCAATAAAGTAGTCGCCACGATACCGATCAGGATCGCGCCGCGCACATTTTTGACCATCAATACTGCCGTGATGACCAGTCCGATCAGAGCCAAAAGTGCAGGCATTTGCGTGAAATCAACCAAAGCAGGGACGATGCCGCCGCCAGTCATGACTGTTCCGACACCGCCAGTGAACGTTTCTGCGGTTGCGTCATAAGGAGCACCGTTGATGGCTGTGATGGAACCAGCATCGGACATGAATTCCAAAAAGCCGGCGTTTTTGATTCCGATATAGGCGATGAAGATGCCGATACCGCCGCTGATTGCGTGCTGCAGGCTTTCAGGGATCGAATGGATGATTATTTTTCTGATTTTAGTGACAGTGATCAGGACATTCAGCATACCGCAGATGAATACCATGGCCAAAGCTTGCTGCCAAGTGAATCCAAGCGAGAAAACGACAGTGAAAGTGAAGAAGGCGTTCAATCCCATACCCGGTGCCAATGCATACGGTACGTTCGCGAACAACCCCATCACCAAAGTGCTGACAGCAGCGGAAATGATGGTCGCCAAGAAGACTGCTTGGCTAGGCATCCCTGATAAAGAAAGGATTGCCGGATTAACGAAAATGATATACGACATTGCGAAGAAAGTTGTGATTCCCGCAACGACTTCTTTGGAAACTGTTGTTCCGTGTTCTTTGAGTTTAAAGAAATTTTCCATTTTGAAAAGATCTCCCATCTGAATTTTTTTTGGCAGCGACAGGAATCAGTCGATAATGAATGATTTCAGATGCCTTCCTACGCCAACCACTCGACTATTATAACCAATCGTCCAAAAACTCGCAATAAATAAGTGAATGATTTAATCATTTTATCACTTTAATGTTCGTGATTTGCGGAAAAGGCCTATGAAAGCGCATTAAAAATACCGTCCTTACATCTTAACGTTAGTTTTTCGGGCTAAATCGCTGCTTTTTTTGGGTTTCCCCGCAAGCAGCCGGGCCGGCGATGTGCTAAAATGTAAAGTAGTGAAACAGTCTGTCCGAGAGAAGGTGCTGATCATGAAAGAGGAAGTGTTTGTGGTGGGCGATGTCCATGGGGAGATCACCATGCTGCAGAAATTGTTGGAAAAGTGGGACTCGCAGAAACAACAGCTGATTTTCATCGGCGATCTGGGCGACCGCGGCGAAAATCCGAAGGCCTGTTTTTTGCTGGCGCAGGAACTGGCGAAAAAATACGGGGCCGTCTATCTGAAGGGCAACCACGAAGCGATGCTGTTGGATTTCATTGCCCAGCCGGAGGACTTTGCCGGGAATTATTTCCTGAACGGCGGCCTGGTTTCCCTGGAGAGTTTCCTGCATGCGCGCGTCAATGAGGAATATTCGCCGACCGAAATCGCGCTGATGATGAAACATTACTACAAGGAGCTACTCGCATTTTTGGCGGATCTTCCCTTGTATTACGAATGGGAACAATACGTGTTCGTCCATGCCGGCGTCGATTTGGGCAAAAAGGATTGGCACGACAGCACTGAAGAAGATTTCCTCTGGATCCGCGAACCGTTCCACAAAAAGAAGAACCGCACCGGCAAAACGATTGTGTTCGGGCACACCCCAACTTTTTATTTCCACGGCGACACCGACCGTTCGGAATTGTGGATCTCGGACGGCAAAATCGGCATCGATGGCGGAGCCGTCTACGGCGGATCGCTGCACGGCGTCGTGTTCGACAAGGACGGACTGAAGGAGGACCATATTATACAGAAATGATGAAGTTGCCGAAACGGCAGGTTTATTTTGAAAGGTAGGAGTAGTAAATAACATGACAGAAACAGCACAACAAATCGTTTTGGGCTTGGTGAAAGCCGAGCTGAACCAATTCAGACCCGCACAGATCGAGAAAGTATTGGCGCTGCTGGAAGAGGGCAACACCGTCCCGTTCATCGCGCGCTACCGGAAGGAAGCGACCGGCTCGCTCGATGAAGTAGAAATCCGCGAAATCGAGGAGCGCCATCAGTACGTGACGAACCTGCACAAGCGCAAGGAAGAAGTCATCCGCATCATCGAGGAACAAGGCAAACTGACGCCGAAACTGCGGGCCGACATCGAACGCGCCGAAAAGATGCAGCGCGTCGAAGACCTGTACCGCCCCTACAAACAGAAACGCCGCACAAAAGCCGCCATCGCCCGCGAAAAAGGGTTGGCTCCGTTAGCTGAGTGGCTGCTGAGCGCTCCGATGAACGGATCTGTAGAAGCGAAAGCCAAGGAATTCCTGAATGAGGAAATGGAACTTGCTACTATAGAAGAGGTCCTGGCCGGAGCCCACGAAATCATCGCCGAAATCATCAGCGACGAACCGGCTTACCGCGAATACATCCGCGACTACACGCGCAAGACCGGTCAGCTCGTCAGCACCGCCAAGGATGCCGAAAAGGACGAGAAGGGCGTCTTCGAAATGTACTACGAATTTTCCCAAGGCATCGCCTCGCTGGTTTCGCACCGCACCTTGGCGATGAACCGCGGCGAAAAAGCCGGCATCCTGAAGGTCGCTGTCGTGGTCGATGAAGAGAAAATTTTCGCTTACCTAGCGAAGAAAGTGCTGAAAAATCCGAAGAGCATCGCAGTGCCATACGTGCAGGCCGCTTATGAGGACAGCTACCGCCGCTTCATCGGCCCGGCCATCGAGCGCGAGCTGCGCAACGAACTGACCGAAGCCGCCGATGCCCAGGCAATCGATGTTTTCGGCGACAACCTGCGCAACCTGTTGCTGCAGCCGCCATTGAAGGGCAAGACCGTGCTCGGACTGGACCCGGCATACCGCACCGGCTGCAAGCTGGCGATTGTGGATGCAACCGGAAAAGTTTTGGCCAAGACGGTCATCTATCCGCACAAACCGGCTTCCGCCGACAAACGCGCCGCAGCCGGTCCGGCTTTCCGCAAACTGCTGCAGGACTACAAAGTCGAAATGGTCGCCATCGGGAACGGCACCGCCAGCCGCGAATCCGAACTGTTCGTCTCCGAACAGATCAAGCAAGTGGCGGACACCGTCTATTACGCCATCGTCAACGAAGCGGGCGCCTCGGTCTATTCCGCCAGCGACATCGCCCGCGAGGAATTCCCCGATTATCAGGTCGAGGAGCGCAGCGCCGTCAGCATCGCCCGCCGCCTGCAGGATCCTTTGGCTGAACTGGTCAAGATCGATCCGAAATCGGTAGGCGTCGGCCAATACCAGCATGACGTTTCCCAAAAGATGTTGGGCGAGCGCCTCGACTTCGTCGTCGAAACCGCCGTCAACCAAGTCGGGGTCAACCTGAACACAGCCAGCGCGCCGCTCCTGCAGCACGTCGCCGGCCTGAACAAAACGATCGCCAACAACATCGTCGCTTACCGCGAAGAGAACGGCGCCTTCGACAGCCGCCAACAACTGAAGAAAGTGCCGCGCCTTGGCCCGAAAGCCTTCGAGCAATCGGTCGGCTTCATGCGCATCGTCGACGGCAAGAATATCCTCGACAACACGGACATCCATCCGGAATCCTATCCAGCCGCCAAAGAAGTATTGGCAATGGCTGGGTTGAGTCTGGAGGATATTGGTACTGAGCAGGCCCGTGAAGCCTTGGGAGCCTTGGATCGCACCAAAGCCCGCGAAGCGACCGGACTCGGCAAAGAAACCTTACAGGACATCATCGCGGGCCTGACCAAACCCGGCCGCGATCCGCGCGACGACATCGCCCAACCATTGTTGCGCCAAGACGTCCTTTCGATGGAAGACCTGAAACCAGGCATGGAACTGCAAGGCACCGTCCGCAACGTCGTCGACTTCGGCGCCTTCGTCGACATCGGCGTCAAACAGGACGGCATGGTCCACATCTCCAAACTCAGCAACCGCTTCGTCAAACATCCTTCCGATGTGGTTGCGGTCGGCGATATCGTGACCGTCTGGATCGACAGCGTCGACACGAACAAAGGCCGGATCGCTTTGACGATGCTGCCGCAGAAATAATGGAGAACATTTGATGAACGAACAAGAACTGCAAAGGCTGGTGGAACACATCTCGCAGACCGTATTCCGACGGCCGTTCCGCCACCGCGCCACCTTCAACCGCCGCCTGAAATCCACAGGCGGGCGCTACCATCTCGGGAGCCATGATCTGGATTTCAATCCGTTGGTGCTGGAACTGCACGGAATGGAAGAACTGGAAAAAGTCGTGAAGCACGAACTCTGCCACTACCACCTGCATCTCGAAGGGTTGGGGTATAAGCATCGGGATGCCGATTTCCGGAATTTGCTTAAGGAGAGCGGGGGGAGCCGGTTTGTGAAGAATCTCCGCCAAGTCGGAACTGCTACGCCGCCGAAATGGCGGTACAGTTGCAGTTCCTGCGGGCAGGCGTATCCGCGCAAACGGCGGATCGATCTGAAGAAGTATGTCTGCGGGAAATGCAGGGGGAAACTGCGGTTGATGATTGACTAAATATCTACCAATGCTAAAAGCCCTTGGAATCTATGTTCAGAGATTCCAAGGGCTTTTTCATTTATTAAGTTAGTTGGATAAGGCGCGTGATGCATCATAGTTTTTAATTGTGGTAGTTTACGAATGCTGCTCTTACTTCATCTGGAGGAGTTACAAAATTTTCGTCCATCCATTCCTGTATAATGCCAACCAAGGTGTAAGTGAATATTCTTGCATTGGATGAAATTTGTTTCTCTGTTAAATTAACAATTGGAGTCCAAGAATTTATCAGATTACGATGGATAGTGTCCAGGATTTTGAGAGTAAGTTTTTTTTGAACCTCATTTTGATTTTGGCAACACAACGAAATAGCCCGCCGATTATCGTAGACATAATCGAAAACAGTTATATCAGAAGCTCTCATCGATTTTCTTTGAGTCAGAGAATAGTCTTTGAAACTGTTTCTGACTGATTCCGCGAATCCATCCAACAGTTCTTGGGTTATATCATCGAGCAAATCGAATTTATCATAATAATGATTATAGAAAGTCGTTCGGTTGTAATCTGCGGTATCCACTATATCCTTTACGGAGATACAAGCAAAACTTTCCGTTTCCAATAAACGCATCAAGGCATCCTTGAATAAATGCTTCGTTCGCCGTGCACTTTTGCTGTTTGATTCATTTAACATGGAAAAACCTCCCTAAAATCAATAGATTACTCACTTATGTTGATTAAACCAACACTTTAGGTACAAGTGTCCATTTTTTTAACAACTCATCTAAATCTGTGGATTGGATAAAAAAACAAATGATTTAAAATAAAGACATAAACAAAGCACACCACACCACAACCACAACCAAGCTAGAAAACTCAATCAGCTGGTAACCGTCATCATTACTTACACCCAACAAAGAACACCAACGATCTGCATAACCTTTCTCGATTCAAACTCCTAACTTTTAGATCACACAACATCACTCGAAACACCTTTAAAATCACCAATTAGTTTATCTTCTATGCAATTCAACGAATCAATACACAACATCAAATATTTCATCTAACTAATACTTTCAAAAATAAGTACAACTTAGTAAGTGAAGGATACCTACTTACCAACTGTAAGATTATTTCCTATCAGGCAAAAATAAACATGAGCTTAAAAAATAAATCATATTTAATTTATTATAATCTGTTTTTAATCACTTGTACATTGATAAGTGCCAGCGAGATATTATTTATTGCGAGCAGAAACTCTATTTTTGAGTGGACAGGAGCTGGGCAATCCAGTCCATTGACAAATGGAGTTGTTGCTGAATGAAGCGATTTCAATAAGCGGGAAGTCGCCTCATAAACAACAACAACATTAAAAAAGCGGATAGAAAGAGGAGGAAATTATCATGGAAATCATGAAAAGATTGGTTCAAGAAGAAGAAGGACAAGGTATGGTGGAGTATGCATTGATTATTGCTTTAGTATCAATAGGAGCAGTCGTTGTCCTAGGACAGTTTAAAACTGAAATTGTTGGTGTATTTACAAACATTAAAGATACGTTGGCTGCTAATAACTAGGTTGTTATACTCTTTATTTAACAATCCCGCTGATTCCGGCGGGATTTTTTTCTAAAAACCTCCAATATAATATCCGAAAACATTCCAGCAATCATAAAATAATAATTAATTTATCTAAAAATATCAATACAAGGACATGAAAGGAGTAGTTACTATGGTTACGGCAAACAATGCATTGTTGCTGCTGCTCGTCGCGGTATCGGGATTTTTTGACCTGAAGGAACGGAAAATTCCGAACAAAATCACCTTCACGGGCATTCTCATCGGTATCCTGTTCAACATCATCACGGGAGGCTGGATGGGTTTTCTGCAGAGTCTACTGGGAATGTTTGCCGGACTGGCGATTTTTTTCCTGCCTTTCGTGATGGGGGGCATGGGAGCCGGGGACGTCAAATTGATGGGGGCCATCGGCGCCTTGATGGGCTGGAAGTTCTCGGTTATGACTGCACTATTCTCGGCAATCGTTGGAGGAATTATGGTTCTGATTCATCTGGTCTATAAAGGCAAACTCCGCGAAACACTGAAGAAAATGTTATACGCATTGATCAATCTGCTGCTTCAGGTCTTCATAAGGTTAGGATACAACGAAACGGTTTATAAGGCACACGAAAAATACTCCAAGAATGGACAGGATTACAAAAAAATCTATATCCCTTATGGTGTGGCCATTGCAGGCGGAACCGTCTTGGTGCTGATTGCTTATAAACAAGGCTTTCCCATTTTTTGATCGGAGAGGGTGAACAGTTTGGAGATTTTATCTAAGTTCAAAAAAAGCCAGAAAGGGCAAGCTATGGTTGAATTTGCATTAGTGCTTCCGGTGCTGTTGATTCTGGTTTTGGGCTCCATTGATGCAGGTTGGCTGTTGTATGCGAAAATATCCACAACGGCAGCCGCGCGGGAAGCGGCAAGGGCGGTATCCGTATTGGATAAAACCGAATATGGCCAATTCCAATCAATAGCCGATGCCAAGGCAACGACAGTGCCTGGGAACGAAGTAGTCAGTGTGACTCCGAATAGCTATGCGGAAGGCGCCAAAATGACGGTTACGGTGACGACAAGCGTGACCCCATTAGTAGGATTTCTGCCAACATCGATTATCCCAAATCCTGCTACCATAGTAAGCGAAGTCAGTATGCGTCTTGAATAATAACATGAATTTTCGATTCTAAAAGAAGTTCAAGTAAAAGAAAGAGGGTGAACCTGAATGCAGACAAAGAAACGGGTTTGGATGATTACAGGCATCTTGGCGTTGTTCACAACGGCAATGGTGTATTTCTACCTGAAGCAGGTTGAGGCAACCAGCCAAGAGAATAAAGTTGAGATGAGTGAAGTTGTCGTGGCACTGAATGCCATTCCTGCACATGTGAAGGTCACGGAGGAAATGTTGGGAATCAAAGAAATCCCGGTTGAAGCGGTGCATACCGACACCTACACAAAAATCGCGGATGTGGTGGGTGGAACGACAACGACAGAATTGATTGCCGGCGAACAAGTTTTGACTGAACGAATCGTGGCCACCGACGAGGAAGCGGCATTGGCTTACCGCATTCCGGAAAATATGCGCGCAATGACGGTGGCGACCAGCGAAGTGGATGGTGTCGGCGGTTATGTGATGGCTGGTGACAAGTTGGATGTCCTCGTGAGCTACACGCCATCGGAAGGAGCTCAGGTCGCTTACACCCAGTTGCAGAATATCGAAGTGTTGGAACGCGGTCCGAACAACGATGCAGCGGACAGTTCCGCTTCAGGTGTGCCCACTTCCTTGACGTTGTTGGTGTCTCCTGCACAAGCGGAAGTTATTGCCTTTGGTAGCTTGAATGGCACCATTTACTTCACTTTGCGCAATCCGGTCGACAGCAACTGGCAGGATTTGGGCGGTTACGGAACGGATAACTTTGATTCTTGGAGAGAGCGGTGAGAGACGTGAATAAGATGAAATTATTATTATTGGCGGATTCGGAAACAGAACGTCTGGAAATTACCGAAATGCTGAAAAATATCGACTATATCCAATTGGCCGGGGATTCCATCGACGCAGAAAAGACCTTGGAATCGTTGGAACGGTCACGGGCTGACATCCTCTTGATGGGATCTGGCAGGAACGGCGAGCGCTACGCCTTGGCCGAAAAAATAACCCATCAGTATCCTCAAACCGGCATCATCATGATGGAAGCGGAACTCTTGGAAGAAACAATGCACAATGCCTTGTTTGCCGGAGCGAAGGACGTACTGATCAAACCAATCGATCCGGAAAAATTGATGAATGCGATTTATCGCATCAGCCAGTTGCAGGAACGAATTGTCGAAACAAAGCCAGACGCACCGCAGAAAAAAATGCGCAAGAGTGAGTTAGGCCAAGTCTATACGGTTTTCAGCACGAAAGGCGGCGTGGGAAAAACCTTCGTTTCAATCAATCTGGCGGCCTCCTTGGCGAAGAATCCGGAAAAACGCGTAGTTTTGGTCGATTTGGACTTGGACTTCGGCAATGCGGCCTTGGCCCTTAATTTGTATCCGAAATTCACAATTACGGATGTGATCGACGATATCCGCCATATGGACAGCGATCTAATCGAAAGCTATCTTGTCCCGCATGAATCAGGCATCAAAGTTCTGCCGGCCAATCTGCAGCCGAACATGAATGACTTCATCAATGCAGAGCACATCCATGTCATCCTCGAATCTTTGCGCGAATCATTCGATTATGTGGTCGTCGACATGCCCGGCAGGTTCGTCGAAACCATCATGCCAGCGTTGGCTTTGGCCGATCAGCTGCTCGTCATCACCACCCCGGAACTTTCCGCTGTGCGCAACATCAAAGTCCTGCTCGTCACCTTGAAGGACCTCAATTTCCCACAATCAAAGATTCGTATCGTTTTGAATAAAGAAGATTTAAGAGGCGAAATCAAGAAAAACGACGTCGAAACGACGCTCAACAAAAAAGTGGACGCGGCGATCGGACTAGATTACCGGCGCGTATTGTCTTCATTAAACCGAGGTGTCCCGTTGGTCTACGAATATCCGAAAAACACACTTTCCAAAAATTTCGAAAAAATGTGCGCGAAATTCATCCAGGATGAACTGATGAAAGCCTAGGACTGCAATCTGCGACACTTGAAACACAGGAGGGTTGATACTATGAATCTGGGAAGTTACGGCAATTTCAGTTTCTCAGGAATACAGAATACAGAAGAGAGCCAAGACAGTAAGAATGGGTTGGTCAAAAGAAGACGGGATTTGGATGAGTTGGCTTATGAAGTACTGCAGATGGTCATCGATCAGCTTCCGCCAACGAAGGAAGAGGATGTTGCCTCGGCACAGAAGCGGACGCAGGAAAAAATCAATGAAATCATCAGCAACCTCATCTATGAACAAAAACGTCATCTTTCTTTTGCGGATAAGCAAAAGGTGAATCAGGCCGTCATGAACGAAATCTACCAGTTCGGACCCATCAGCGATCTGCTGAATGATGAAAGCGTGACGGAAATCATGGTGAACGGACCGTTTGATATTTTTGTGGAGCGCAAAGGCAAAATTGTCAAGACCGAAAATGAGTTCCGGGACGACAAACACGTCATGCATATCATCGACAAAATCATCTCACCACTTGGTCGACGGGTGGATGAAAGTTCGCCTTTAGTCGATGCACGGCTGCCGGATGGTTCGCGGGTGAACATCATCATCCCGCCTTTAGCGGTGAAAGGACCTTCCATCACAATCCGGAAGTTTTCCAAGGATCCATTGACGACGAATGATCTGATCACTTTTGGTGCCTTGAACGGCGACATCGCGGAGTTTTTGCGCCTGTGCGTGAAGGGTCGGATCAATGTTCTTGTTTCGGGAGGGACCGGCTCCGGGAAGACGACGCTGCTGAACGTGCTCTCCAGTTATATTCCGGAAGACGAACGCATCGTGACTATCGAGGACGCAGCCGAGGTCCAACTGCAGCAAGCCCACGTGGTCACGCTGGAATCGCGTCCGGCCAATATCGAAGGCAGCGGTCGGATCACGATCCGCGATCTCGTTGTCAACTCTTTGCGGATGCGGCCGGATCGGATCATTGTCGGTGAGGTTCGGGGCGGGGAAGCCTTGGATATGCTGCAGGCGATGAACACCGGCCATGACGGATCGTTGACGACCATCCACGCGAACTCACCGCGGGACAGCCTTTCCCGTCTCGAGACTATGGTTATGATGTCCGGAGTGGAACTACCATCACGGGCTATTCGTGAACAAGTCGCTTCGGCCATTGACTTGATCATCCAAGTGGAACGGATGGTCGACGGCAGCCGCAAAGTGACGAAAATCAGCGAGATCATCGGCCTCGAAGGGGAAATGGTCACGCTGCAGGATATCTTCCTCTTCCGGCAAACCGGTTTTGATGAACACGGGCATGTCAAAGGGAAGCATCAACCGACCGGCATCATGCCGAACTTCATGGAAAAAATCAAGGCACACGGGGAGCATATCCCGCCTAGCCTGTTCAAGCCGATAGGAAGCAGCGGACTGGAACCGTTCAGAAAGGGGATGTAAGATGGACACGCTCCTGCTGATACTCATATTTGGAACAGCTCTTTCGCTTTTTTACACCCTTTACACGCTCTTTTTCGAACGGAGGGTAACGATCAAAGACCGCCTGAAACAGACCGGTAAATCTTTGCAGGAATACCAAACGGATCAAGAACGCCAGAAAAAAGGACTTCTGAAAACACTCTTCAAACAAATGGTCCGCTACGCGGTAACATCAAACTACTATGCCCGCATCAAAACAAAACTGCTTCAAGCGTATATCATGATGAAACCGATCGAATTCATCGAAATCTCGATCATGGGCGGGCTTTTCGTGGGAATGTTGCTGTGGATGACGACAACTAACTTCCTGCTGGCATTGATTGGATTCTTGCTGGGCTACCGGATACCGGGGATTTTTGTGGAAACGACTCGCAAAAAACGGGCGAAACAACTCAACGATCAGCTGCCGCAAGCGCTCAGTTTGATTTCCAACGGATTGCGTGCCGGGTTCAGCTTTCCGCAGGCAATGGCTGTCGTCGGCCGCGAGATGGAAGCGCCGATTGCGGATGAATTCTCGAAAGTATTGCGGGACAATTCCTATGGGAAAAACATGGATGAAGCCTTGTTGGAACTGAGCAAGCGCACAGCTGACGAGGATCTGGATATCTTCATCACGACCCTGCTGATCCATCTGCAGGTCGGCGGCGATCTTTCCGAGATTCTCGACACAATCTCCGAAACGATCCGTGAACGCGTCAAATTGAAGGGGGATATCCGCACGATGACTTCCCAAAGCCAAATGTCCGCCGTGGTCATCGGTATTTTGCCGGTCGCGATCGCTGGTGTGATGTTCATTCTCAACCCCGGGTATATCGGAACACTCTTTTCGGATCCTCTGGGTTTGATGATGGTGGGCATGGCGGTCGCGATGACTCTTTTGGGGGCATTCTTTTTGACCCGCATCGTCAAAGTCAAAATTTAGGAGGGGAACCAAAATGGCAATATTAGTCTATAGCTCACTTTTCTTGACCAGCTCCCTTCTGTTTTACATCGTTTACGAAACACTGATCATGCCCAAGCAAGTGTTGAAAGAACGGTTGGATAATGTCAAGGTTATGGCGGACACGCGCGATGCGTTCGACGAAGATATGCGCGAGACGTTCGCGGAACGGGTGATCAATCCGGCTTATGCCCGGATGATCCGCGCTTTGGGGAGTCTGGCGCCATCTTCGATCCGGAAACAATACGAGCAATTATTGAGCAGCAGCGGAACGAAAGATACGATGAAGTTCAACAATATCATCGCAATCCAATTGATGTTGGGGTTGCTGCTGGCTTTTGGTACGCATTTTCTGATGCGGCTAACTGAACAACCGGTGAATACGTTGTACGTCATTCTGGCTGGCGCAGCAGGCTTTCTGTTGCCGTACTCTTCACTCCGCACGAAATCCAGGAAGCGCATCGAGGCAATCGAATATGCCCTGCCGAGCTTTTTGGATGTCCTCTATGTCAGTGTGGAAGCCGGATTGGCTTTCGACATGGCCATCTACCGGACGACCGATAAGATGAAAGGACCATTGAGCGAAGAACTGTTGTTCACGATGAACGAAATTTCGAAAGGCCGTGGTCGCTCGGAAGCGTTGCGCGATATGGTCACACGGACACAGGTTCCTGATTTGGGGACATTTGTCACGTCCATCATCCAAGCGGAAGAGATGGGATCGAACATCGGCAACGTATTGCGGATTCAAGCGGAAACGATGCGGACAACCAAGCGTCAACGGGCAGAAGCGCAGGCAGCCAAAATCCCGACCAAAATGCTGTTTCCAATCGTCTTCCTGATGTTTCCGGCGTTGTTTGTGGTCATATTAGGACCAGCTGTTTTGAACATCATGGACACTTTGATGAAATAATCACAGAAAGGAGGATAAAAACATGCGTACGAAAATTGCCTTCATCCTGGTGTTTCTGAGTATTTTCATCGGATCGGCAGTCCTTCCCCAATCTGCAGCCGCTGCTGGGATTGCTTCCGAGCGGATCGCGGTATCCCTCGTCATCGACACTTCCGGCAGTATGGCCGAAACCGATCCAAGTAATTTGAGAAAAACTGCAGCCGATATTTTTGTGGATATGCTCAGTCCGGAAGACCATGTGGGCATCGTTTCCTTTGCGACGGATGCAACCGAAGTGGCTCCGATGCAGCAAGTAGGGGATTCCGCAAACAAACAATCTATTAAGGATACGCTGGCATCCATCTCCAAGGTTGACGGGAACACGAATTATCGGGCTGCGCTCGAAAAAGCCGAAGAGCAACTGGGAAGCATCGGTGATCCGGCTGTGCGCAAAGTCATCCTCTTTCTGACGGACGGGGTACCTGAACCGGATTATGCACTGCGGGAAGATACAGCATTCATGACAGCCTACATGGATTCCGTGTGGCAAACGACCGCACGTTTGGGCTTGAAGAACATCGCTGTTTATACGCTCGGGTTTGGCACCGTCGACACCAGCATTTTGCAGCGCATCGCAACCGATACACGTGGGGAAGCGAAGTTTCTCGGAAGTGCCGGAGATATCGCCGTCAATTTCTTTGAAGTGCTGCGGACTTTGAAGAACCGACAAGGGTTTTGGAATGAATCGCTCGCTTTAGCCGGCGAGACAGTTGTGCCTTTTGAAATCGATGCATACACCTCACAAGTGACGATGGCTGTGGCTTATGATGCAGCCGGTACGGATGTTTCTGTCCGATCGGTTGGGGGTATGGAACCGAATGGTCGGATCAACATCCAAAAGAATGAGCAATACAGCATCGTTACCATGAACCAAACGGATAAGGAACTTGCCGGGGATTGGGAACTGGTCATCACCGGAACGGGCAATGCTCAGTTGTTCGGCGACAAGGACCTGACCCTGAAATCATGGATGATCAGCCCGCAGGCGAACACGCAAGTGCCGGTCGAGGAACCAATTGCATTCTCGGTCGAAGTGACCGGTGAACTGACAGAGGGGATGGCCGTCCAAGTCGTCATCTCCAAAAATGGCGGTGCCGATCTGGAAACCGTTCCGCTGAAATTGAAGGACGGCATTTATCAAGGGACTTACGACAACGTCGATCAGGGCGGAAGCTATATCCTGGAATCCCAAATTCTTGATGGAGACACTGTTCTTACGAACAATTCCACAACTATTTCCGTTCAGCAATTGCCCATTCTGATAAGCGATCAGGAATATTCGGGTACGATCTTCAAAGTCGGCGAAAATCAGAATGTCACAAGTCATTTGGAGATGGATGGGTTACCGCTAGATGGGTCGACAGGGATAACGGTCAACAGCATGAATCTGGTCACAACTTTCCCTGACGGCCGCGAGGAAATCCTGCCGATGCAGGACGGCGGTCCGGAAACGAGTGCAGATGAAGCAGCAGGTGACGGCAATTACACAACTGCGCTTCCGCTGGCGGAAGAAGGCGCGTACTCAGCCACGATTGTTGTCCAAGGCACAACCCCTGAAGGCAATTTTACGGTTCAGAAAGAAATCGGAAGCTATGAAGTCGCACCGGTAGGGGAAATATCAGGTAGATTGATGGATAGCATAAATTATGAAACGCCGGGCGGTAACCTAAGTGTTCCGGTTCAGCTCAAGAATGATTCCAAAAGGAGTGAGACAGTCTTCTTGTCGGTTGAATCCGACACTGTTGCCGCTGAAGAAATCAGCATGACTTTGAAGCCCGGCGAAACAACCGAAGCAAATCTCGAACTATCGATCGATGCAGATGCAGCATTAGGGGAAGAAACAGTTTCCATCCGTTTGGCCGCTGAAGATCCGTTGACGGCGGTGCAGCCTTCGCTGGATGCAGATATCCAGTTGTTGTCCGCGGCGGCTCTGTCCCGCAAAAAAATGCAGGATTTCTTGCTGGAAAATATGCTGCTGATTACTGCTGCTGCAATTTTACCATTGCTTGCACTTGCAGTCGGGCGTTTGATTTATGCGCTGAAAGTGAAGCGGGCGTTGCGCATTATCCGCAGTTTGATTTTCTCTAAGATCGGCGAAGCTGAAAAGGAACAGGAATGGTTCCTTCCCAAAAAAGCAGATCAACAAGTGATCGCATTCGGCAAACCAGATGATAAAGCTGCACTGTCGTTGGAAGGGGCTAAAATCCCTTATCAGATGCTTGTGACTGTCGAGAAACCGCATGCTCGGTTCAAATGGCTGGAAGGCTATCGTGCTTTGTCCGAAGCTTATCTTCCAGTGCGTATCAAAATCGAGACGACGCCACCAGGCATATTCAAAATGAACGGCGAAGTCTACACCGACAAAGAAATTTTTGACAAGGACTGCTTTGAATCGGGTGGCTATCGGTTCGTCTACAAGGCTGAAAAAACGGTGCCCGAAGAAAACAAAGCCAAAAACGTATTGGAAGGTAAGATGTGACATGACGAAACTGATCAACGAAAGAACCAATGAAGTGATTCTAAATGACCTTCGGACTGCAACTACCTTCCTTTCTCGTTTTCGGGGATTGATGGGCGCACCATCAATCCCCGAAAATGTGGGTTTGATGATCAAGCCGTGCAACAGTGTTCATTGTTTCTTCATGAAATTTCCGATTGATGTTATTTTTTTGGATAAAGAGAATCGGGTAGTGCATATTGCGGAAAGTATGAAACCTGGTAGCGTATCGCCTATCGTAAAGGGAGCAAAATGTGTTATTGAGGCGAATGCTTCGAAACTTTCGAGAAATGTGAAGGTCGGGGATAAGATGATTGTTTTGCGATAAATAGGAATGATTTAATTTCTTGTGAATACTACGGGTGGATAATAATAACAATGAGGTGACAGAAGTGATGAGGGAACTATTCAATAGATTACGCAAAGAAGAATCTGGTCAATCATTAGTTTTGGTGGTTTTACTTTTGGGCGTTTTATTGAGTTTTTCTGCCCTCGTCGTCGATGTCGGACTACTTTATTCTGAAAAAGCCAAACTCCAGAATGCGGCAGATGCAGCAGCATTGGCAGGAGCACAAGTGTTGCCGAATAAAACATTGGCTGAGGGATTTGTTGAGACCTATGCAAATTCAAATGGCGTACCTACTTCAAATATTTCAGAAATATCTTATCCAAGTGCAGACAATAAGAAAATAAAAGTAGCAGTGGAGAGCGAAGTGCCTTATATATTTGCTAGATTTTTGAATTTAGTTGGGACTAGTACGACTGTAAAAGCGAGTGCAATTGCCCAAGTAGAGTACCATTGGGATGGGGAGGCGTTGCCTCTGGTGAATACCGGAAGTTCATACAAGTCTGAAAACATCATTCTCAGAACGAATAAATCACCCGGTGACAAATCACAAATATTCGATTTCTATAAGAAGACCAGCAGTTCCGGGAAGGTCAGCTATTATGTGAAATACTCAGACGGTGTTATCATTGATCAGGGGAACGGGAACACAACCTCAAATATCGATAATTCATTGAAATTGAATCCAGTTTTAGCGGATATCTTTGAGGGAATCAAAAGTGGTGACAAGTTTTATCTGCTCAGCATCAGGTCGGATATTCTTGATAATTTCATGAACCATGATGGGCAGATTAAGGTGAACTTATCGGACGGAACCACGGCTATGCGAACAGCAAAAAATGGGGGACTCAAGAATGGAGACATCATTGACTTCAGCATGTTGATTCTGTTGGAAGTGGCATTCGTGGAGAAGAAGGATGCGAATGACACCGAAATTAAGATGAAATTCATTAAAGAGTATGATATTTTCAACAATGTCTTTCCTGAAGGAAATGAGAACTCCAGTTCAACTACCTCTAAATTGCTTGAGTAATTTCATGATATCAAATAATCATTTAACCATTGACAGCAGATAACTTCAATAATATAATGAAATAGTTGGTTTTGCGGTCATGGCGGAATGGCAGACGCGCCAGCTTGAGGGGCTGGTGGGAGTTACTCCCGTGGAAGTTCGAGTCTTCTTGGCCGCATAATAATTAAACAAAAGGGTTTCCTTCATCAAATCGATGTTGGGAACCCTTTTTTGTTGCGCAATATTTTCATCAGACAATCAGTGAGTGATGGTTCGATTTATACAAAGGCTCCGTATAAGGCTATAATATTTACATCATTGCGGAAGGGCTTGCCTTCTCCGGTGAAGGGCGATTCACCGGAGAAGAACAGCGCGCTGGGCAACTGTTCTCCGATGAGAATATCTTTACCGGAGCTGGGGCGTTTTCAGGCAGCTTAGCTCCGGCGAAGCCGCCGTGATCGGAGGTGATCGTATTTTTCGCTCCATCAGCTCCGGCAACCCCGGCAACCCCGGCAACCCCCTTTTCAAATCGTTGGTATCTGTTATAATGGCGGGGATATCTTTTTCCTGTAGGTATCCGCGCCATTATACATTTTAGATAAAGGAGTGAACGATTTGATAATTATCCATACTTTAAAACCGATCGCAGCGGTCCTCGCCGGGAATATCATTGTTGCCTTCGCGATTGCGGCGTTCATTTTGCCGAAAATCTGATCGCCGGGGGAACAACGGGACTTGCCATTATTTTGAATCATTTTTTCGGTTTGAACATTTCCCTGGTCGTGCTGGTTTTCAACGGCTTCATGTTTTTCGTCGGTGCGGCTTTGTTGGGCAGGAAGTTCGCTTTGACGACGATCCTGAGCACGCTTGTTTTCCCGACGTTCTTGTCTTTTTTCCGGACGCTGCCGGCGTTGCAGGACATCACCGATGATATTTTGTTGTCGGCCATCTATGCGGGCATTTTGTGCGGATTGGGAGTGGGGCTGGTTTTCAAGGTCGGCGCCTCCACGGGTGGGATGGACATTCCGCCGCTGCTGCTGAACAAGCATTTCCGCATACCGGTTGCGGTGGGGATGTATGCGTTCGACGTCATTTTCCTGCTGGTCCAGGCATTCTTCTCCAGCATGGAACAGATCCTTTACGGGCTGATCATGGTGTTCCTGACGTCCATCATGATCAACAAAGTGATGGTCGCAGGCACGAATAAGATGCAGCTTTTCATCATTTCCAAAAAATATGGGGAAATCAAAGAGGCGCTGTTATTTGTCCAGGATGTCGGCCTGACGATGGTGAACATCGAGACAGCTTTTGAAGGGGTGCAGCAGCAGGCGGCGCTTTGCGTCATCGAGCAGCGCAAATTGCCTGCCATCAACGCCTTGGTCAACGATATCGACCCTGAGGCTTTCGTGATCATCGGACAGGTCCATGAGGTCGCCGGAAAAGGTTTCACGCTGGAACGCCAATCCGGACTTGTAGAATGATAAAAAATAAAGCAGTGGCAGCCTCAAAAATGGAGGCTGCCACTGCTTTATTGGTTTTTAGTACACGACTGAAGTGGGTTTGTCGACAGTTCCGTCAGCGATTCAAGGCAAAAAGTCGACAAACGGTGTCAGTGGCAGCTGTTTTGCCTGCGCATCAGCACAAACAGTCAACAACTCGCGGAATTGTCGGCTGTTCTGGCCGAACACCGACTCTAACAGCCGACGCAGCCCGCCAACAACTACTTATTGGATACCCGATCAGTACCCGCGCACCGCTTTTTTCGGCACGAACAATTGCGGGTTGGTTTTTGCGATGACCGCCAGCACCATGATGGTGAAGGCGCCGGTCGCCAAGGCGCTGACGCCGTTCATGACGATGGAGTACAACCATGCGCTCCAGCCTTCAGGGGCGTAGGATCCCCAGAAATAGTAGCCGGCGATCGTGTGCCAGAAGTAGCGGCCGACCGTCCCGACGATGGTGCCCAGAACGACTTGCCATACCAGGGCTTTTTGGTTTTGGTCGGCGATCGCCTGTTGCACTTTCACCGTGAACAGACCGGCCAACCCGGTGAAACCGAAGGCGATGAAGTACTCGATGAATCCTTGCAGCGGGGTCAGGATGTAGGCCGTTCCGATCAGGATGTGCAGCACGCCCCACAGGAAGCTCGCGAAGAACCCGGGGATCAAGCCGCGGCGCAGGCAGTAGAGCATCATGACCGGTGCACCCACCGTGACGGAAAAACTCGGGCCGATATTGAAAGGGATGAGGGAAAGCACGGTCGCCAAAGCGGCGATGATCGTCCCTTCGATCCAGATGTTCAGATTTTTTGACATAAAAAACTCCTCCTTTTTGGGCAGCATATACCATCAACAAAGGAGGAGAACGGGTTTCATTTCTCTATCACAATCCCTACGCTCGTGTTAACGAACAGGTTCGAAGGGTCAGAATCAATGTTCAATCTCAGCCGCGGACGGCCCCCCTTTGTGAAACGGTGTATTCAGTTAAAGCTAACTTTACTACAGTTGCTTTTTTTACGCAAGCTGCACGCTGCACAACCGGGCTTCCCGTTTGTACAAAACGGCCTATTTCTGTTCTTTTTCGGCTTGCGCCTTCAAGATCGCTTCGCGTTTCTTTTTCTTCTGCGTATTCAGGTACGAATCGACCACGCCGCCGATCAGCGTGCCGATACCGAAGCCGAGCGTCAGGTTGCCCGCGAAGTAGCCGATCGATGCGCCGATCAGCATGCCGTACATCGTGTAATTGAAGGAATTCTGCAATTGCGGGTCTTCGTCGACCGGCAGATTTTTCTTAGCCGCGCTATTGTTGTTTTTATGCAGTTCCGGGACTTTCGGGGTCACGTTTCTGCGTTGGATTTAATTGCCTTTGTTCTTTTTCGCCATGTATTGTACTTCCTTCCGTCTGTCTGAGAACACTTTCATGTTTCTGATAATCATCTTATCAGTTCATTTCCGCGTCATCAATAGCTTTTGGTGACGAAGCAGGAAAAAGTACGGGAAAATGAGCAATTTGGCCGGAAAAAACAGCTCACTGTCCGTCATTCAGCAGTTCGACCGGGTCGCCGTTGTCATCCTTGAAGAATCCCTTCAGCACAAAAGC
>Ga0194138_10000359_pt1 | contig 21798 bp, 12 predicted proteins | sample TARM_MetaG_T2_14_FD_134022 | JGI IMG/M metagenome (GOLD analysis project Ga0194138, IMG submission 134022) | Freshwater microbial communities from Pennsylvania, USA, analyzing microbe dynamics in response to fracking - TARM_MetaG_T2_14 (version 2) | ecosystem: Environmental > Aquatic >...
ACTGAAGTTGACTTGAAGAGCCGTATGCGGGAAAACTGCACGTACGGTTCTGTGAGGGGCAGTAGGCAAGCCTTCTTAAGTTAAATAAAAGAAGAAAGGAGTGTCGAGACTGTCTACTCGACGGATGCTATATTACATTTAGCAGAGAATTTATAAAAACATTGTATATTAAAAAATCTTACACAAGAAGAGGTGGTGGGTTATTTGACAATCACACCACAGTGTGTTTCTAAATGAGAACGTGGAGAGTCGTATCCAGATATAGCGCTTTTACTTGCACTAGCGAATATTTTTGAAACAAGTATTGATTTGTTAGTGGGGATGGATGCAATTCGGGCTGATAACACACGGTTTAACATCCATAAAAAAGCTGTTGAATATCATAGAAATGGAGATTATGATTCGCCTGAAAAAACACATCGTGATACACTCTTGATTTATCCCAATAAACCTGGGATGATTTTAAGGCTTTTAAGTACGCTTGTGCTAAAGGAAAATACAGATGAGACAATCGAGCTTATGGAAAGAGGATTACCTATTTCCATCAATGAAAAGCAGAAATCTACGATGCGTGCAACTTTTGTTTTGTATACTTGAAAGCTGAAAACATTGACAAAGCAAATAGATTAGCATCAGAACTTCCACATACAAGGGAAAGTAGGGAAGTCATTCAACCACTCGTTCAATAAGGGTTGTCGATAGGTGAGAGTAATGAGAATTTAAAGCGCATTTTGCTTGGTGATTAAAATCTTCATGTTGTAGATAGGTTTTTACCGAACGGCAAAATCTATGAAAACCTCGGAATTAAATCTTACAAGTTTTGATGGACATTTGTAATCAAAGCAAGAAAAATTTAATTTATAACCGTTAGCGTTCTTGTTCGGCATATGCAATGAAAGAAAAGATCCACGCGTATGCATGGGTCTTTTTTAATACCATCTGCCATGGGCTTGGATAAAACAAATGAAAGTGTTTAAGCCCTACTGACTATTGAGGAGGGAAGCCTTGCTTAGGAAGATAGAGTAGCTTAACTTTCTTAGTGAAGCCTGAAAGATATTGTTGGAAAGTTTCATCTGGTATATGCTAAGAGTAGTACGAGTACCATAGAGAGTAAGCATTTTACGAAACGCTGTTGCCATGGTTTTATGACCTAGATTTACGAGTGGTTACAACCTTGAAACGGACAAAGGAGGATATGATGAATAATAGAATAATCAAAGGGCTCCTGGGTGGAGGGCTCTTAGGGCTCATTTGTGTTGTTGGTGTGAGTGTTCGCAGTCAGGGGGAAGCATCCAAAACCTTTATTTTTGCCCTGTGGTATAATCGCGTACTACTGGGGATCCTAATGGGGGCTCCATGGAGAAAGATAAGCAAACTACATCAAGTGCTTCGAGGCGGCTTTTTTGGTCTTTTGGTATCATTTTCTTTTTATGCTGCCACAGGGTTTTCAGATGTCATTAGTTTTTTTGCAGGGATTGTCTATGGGATAGTCTTAGAGCTTTATTTGAGCCTTGAGTAGTTGTATTAAATGGTGTGAAGGAGAATGAATATATGATTGAATGGTTTTCGGCACAAAATCCAGTAATGCAAGCCCTGTTGGCTACATTATTCACCTGGGGAGTCACTGCTTTAGGTGCAGCCTTGGTGTTTTTTTTCAAATCCATCCACAAACAAGTGTTGAACGGTATGCTTGGGTTTGCGGCAGGAGTCATGATTGCTGCCAGTTTCTGGTCTTTGCTAGCCCCTGGTATAGAACTGGCTGAAGAGCTTGGACAGGTGCCTTACGTCACAGCGGTGGTGGGCTTCTTAGCAGGTGGTGCATTTCTTTATTTGGTGGATAAACTTTTACCACATCTACATTTAGGGTTAGAAAGATCTAAAGCAGAGGGGATTCAAACCACTTGGCAAAGAAGTGTCTTACTGGTATTGGCCATTACGTTACACAATATTCCAGAGGGGCTAGCTGTGGGGGTGGCTTTTGGCGCAGTAGCCGCAGGGCAAGGGACTTCCGCCACTTTAGCTGGGGCAATTTCTCTAGCCATTGGTATTGGCCTGCAAAACTTTCCTGAAGGTGCTGCAGTCTCGATCCCCTTGAGAAGAGAGGGGTTTAGTCGGAAAAAAGCCTTTCTTTATGGTCAGTTTTCCGGGGTAGTGGAGCCCATTGCAGGGGTCTTGGGTGCCTATGCAGTCTTGAAAATCCAGCCAATCCTGCCCTATGCGTTAGCCTTTGCAGCAGGGGCCATGATTTATGTGGTCATCGAAGAGCTGATTCCAGAGGCTCAAAGGGAAGAGGGAGGCTCTAAGACAGATGTGGCCACCATTGGTGCCATGATTGGGTTTGCGGTGATGATGCTCCTGGATGTGGCTTTAGGATAGCTTTTGAGATGGTAGAAGAGGGAACACTGTAGTTAAGAAGGAAGGCGTGTGACACGTCCAGGTCGGGCTTGATTCCATCCAAGAGAGCTCGTGTAGGAAAGTGTAAGTGTTAAAAGATCAATAAAATAGATGGAAGAGAGGCTCCTTGGCACAGGAGTCTTTTTTTGTAAAACCCTTGAGAACCGCTTGTCTAACAATTCTGACAAATGATAAAATAAGTACAAGAGGAGATGAGATAGATGAAAAGAAGAACAGCTTTTTTATTGATGTTGATCATGGTATGCCAAGGGATGTCCCTAAGTCTATCCAATCTAGCCGGTTCTTCTGTGGAGGGTACAGAGGTGGCAGGCTATTGGCAACTGGTCAAGGTGGATGAAATGATTCCGGAGGATCAGGCTTATAGTACAGAAGTTGCGGAGACGTATAAGCGATATGTCAAAGAAGGTAGTGGCCTGTCCTTTAGTTGGGGCATCAACAATTCTGATTATGAGGAGAATGTCGTCATCGATGGCTTGATTGCAGGGCGATTTCAGCTGCCGCCAGATCGGATTCAGATTTATGAGCCCTATGAATTTCAAGTATCTTTAGAGGTTAGCCATACATCCAGTGTGCCAGCGGACCTTCAAGATGAAGCGGCGGCGAGGATGATTTTTTACGGGTCCATCGATGCAGAAGATGCCACTTTGGCAGCCAGGCTTCCCATCACAGGGAATACCAGTAAAAGTACGTCCATGACTGTGGTGTTCATGCCTGGAAATGAACTATACAAGGAGCTGACCATAGAAGTTTCACTTCATGGTATCTCTGATCTTGGGGACTCCATGTATGTGGAATATGTCTATGAGTGGGTCACTGAGGAGAAGAATGAACCAGCCAAGATCATTGATTTGCGAGGGGTAGTACTGAATGCTGTGGGTCAACCTATGCCTTGGATGAAGCTAGAGGTATTTGTGTACTATGGAGATGAAGTTTTAGATCCTAATAAAGATGCAGATCTCCATCTTGAAGGTAGCTCAGACCACCAAGGGCGGTATCAGTTCACCATCAACCCTCCAGATGGCACAGAAGGTCCTGTGGGCATCTTCATCAAAGGCACCTTAACGAGTCTTTTTCCCTATGAGAACAATGCATTACTTTTCCAAATGATGGATGATTCGGACCCTTATACAGTAGAGCGGGAAGCCATCTCTGTAGGGACATGGACAGTGGTGAATGAGAATCATTTCAAAGAGAATGTGGATGTGGTCAAGCACTATAGACTTTTAGCATTTTATCACTTGAGTTTGGGGGCTTTTAGCATGGATGAAGAAGTGATGCCTGAGCGGCTTTTTCTTTTCACCAGCAACACCAATACAGAGGAGCAAGTAAAAAGGCTTGAAAACTATAGCGTACTCTATACAGCAGCCCACGAAGGATGGTTTTTTGGTGGTGCACTGCTGGGTGAGCAAGACAAACTCCTTGCAAAACCAGTGAAAATAAGGCTACAAGCACCAAAAGTATCCCAGTACGATCCCACGACCAATGAAATTTTCATTGAGCCATTTTGTAGTAACCGAGATGATTATTCCATCTATGTACTATTGCACGAGTTTGGACACTATGTTGATTTTGCCACCAATGCCATCGAGAACTTTCGAGCAGGAAGAGGGTATGGGGTGGGTGATACAAATCATGGTGGCTACCTTAATAACAGCACCTCAGACTCTTATCTGGAAGGTTTTGCCACAGCCTATGCTGCGCTGGTGCAGCAATATGCTGGTTCTACAACACCAGGCATTGTGGGTGGGTATCCTCTGACCATACCTCCGTATTATACCGCCTACGGGGATAATGGGAAGCATGAAGAATTTGCCATGGCTACGTTATTGTTTCAAACCAATGGAAAGTACGAAGACATTGGCGCGTATTGGTCCGTGCTTTCAGTGGACCGACTGAACTTCCACGAATATTATGAAGCCATATACCAAGATTTGGCGGGTCGATCAGGAGAAAGCGCAAACTGGCTTAGAAACTTGGCCATTTCATTAGGGCTGTTCAAGATGCCTTTTGGTAGTGGCGTCTACGAACAAGGAGAGCCCTTTAAAGACTTAAATGCCAATGGGCAGTATGATGTGGGAGAGCCTTTTCGAGATTTGATGTATGCAGTGGATGAAGAAGGAAAAGTGCAGTTTGATGAGCCGCTTCAAGAACTGGACTCTACCACCTTGAATGTGGGTAAAGTTGCACCTGCCAATACCACGGAGCTTGCGCCACGCTATACCAGTTATCAAAGTGCAGATAGTTTTCTATATCTGTCGGGGCAAGTGCCAGAGTATGTCCATCTTCGTATCCTACCTGAAGGGTTCCCCAGCTATACAGCACTTTATAAAGTTCAGGGGGACAAAGTGTTTTTGCCAGTGGGATCCACCCCCATGGCAGGAAAAGTTGAAGTGTCGGTTCCAGGGGGAGGGGTGTTTTATGAAGCTTCGCTGGAGGCTTTACAAGCCCACAAGATTATGGCGCAAGGCGCACCTATACCCATGGGGCAAGGAGAAATTAGGGGAGAACATTGGCCTGAAGAACCACGCATTGTGGCTGCAACGGGTGGATCCATGAAAAATGATGGGACCATTTCATATCCCAATATAACTTTTCAGGAGGTCAAGACCAGGGCGGAAGCCATGGATCATACGCCCATGGAACAGTTGAGAAGGAGTTGGGTGCTTGGGCAAAGAGAAGGCTTGGGTCCGAATGCACCAGGAACACCCTCTATAGATTCTTCCACTAAAAAAGGAATTCATAAAGGTCTCCTCTTGGGTGCTTTAGGCATCCTAGGCGTGGGGATTCTTGTGGTTGTAGTCGTAGTGAGGAAAGGGAAAAAACCAAGAAATAATACTTGGGAGGCATCACCATCTGTATCTAGGATGAATCCAGTGCCAGAGGATCCTCTGAAATTACCGAGGTTTTGCAGTCATTGTGGTAAGCCCTACACAACCTCTTCTGCCTCCTTTTGTAGACATTGTGGAACCAAAAGAGTGTAGTTAAGAAAACCAAGTCCTTTCCATCTAGAAACTAAAAAAAACGCCAGGGGGTTTTCCTCTGGCGTTTTCTCAGCTTCTAGAAAAGATTTACTTCACGTGAAAGCTACATGTGATGGGTGATTCTTTAAAGGGGGCTTGCCACCACTTGATTTTTTCCGTGGGTTTTCCCATGATACATACGCTGATCAGCTTCATGCAAAATGGTATTCATTTGACGGCTTTCACAGGTGGCGATGCCGATACTTAGTGTGGTTTGAAGATTCTCTTTTGGCCAAGATAGATCCATGACTTTCTCGCGAATTTTTTCAGCCCTGGAAGCAGCTTCTTCTAAAGAGGTATTTTGGAAATGGATGAGAAACTCTTCGCCACCATACCTGCCCACCGCGTCATCACTACTTAGGCAAGATTGAATGGTCTTTGGAATGGTGCGAAGGACCTCATCTCCAGTCAAATGACCATGAACATCGTTGATGGTTTTAAAGTTGTCTAAATCCACCATGGCCACGGCATTTCTCTCTGAGAGCTTGTCTTCAACAATGCGTAGAATTTCACCACGGTTATAAATGCCCGTGAGCGGGTCCGTGATACTTATCTCATAGAGGCGATCTTGGTATTGTCGATTCTTTTTCATACCTTTTAAAATAACAATTATGGAAACAGTAAGGAGGAGGGTGGAGAAAAGAAAGACAAAAGAGAGTTGATGAGAAAGTCTTGCTCTATTCTCGTTGGCTATGCTTAATGCTTCTAGCAAGGTTAAGCGTTCTTGTAAGGCATCGTATTTCGCATCGTCTAGGGAACTTTGCGTATCCACCCACTGGTCTAGATCATCAGAAGGGGGTTGAGAATGAATCATGCTGTAATAGATATCAGAAGCTTCTTGATAGTTTTCAAGCTTGTAGTGGATGCGTCCTAAGGATCCTTGAATCCCTGCAGCGCTGAGATAACTCCCAGGGATCTTCTCAATACGATCAAAGGCATCTAACGCATTTTCATAGGAAGTAAGGGCTTCTTGAAGATCAAAGTAACTATGAAAATCTCCAGAGAGTGCATACAAGTCAAAGAGCATCATTGTGTTCTTGGGATCTTCTGATGAAATGGCCTCTTCAATATCTGAATGGACGGTTTCATCTCAAAATAAGCCATTCGAACATAGAACATGGCGTTACGCAACGTCTTGTCATAATCCATGTGGAATTGGTCATAACGCTTCTCCGGAAGCATTTCATAGGACTTGGCATAAAAGTCGTAACCCCCTTGGGGATTCTGAAAGTAGTTGATGGCGGTATCCGCGGCATAGGCATAGTAGGTAGCCATACCAAAGAGATAGTTGATCTCCTTGGACAGTCTATAAGCTTCCTCGGCATACTTACTGCTTTCACGCTCATCATAATAATATCGATAGCCCACAGTAAGGTTGTAGTAAGCATCGACCAGTCTTTCTTGGAGGTGAAGGCTACTGGAGAGCTCAGCCAATCGCAAGCTATGTTGCATTCCCCGTGGAATGTTTCTAAAGGCAAGGTCCATCTCAGCAAGATAGAACCGCAGCTCTATTTCCAGACGATCTAAGGGGTTTTCCTCAAGGAGGTTTAGGCTATCATGGAAGGAATGGAAGGCTTGCCCATACTCGAATCTTCGCATTTCAAGATACCCCTTAGCAAATAGATAGAGGGCTAAATATTCCTCTGAAGAGGAGGATTGCAGCTGATACTCCGCTAGGCGTTCTTCATGAAAGGTTCCGGTGGAGATCTCTTCTAGGAGGATTTCCACTGCGGATGCTTGGAAAAGAGGTTTAGAAGCAATGATGCAAGTGAATAGAATCAGGTAGAAGAATGTTTTTCTCATGAATACCTCCAGAGGCTTCAACAAAGGGTTTCTTTGGAGAAGAAAAAGTGAGAATTGTTCATTATTATTCATTAGTATAACACAAGAAACACAAGGGATATGGTATTCTTCTACCGTGTCGATTCTACATAAAAAGATGAATCTTTCATAGCCGTGCACGAGAAGATGTATCATGGACGGTAAAATAGCAAAACTACCTAATTATGTTGAAATTTTAGCAAGGATAGACAGCGCTTCCTAGGTGGAAGGCTTTATATAAATAAAAACACAAGAAAAATTGACGAATACTGCGGTGGTGAATTTGGCGCTTTTTCAAAAGAATCGAGTACAAAAAATAGTTCTCGAAAAAAACAGACGTATTCGGGGTGATACAGTAAAGGGGGTGAGAAATACTGGGAGAATATCCCCATGACATGATAGAATTCAGAAAATTGAACATTATAGCAGATAATAAAAAAGAATCCTAGATGCATTTTAAAACCTTTACATGGATTTAACATTGTGCTATTATGAGAAAGCATTAATAAAACAAAAGTTGAGTGGCAGCACAAAAAACTAATCAACTGTTGTTTTAATAAAAAATTTAGGGGGTACCTTATGAAGAAAATTGCATTATTACTTGCAAGTGTTTTGATGGCTACAACAATTGTTGCTTGTGGCAGTAAGGACAATGATGGTGCGGGCGCAGGAAATGACGCACCAAAGAAAAGAGAAATCACCGTCAGCACAAAGTTTGTTGAGGATGAGCAAACAGCGATTTCATTAAAGAAAGTAGTGGAAGCTGTAAACGAAAGAAGCAATGGTTCCTTAGAACTGAAGCTTTTCACCAGTGGTGTACTACCCATTGGTAAAGATGGTATGGAACAACTTGTTAACGGATCTGATTGGATTCTTGTGGACGGGGTAAACTTCCTAGGGGACTATGTTCCAGACTACAACGCCATCACAGGACCTTTCCTGTACAAAACTTTTGATGAGTACTTTGCCATGACAAAGACTGATCTTGTACAAGAATTGAACCAGAAGATTGAAGATGAACATGGTGTAAAGGTTCTATCTTTAGATTGGGTATTTGGTTTTAGAAGCATGATGACCAATAAGCCCATCACACATCCAGATGACATGAGAGGACTAAACATCCGCGTTCCCACCAGCCAGCTTTACACATACACCATAGAAGCCATGGGTGGAAATCCTGTATCTATGCCATATCCTGATACCTATGCTGCCATTCAGCAAGGTGTCATCGATGGTGTTGAAGGATCCATCATGACATACTACGGTACACAGCAGTATGAAAACGTGAAAGAATACTCACTCACCAATCACCTGCTAGGTGTATCAGCGGTGTCCATCTCCACAAAGCTTTGGGGTGAACTGACAGAAGAACAAAGAACCATCATCTCTGAAGAGTTTGAAAAGGGTATGCAAGACAACCTAGATGAAACCATTAAGGCAGAAGATGAGTTTGCTGAACTTCTAAAGGCTGAAGGCGTTAACTTCCATGAAGTAGATGCAGAAGCATTCTTAAAGGCAGCAGAGCCTGTATATACAAAGTTCCCACAGTGGACACCTGGTATCTATGAGAGAATCCTTGAAGAGTTAGAGAAAATCAAGGCTGCTCAATAGGTCTTATTAAAAATGTGATGTTGATAGCATTCCTCTTTCTTAAGGGGAATGCTATTCAAGATTTTAAGCGGTCCATGAAAACCAAAGACTAACTAATTGAGGAGGATATGATGAAAGACCATATGAGAAAGTTCTTTGTGAACTTTGAACTTTATATTGGTGCAGCATTTTTAACGGTCACAACACTGCTTGTGCTTTTCAATGTGTTCACCAGATATATCTTAAAATTCACTTTCAACTGGACAGAAGAAGTGGCTGTAGGCGCCTTTGTCTGGGTAATATTCCTTGGGTTTGCCAATGCCTATAAGACCAAGGGACTCATCGGTGTAGAGGTGTTAACCAATCTTGTAAAAGAGAAGTATCAACCTGTGGTATTGATGATCACATCATTTTTGGTGACCATTCTTTCAGGCACCATGTTTTATTTAAGTTACTTATACTTTAAGTCATCCACCAAGATCACCGCAGCATTAGAGGTGTCTTACAAATATATTTATATTGCCATTGTTGTGTCATTTGCACTAATCACCATCTATTCTATTTACTTCCTGGTCCAAAGTATCAGAAAAGTATTCTTGAAGAAAGATGTCAAGCTTGATATAGGTGGACCAGAAGACCAGGGGGTGGAAGAATAATGGAAGCGTTGTTACCGATTATAGTCTTATTTGTTCTGTTTTTCTTAAACATCCCAGTAGCCTTTGCGCTCATTGGATCTTCACTATTTTATTTCGTATTTATCAATACAGGAATGCCCATGGAGATGGTCATTCAGCAATTTGTCACATCCGTGGAATCATTCCCTTATCTGGCGGTACCCTTCTTTATCATGGTAGGATCCGTCATGAATTATTCAGGGATTTCTGGAGCCCTTCTTGATTTTGCAGAAGTGCTTGTGGGACACACAAAAGGTGGCCTCGCTCAGGTGAATGTACTACTAAGTGCCCTCATGGGTGGAATTTCTGGTTCTGCCAATGCTGATGCAGCCATGCAGTCTAAGATACTTGTGCCTGAAATGGTAAAGAAAGGCTTTTCATTGCCCTTCTCCTCAGCCATTACAGCAGCATCTTCAGCCATTAGTCCGGTTATTCCCCCTGGAACCAACCTGATTTTATATGCGCTGATTGCAAACGTGGCCGTGGGCGATATGTTCTTGGCAGCTTATATGCCAGGAATTCTCATGACCATAGCCTTGATGCTGGCGGTTCGATTTGTCTCTGTTCGCAGAAACTATCAGCCTTCCAGAAAGCGTATGGCAAGCTTTGGAGAGATTGGCAAGCAGTTTTTAAAGTCCATTTGGGCTCTATTCATTCCCTTTGGAATCATCATGGGGATGCGTATGGGGATGTTTACCCCCACAGAAGCCGGTGGTATTGCAGTGGTCTTCTCCTCCTTCGTTGGATTCTTTGTCTATAAAGAGCTGAAACTAAAGCACATTCCCATCATCTTGATGGATACCGTTAAAGGTACTGGTGCGGTTATGGTCATCATCGCCAGCGCCAAGGTGTTTGGCTACTATTTAACCCTGGAAAGAATTCCTCAGATCATTACACAAAGTCTCATGAATATGACGGATAGCCCTATTGTACTACTCATGGTCATTAATGTGCTCCTCCTATTTGTGGGCATGTTCCTAGAAGGTGGCGCAGCGTTGGTAATCTTGGCACCACTACTAGTTCCTGCAGTGGTAAGTTTTGGGATCAGCCCATTACACTTTGGGATGATCCTCATCGTTAATATCATGATTGGGGGACTGACGCCGCCCTTTGGCTCCATGATGTTCACCGTGTGTACCATCACGAAAACCAAGCTGGAAGATTTCATCAAAGAAACGTGGATTTTCATTGGAGCGCTGATGTTTGTACTCATTCTGATTACATATTCAGAGACCATTGCACTGTTCACCTTTAACCTCTTTAGCTAAAGGAGTTTTATTTTGAGTAATTTACAAGAGAAAAGTACCTTTCTTTTAGATATGGATGGCACCATTTTTTTAGGAAATGAGCTTATCGATGGTGCTTTAGATTTTCTAGACACCATCAAGAGAAACGGAAAGAGATACATTTTTTTAACCAACAACTCATCTAAGAATAAGAATAGTTACGTGGAAAAGCTACGGAATCTTGGGGTCCAAGCAGAGGCTGAAGAAATCTTCACTTCTGGGGAAGCCACCACAAGATATTTAAAAAGACATCATGAAGGGGCCAGGGTGTATTTACTGGGTACACCGGCCTTGGAAGAAGAGTTTTACCAAGAAGGATTCCAAGTGGTGAAAGAGCGCGGACAAGACATTGACTTTGTGGTCCTTGGTTTTGATACGACTCTGACCTACGAAAAACTCTGGGGCGCTTGTGAATACATTGCTGCTGGAGTGGAGTATATTGCCACACACCCAGACTTTAACTGTCCACTACCTCAAGGGGCTTTTATGCCCGATGCAGGGGCCATGGCGGCCCTTATAGAGGCTTCTACCGGTAAGAAACCAAAAGTCATTGGTAAGCCCAATAAGGAAGTTGTGGAAAGTATCGCCGATAAGTATGGACTAGATAAATCCACCATGGCCATGGTGGGCGATCGCCTCTATACTGATGTCCAAACAGGCATCAATGCAGGGATCACCTCTGTGGTGGTATTTTCTGGAGAAACCAAAGAAGAGGATTATGCTGTGAGCACCATTCGTGCCGACCATGCCTTTTCTTCGGTGAAAGAAATGATCCGAGAAATCTAAGGAAAAATGAAAAGTCTCCTTATGGACATAGGGAGACTTTTCTATACCTTAGGGTGTAAAGGATTTTAACATTGAAATGTAAGCGTTATGCGCGCTTTTGGTAGTGTTTTAAAGAACACTTTATAGAATTACAAGAAAGGAAAGGTGAGGAAACGTTGTATTATGAAGAAATCTTAATTCGTCTCGCCATTGCCGTTTTTGCAGGAGGCGCCATTGGCTACGAAAGAGAATATAAGAACCGTCCTGCAGGGTTTCGTACCCATATCCTGGTGTGTATTGGGGCTTGTGTCATCGCACTGATACAGGTAAATATGAATGAGGAAATCATTCGTAGAGCATTAAGTGACCCTAGACTTACAGGTATTTTAAGAGCGGATTATGGCAGGTTGTCTGCCCAGGTCATCAGTGGTATCGGCTTTCTAGGTGCTGGTACCATCATCCATACCAAGGGATCCATCAAAGGGCTGACCACTGCGGCCACCCTGTGGTTGGTGGCCTGTTTAGGCCTTGCCATTGGGTACGGCTACTACGTCATCAGTTTAGCTTCCCTTATTATTTGTGTCATTGTCCTGATTTCTTTAAAGAAGATTCAAGATAAGCTCTTCCATAGTGGCGCCAACATCAAGCTTGAAGTGGAGTTTACAAAGAAGTCTAAAACTGTAGAATTCATTGATACTTATTTTGTGACCAAAAACATCCATGTCATTGATCTAGACTTCATTAGAGGTTCAGATGATGGGGTGAAGGGCTGTATTTATACGGTGAATCTGCCTAGATCCTTGGACATTCTAAAAGTCATGAGGGATTTGTCCTACAATGACAACATTCTAGAGATTCGTAAGGTGAAAGACGAATAATACACAATATTGGGAAGAAAAACATAGTGAAGTAGGATATTGAAGAACTCATAAAAGTGAGCGTCTCTAAGGAGGTGCTCACTTTTACTATTCGTGATAGCGTTTGCACAAATTTAACAGATGAGCTATGAAAAGTCAAAATGCAAATAATTTTCCAGATTTTGAACCATACGCACCAACAGAAACTGTGGAAAAACAGAAAATATCAAAAAATGCGTTCATAATTTATTCAAAATAAGAGCAATTATGATATCAATAGCAATAATATCGATAGATACCCATTACATTTGAGTTACGAGTATCCCCTTTAGCGTTATTGAATACGTTTAACAAGAATGATATAATATCTATGCAATCGCTTGCATAGCGGTATGATGATTTGTAAAGGTGGTTAAACATGAGGAATTTCAAGAAAAAACTCAGTGGACTGTTGATGTTTTTATTTCTATTTACTTTACTACCAACCCTACGGATTTCTGCAGAGGTTCGAGCCATCCAAGTGGATGGATACAAAGATATACTCTGGGAAACCATGGCGCCATTGGCCACTTCAGATGAAGTTGGTTTCAATGATTTTGATCTCGGAAACTTTTATCTCACCAGCGATGAAGAGTTCCTCTATTTCTATGTGGATGCTGTGAAAGTTCCTGATTGGGGGGACAATGGACAATTCATAAATATCGCGTTGCATGTAAAGGGAAGGGAAGCTCAAGAGGATGGCGTTCCATGGGGAGGACAATTTAACTTCCAAGGAACAGAAGAGAAACCTAATTATCATCTGGTTATGCGTGTTAAAGGAACCCAACAAGTCAATGGAGCAGCACTTTATGCAACCGAAGACCTTAGTACACCACTTTTGACATCTTGGGGCAATCCTTTGAATGCAGCCTTTGGGGTACATGTGGACCATGGTTTTGAAGGGAAAATTCCATTGGCCATTATGGATCTTAAGCCTGGTGATGAAGTGTCGGGATTGGTGGTCCTCAGTGGAAATGATGGGGAAAATCACGGAGCCTTTGATGTGGTGCCTAGGGCAGCAGGAAACACCATCGCCACATCTTGGCATGAATCAGGAAATGTAAATGTGCAGAGTGTGTATAGTAAAGGGTATGTGATTCCAAAAGAAGCACCTTTAGCTATTCAGGTGGATGGCCAAAAGGATGAGCTTTGGGCACAGATGAAACCACTGGCAACCTCTGAAGCTGCTGGTTTTCAAGGATTTGATCTAGGAAATCTCTACCTTACCAGTGATGATGAATTTCTATACTATTATGTGGATGCCATTAATGTTCCTGATTGGGGAAATGACGGACAGTTTATTAATATTGCGCTGAATGTAAAGGATGAAGCATCTGAAGAGGCAGGGGTACCTTGGGGAGGGCAGTTTAATTTCCAAGGGACGGATGAAAAGCCTAATTATCATATTGTCATGCGTGTAAAAGGGAAGCAAGAGATTAATGGGGCGGCCCTGTATGCTGTGAATGACCTCACTACGCCACTTTTGGCATCTTGGGACAATCTTCAAGGGGCAGAGTTTGGGATAGATCTGGCTCATGGATTTGAAGGTAAAATTCCATTGAGTATTCTGAATCTTACCAAAGGCCAGGAGATTTCGGCCATAGCAGTCCTTAGCGGAAACGATGGGGGAAATCATGGAGCATTTGATGTGGTGCCTAGGGCAATAGGAAATACCATTGCCACTTCTTGGCATGAATCAGGAAACGTGAATGTGCAAAGCTTCTATAGCAACAGCTATACTATTGGCTCTCAAAGTGAAACCCTTCAGGGTCTCAAGAGTCTCCAGGGGGGAAGTTATGTTCTACTTGGCGAAATGGTTCAGTTTCAAGGGGTTTTAGCTGGGGAAGAAGGGGCTGTGTTGCCCAGCTCTGAGTTGATCTTTAGGGTCACAACAGAAGCTGGAGAAGAAACAACCATGGCTACTATAGATGCTTCTGGGAAGCTTCAGGCAGTAGAGTTACCTTTTGGAGCATTTGCTAGAAAGGTAAAAGTATCTGCCACTAGAAAGTCTGATGAAACACAAGTGGTGTCCAAAGTGGTGACCATAGCAAGAAGTCATACACCGAAGGTGCAAGAGGATGGCGTGATTTTCTATGCAGAATATGAGGGAGAGACGCTGAATTTAATGGGTAGCTTAAACCACTGGGACAACAAAGGCATTGCCATGTCTAAAAATGCCCAAGGGATTTTCCAGGTGAAAGTCCCTTTGGCAGCAGGGGTATATGAGTATAAATTTTTCCCTGTTTCAGGTAGTTGGGACGATGGATTTAAAGATCCGTATAACCAAAAAGAAGCAGCCGGGAACTCTGTGGTCATCGTACCAGGGATCTATATCACCACAGCTTCTGAGCTTCAGATTGGTCAAGAAACCACACTACACACAACCTATTTAAACAAGGAAGGTGAAGAGGTAGCGGCGACGCCCATCTACACGCTCAAAGAAGAGGTTCCAGGGGTTTCCGTAGAAGGAGAAGTACTGAAGGTTCATAGCGAAGCTAAAGAGAACGATACCGTTACAGTGCTAGCCACCTATGGAACCTATGAATCAGAGAAAACCTTCACCTTGGTGGAAACCATGTATACCTATACTATTTATTATTATCGTTATGACGGAAAGGTCCAAGATTGGGCTTTATGGATCTGGGAAGATGGAAAAGAAGGACAAAAAATAGACTTCTTGGAAACTACAGAGAAAGGTTTTGGGAAAGCAGTCTATAAAACCACAGTGGAGAGCATCCATGTGATTCCAAGAACTAAGGGCGATTGGAGCCAACAAGAACCCACCAAGGTCATTCAGATTCAAGAAAATGAAACGGTGGATGCTTGGATTCTTCAAGATGTGGAGAAGGTTTTTTACAAAGAAGAGGATGTGGATATTTCTGCAAGAGTGCGCAGCGCTATGATGGATGCCGTGGACACGGTCTATGTTCGTACCAGTGCAGAAATTACAGATGAAGAACTGGCTACTTTTCAAATGGTAGACAAGGATGGAGAGGTTGTAGAAACCCTTGTGTCAAGACTCTCTGATTCTGCGGTTCAACTAACGCTCGTAGAAGAGATTGATGTTCGAGAAACCTATAGGGTGGAAAGTGCTGGGTTCATTGGTGCGCCAGTGACCATGAGAAAAGTCTTAGATGATGCTCGATTCTACTATGGTGGAGCAGATTTGGGACTTACATATACAAAGGAAAGAAGTGTCTTTAAAGTATGGGCACCTACAGCAAAAAAGGTTTCTTTGATGCTCTATGAGGACATGGGTGTCTACAATGAGCAAGGTGTTGTGACGAGCCATGTAGATGGACAGGAAGTGGTGATGAACCGTTTAGATCAAGGGGTTTGGACCACAGGGGTGTCCGAGGATTTAGAAGGTCAGTACTATATGTATCAAGTGACTTTTGCCGATGGAAAGGTTCATTATGCAGTGGACCCCTATGCCACAGCAGTGAGTCCCAATGGGCAGAGAACAGCCGTGGTGGATCTTAGGAAAACCATACCAGAAGGATTTAAGTCTGCCAAAAAACCAGTGGTAGCTGAACCAACGGACGCGGTACTCTACGAGCTCCATGTTCGAGATTTTTCCATTGATGAGAGCTCAGGAATTTCAGAAGAATTGAAAGGGAAATTCCTGGCCTTTACGGAGGAAGGAACAACACTTCCAGGCAACGATAAGATCAAAACAGGCGTGGACCACTTGAAAGAGTTGGGCATTACACATGTCCATCTATTGCCTTCGTATGATTACAAGACGGTGAATGAACTTTCTTTAGAGCCACAGTTTAACTGGGGTTATGATCCCCAAAACTATAATGTGCCGGAGGGTTCCTATGCCACAAACGTGCTAGACCCTGGCAGAAGAATCAAAGAGTTTAAAGCCATGGTAGAAGCATTACATGAAGCGGGCATTGGTGTGGTCATGGATGTGGTGTATAACCATACTTATGAATCCTTAACGTCTTCTTTTGATCTGGTGGTCCCTGGGTATTACTACAGAACCAGTGATGATGGCAGATATTTAAATGGGTCAGGAACAGGCAATGAAGTGGCCACAGAAAGGCCCATGGTACGAAAATATATCAAAGACTCTGTTCGATACTGGGCAGAAGAGTATCATGTGGATGGGTTTAGATTTGATCTCATGGGGCTCATTGATGTCACCACCATGACAGAGCTCACTGAGGAGCTTAGAAGCCAAGTAGACCCCAATATACTTCTTTACGGAGAACCTTGGGATGCTGGAACCAATGGGCTTCCCAGTGGAGAGCAAACCAAAAAAGGCAGCCAGAGAGATTTAGGCTTTGCGGTCTTTAATGACCACTTTAGAGGGGCCATTAAAGGAGATAGTGACGGAGAAGGACAAGGCTTTGCCTCTGGGGCCACAGGACAAGAAGAGGCCATCCTTAGGGGCGTAAAGGGTGCTGTAGAGGAGTTCTCCAATGGACCGAGTGAAGTCATCAATTACGTCACAGCCCATGATAATCTCAATCTTTGGGATAAGTTTATTTACACCCAAGGGTTAAAAGATGAAGTTGGCTTTCTAAGAATGCTTGATGGACGACTTGTGGAAGGGGGAAGTGTTGAAGAAGCAGTAGCGGCAGCAGACCCCTATAAGTTCATCGAAGATGGTAAAGTATTAGACAATGAAACTGTAAAAAGGACACTATTAGCCAATGGTATTGTGTTTACCTCTCAAGGGGTTCCCTTCTTCCAAGCTGGAGATGAGTTTTTAAGAACCAAGTTTGGGGACCATAACAGCTATAAGAGTCCAGATGCCATCAACAAAATCCGATGGGACAACAAAGAGACTTTTAAGCCAGTGTTTGACTATTATCAAGGCCTCATAGCCCTAAGACAGTCTCATCCAGCCTTTAGGATGAGTACAAAACAGGCGTTGGAAAGTCATTTGGTTGTACTTAGACAGTCTGGAAATGTTGTGACCTATATGCTGAAAGATCACGCCAACGGGGATTCTTGGAAAAATATTGTGGTCATTTACAATGGGAATAAAGAAGCACAAATGGTAGATCTGCCAAAAGATGGGACATGGCAAGTGGCCGTGGACCATGAAAAGGCTTCCGCAGAAAGCTTTAGAAGCATTGCAGGTGGTCAAGTAAAAGTAGAAGGGTTATCCATGATGGTACTTTATGATGAAGCGCTAGAAAGCTATGAGCAAGTTGCCACCAGAGTAGAGCCTTCCAAGTTCTTCCTAGGGCTAGAACCGAAGCAGTCTCTTTTTATCACTGCCAAGGTATACGATCAAAAAGACCGCCTCATGGAGAAGGCTCACCTGACCTTTTCGTCCAGTGATGAAAGCATCCTTCTGGTGAATGCAGAAGGAAAACTCACAGCGCTTAAAGAGGGACAAGTGTTGGTAAGGGTTCAAAGTGGAGAAGCCGCTGCTCAGGTGGAAGTCACTGTAGGGAAACTCGTGCCAACGGTGATTCAAGTCACAGGGGATACACTCCTTTATACCTCTAGAACCTTAACCCTTCAAGCCATGGTTTGGGATCAATACAACCAACGGATGTTGAAAGAAACTGTGACCTTTGCCTCATCTAATGAAGAGGTGGCTACGGTCAATGCACAAGGCGTTGTTACAGGTGTTCGAGAGGGCAGTGTAATCATTACGGCAAAGGCTGGTGATGTCATTGCAGAACATACCATCACCGTGAAGCCTTATGTGAGAAGATTTGTGCATATAAAATACCTTCGACCAGAGAAGGATTATGAAGGCTGGAATATGTGGGTATGGAATACAGGCGTAAAGAATGATCAAATTGATTTCACGGAAATCCGTGAAGATGGGGCCTATGGAATCATTGAGATCGCACCGGAAACCAAGAGTATCGGATTCCTATTTAGAAAGGGGACCGATTGGGCTGAAAAAGATGCCTATGGAGATGATCGCTATATTGAGACGGACTTAGACCAAACCGTGATTAAGGTCACCGTCACCTCTGGCGTGAAAGACTTCTTTACAGTGCCCAAGGTGTCTAAACCAGAGATCAATGATGGCGTGGTGGTCTTCCAATACCGAGATGAAGAACGCTTTGCAAAAAATGAGATGCATCTTCTTAAGAGGGTTCAGCTTAAAGTTGGAGACACTCTTTATGACATGACCTATGAGGAAAAAAACGAACGATTCAGCCATACCTTAATCTTAGAGAAAGAAGGCGTATATGAGTACACCTACCTTGTCACGGATGAAGCAGGGAAAACTATAGAATTGACAGATCCAAAAAATACAGTGGACGGGAAATCCTTTATTGAATATGTGAAACCCAAAATGGACGTGCAGGTAGCCTTCTCAAAACCTGCTATTGCGCACCATGAAAATACCGTGATTTCTTTTGTCCTACAAGGAGAAGAAGAAGAACTCAGGGCAAGAGAAATCCGAATGGATCTCAGCGCTTTGGGCGGACCCAAAACTGTCTTGGTAGACCCAGAACTCATGGCACATAGCTTATCTGTAAGGGATCATATCTCCGCAGGGGATAAAGTCATTCCAGTTGAAATCGTAGATGTTTATGGAAATGGGTATGCCGTGGACGTGGTTCTCACCGTGAAAACAAGACAATATGTAGGCCAAGAAGACTTTGATTTTGATGAGGCGAGAATTTACTTTGTACTCACTGACAGATTCCACAATGGGGATCCCAGCAATGATGACCCCCATGGGATTGGCTATGACAGCAATCATCTAGAAACCTATCATGGCGGAGACCTGAAAGGGCTGACCATGAAGCTGGATTATCTAAAAGATTTAGGCATCAATACGCTATGGATGACCCCCATTGTAGATAATATTGACTTTAATATGGCGGCTACCTGGGGCGGTAATCTTCCCGAGAGCCAGAAGCAACAATACGGGTACCATGGGTATTGGGCCAAGGATTTTGAAAAATTGGATGAGCATTTAGGTACCTTAGCAGACCTTCATGAACTCATTGACGAAGCCCATGCCCGTGGCATTAAAATTATGCTGGATGTGGTGGTGAACCATGCAGGTTATGGGATGAGAAGCAGTGATGAAAACATCCATAATTTGCCACACTATCCCACAGAAGAAGAGCGCACCAAATTTGATGGACTCTTTAGAGAACCTGGACTACAAGATGATGTACGAGGAGATTTGGCTGGTCTTCCTGATTTTAGAACAGAAGACCCAGCAGTTCGAGAAACCATCATCAAGTGGCAAACGGATTGGCTTGAAAGGGCAAAAACAGCAAAAGGGAACACCATTGATTACTTTAGAATTGATACGGTAAACAATGTAGAGTCCACAACCCTAAAAGCTCTGAAGAACGCCTTAACAGAAATTGACCCAACCTTTAAGGTTATTGGAGAAGCCTATGGGGCAAGTATCAACAATGATCGCGGACAGCTTCGTTCAGGCCAGATGGATGCCATTCTAGATTTTTCTTTCAAGTATTCAGTGCTGAACTTCTTACGAGGAGGCATCGATGGCGTAGAAGAGTACTTAAGAGAAGTCAATGACAGAATTGACAACACAGCAACCCTAGGGCTATTCCTAGGTAGTCATGATGAAGATGGATTCTTAGAAAGAGTAGAAGGTACAGAACTTGAAAAATTGGCCATGCTAAAGGCTGCCTCAGCACTTCAGCTCACGGCAAAAGGACAACCTGTAATCTATTATGGGGAAGAACTTGGTATGAGTGGAAAAGCTGCGCAGAACATGGACCAAGGGGATGGAAACTTTGGTGAGAATCGCTATGATATGCCATGGGATAGACTTGAAGAGGAGCCTTACCGTGCTGTACATAGTCATTATAGGACACTGTTAGCCATTCGATCAGACTACAGTAAAGTCTTTGCCAAGGGCTCTAGAGAAGTTGTAGGTGGTGGCGATGAAGCTAAGTACACCGTATTTAAGAGAGCTTATGGCGATGATGAAGTCATTGTGGCCATTAACGCCAGCACAGAAGAAAAAGCTGTGGAAATTCAAACTACTTATGAAGCCGGTACGATGCTGGTTGACCTTTATAATGATGTAACCTATGAAGTGCAGGAAAACCAACATGTGCTCTTTAGCTTACCATCCATGAAAGATGGAGCCACTGTCATTTTGGTAGAAAAGACAGTGACCCCAGAAAACCCAGAGGAGCCTAAGGAACCAGAAACTCCAGAGGAACCAAAGGAACCTGAGACACCAGAGGAGCCAGAAGTACCAGCAGTTCCAGAAACTCCAGAGGAGCCAAAGGATGACAACGAATACTTAAAGAATGATACGGAAAAAATATTGTCAGCCATGGAAGAGTCAGAAGAAAATGCTGTGATTGTAATCGATGCAACGGAGCAGACAAAGGTCTCCAAGGAAGTTTTCCAAGGGTTAAAAGGACAAAATAAAACCCTGGTTTTTGTAACGGAACAGGCCATTTGGACTTTCCACGGAAAAGACATTACTGAAGTGAAAGACATAGACTTGCAAGTGACCATGGGAACCATCTTGACCTCAAAGTCCAAGAACAAAGAAGCCATCAAGAATCTCGTACAGGGAGCTGATGTACTGATCCTTGCTTTTGCCTCCAATGGTATCCTTCCTGGAAAAGCCACTGTGAGAAATAAAGTAGACCCAGTATGGCTCCTAGGAAAGAATGCACAAAAGCTCTTTGTCTATTACTACAATGAAGAGTCAGGAAAAGCTGAAGTGGTGGCAGAAAAATTAGAAGTAGATGCACAAGGGTACATCACCCTTACCCTCAGTCATAACAGTGACTACTTCATTTCAGACCAAGATCTCATGGAGAAAGGTGTTTTGCCTAAAACTGGAGAGACGCCGAGTAATGCAATGATGCCCATGGGTATCGCCCTAAGCATCCTAGGGTTCATGGTGCTGTATCATGAAAAACGCAAACAAAGTTTGCTGAAAAAATAGAGTAACAAAACGAGGGATCTTGTAAGAGATCTCTCGTTTTCACTTGGTGATAGAAGCCTTTCCTGCAAGAACTCTTTTCAATCATTCATCACGGTGATATCACAAGAAGATATTTAAATAACATTACAAATTAAATCTAAGGTAGATTTATAGTATGTTTAAAATTGTAAAATAGTAACAAAAAAAGACTTAACATATATGGAAAACCTTCGATACTAATACTAGAGATAAAAATCTAAGTGGGTAAGAATCTCTGAAGAGATGTGTGAAGGAGAGGCAAGATGAGAATTGGCCAAAATCTATTTTACAGTGATCATCCTGGATTATTCAGCAATTTAGATTGTTTCTCTTCAAACCATTGAAATTCAATGATTTGATACAATATCAACTGTCACCCACTGGGTGACGAAAATAATAAAAGAAAAGAACCCCAAATTA
>Ga0194138_10000360_pt1 | contig 21773 bp, 19 predicted proteins | sample TARM_MetaG_T2_14_FD_134022 | JGI IMG/M metagenome (GOLD analysis project Ga0194138, IMG submission 134022) | Freshwater microbial communities from Pennsylvania, USA, analyzing microbe dynamics in response to fracking - TARM_MetaG_T2_14 (version 2) | ecosystem: Environmental > Aquatic >...
GGACGAAGTCCTCCGTATCACCAGTTCGGTATAGTGGGTGGTTGCCGGTTGCCGGTTGCCGGTTGCCGGTTGCCGGTTGCCGGTTGCCGGTTGCCGGTTGCCGGTTGCCGGTTGCCGTGAAAAAATGAATCCTGTTTCAATACGCCGCAACCTCCGAATGGAACGCGACTTGCTGTAAACTCCCTCTTTAAAACATCCTTTCACCCCTTCCCTCCTTCTTTATGGCCAAAACCTACAATATCCCCGGCAGCAAAAAGATCAAAAACAAGGATCTTCCCGTCTTCACCCGCCTGATGGCGGCGATGCTGGATGCCGGGATGCCTCTCGTCCAAGTGCTCGAAACCCTGGAAACCGAAACCAGCAATAAACAGTTTCATCCGGTGATTCTGGGACTGAAAGAATATATCGAGGGGGGCGAAAGTCTGTCCGAGGCCATGCGGCACTATCCCACGGTGTTCGACAATCTGTACTTGAGCATGATTCAGGCGGGGGAAACCAGCGGGATGATGTCGGACATCGCCATGCGGCTCGCCGGCTACCTGGAGGAGGCGGTCCTTCTAAAACGGAAAATCAAATCGGCCATGATGTACCCGGTTATGGTCACCATCGTCGCGTTGCTGTTGACCATCGGCATGATTCTGTTCATCGTTCCGGCCTTCGCCAGCATGTACGAGGATTTTGATTCGGCCCTGCCCGGCCCGACCCAGGCCCTCGTGGACCTCAGTGAATTCATGCGCGCCTACTTCCCGTGGGTATTCATCGGATTTGTGGCCTTTTTCGTGGTGTTCAGCCAGTATAAAAAAACCGAGGCGGGGCGATACCAGGTCGACAAGTTCAAACTCCACATGCCGGTGTTCGGCATGTTGACCAAGAAGGTGTCGCTGGCGCGCTTCGCCTCTACCTTCGCCGAACTCACCCGGGCGGGGGTCCCGGTGATCAAGGCCCTCGACATCGTCGCCGCCGCGGCCGACAACGCCGTGCTGACCAAAGCCGTTCTCGATGCCAAACCCCGCATTGAAAGCGGAAGCAACATCTCGGATTCGATCGGGAGCAGCCCCGAATTTCCCCGTCTGTTGGTCCAAATGATGAGCGCTGGTGAAAAGTCGGGGAAAATGGACGACATGCTTGGCCGTATCTCCGACATTTACAAAGAAGAGGTCGACGCCACCGTGGAAGGCCTCACCTCCCTGATCGAACCCCTGTTGATCACCTTCCTGGGGGTCACCATCGGCGGCATCGTCGTCGCCATGTTTCTTCCAATCTTCAAACTCAGCGAAATCGTCACCCAATGACCCCGGGATTCTCATTATCGAGAAAAACCCCTTTTATCAAAAATGAAATACAAGTTCACCTTTTGAGGAGAAAAATTTTCTCAATTATATTAAAAAATATAATATATTAATTCAGCCTACAATTTAGGCGTAGCCTTACCCATCAGATAAGTTGGCACATGCTATGCTTAAAAACAGGATGCACGAATCCGGGGGTGACCGGGGCGGGTTTGTGACCCAAAACAAAAAACAAAAAGAAAAAACGGAGAATAAAATGAAGAAGCAAAAACAGGGTTTCACCCTCGTTGAAATCATGATCGTCGTAATGATCATCGGTCTTTTGGCCGCCATCGCTCTGCCGGGCTTCGCCAAAGCGCGTCAGTCCTCGCAGGAAAACGCCTGCATCAATAACCTGCGTCAGATCGACGGCGCGGTCGACCAGTACGCCATCGAAAACAATCTGGTGACCGGTGATCCCGTGCCCAAGGCCAACCTGGTGGGAAACACCTCCTACATCAAGAAGGACCCGACCTGCCCCGTGGGCGGAGCCGCCGCCTATGGCGCACAAGCCGTCGGAACGGATCCGACCTGTGGATCCTACAGCGCCACGGAACACGACGCGACCATGTAACATCAATCCTAGTGATTGACTGTGAACGGCAGCTTGCAAAAGCTGCCGTTTTTTTGTGAAGGTTGCTTGGACTCATTTCCACGAACGGCTTTTCTTCGACCGCTCCTTGCCTCGCTCCCATGCCACTCCCTTTCCCAATAATCCGCCGCCTTCCTGGTCGAACCATCGCCGTCTTCGCTATCCTACTCGCGGCGTTCTGCCATCGCTTACTCCTTCCCGGCTTTCATTTCCACCGCTGGGACTCCCTGATCTATACGTTTCCGATTCAATCGGAAATTCTGACCCAATGGTTGGCGGGACGAATTCCCGAATGGCACGCCGAGGTTCTCTGCGGAACGCCCCTGCTGGCGAACATCAACGCCGCCGTCTTCTACCCGCTCAAACTCGTCATGGCCCCTTTCCCCCTGCAAGCGGGCTATAAGCTGTTCCTGTTTCTGCACATGCTTCTCGCCCTTTCCGGCATGCACTTGTTTCTCCGGAACGCCCGTTATGGCTTCACCGCCTCGATCTGCGGCGCCTCCGTCTATGCCTTCGGCGGCTACGCGCGCGGTCTATGGGACACGCATAATTTCACCTCTTGGGCCTGGATCCCCTGGGGATTGACCGGAGTGCTTCTTCTCGCCAAGCATCCCAGAGGCAAAAGCGCGGGGTTGATCCTGCTTTCGGCCTGTATGATGATCCTCGGTGGAGAAATCCAGGGCTTTATCGGGTGGGTCGGGGTATCGACCCTGCTTTTTTTGTTTTTGCCCGCCCCGCGCCGCGCCTGGATCTGGTACGCGGGGGCATTCGCGCTTGCCCTATTGCTGACCTCGATCCAGTGGCTTCCCACCCTGCTCCAACAGGGGGAGTCCTACCGCGCGGGCGGATTGTCGGCCCCGGACGCGTTGGAACGCTCGTTTCACCCTCAACGACTCTTGGAGCTACTCATTCCGTACGCCTTCGGCACCCATGAACGCTGGTGGGCACCGGCCCTTTTCGGCGAAGGCGCCACCCGATTGAAACCCTGGACCGCTTCCATCTCCATTGGACCCATTCTCCTCTGGATTCCGGTGTTTCTCTGGAGAAAAAAACCGGGAAGACTCGTCGGCTGGGCCTGCCTGACCGGTGGCATCGGACTTCTCCTGAGCCTGGGGCGGTTTTCTCCTCTTAGCAGACTGCTCCTGAACATGCCCGTCGTTCGCGGGTTCCGTTACCCGGAAAAATTTCTCTTGTGGACCTCCATGGCCCTCGCGGTGCTCACGGCCGCCGCCATTCACCGCCTCCTTGTCGCGGAGGACGCCCGCCCCTTCCGGCAACGCCTTGCCCGTCTCCTCCCAGCCCTGGCATGGTGCGCGTTTCTCGCCGCATACCTGGCCGGATTCCCCCCCAGCGTGGGAATTGGATCCGAACACCGGGTCGAAATCGTGCGTTTAGCCTCCTTGACGTTCCTCCCCTTGCTAAGCCTCCTGCTCGTCTCTCCTCGTATCCATAAAGGGCTGCTCACCGCGGGCGTCGTGTGGGGACTCCTGATACCCTGGTATCACGAAACCCCGCTCTTTCATATTCCCGACCCCATCCAACACCCTTCTGAACTCGTTCGCGCCATTCAGTCGATGGAACCGGGTCCGGAAGACCGATATCTGACGGATCTCTCCGCTCCGGGATTCCCGTTACCAGAATGGGTCGCGCAACTTTCCGCCAAAGACGCCGATGAAATGACAGGATTTTTCGCGTTGTCCTACAACACGCCCGCCAATTGGGACCTCCACACCGCCAGCGGATTCTCTCCTCTCGAATCGGAGGCGCGCCACACGTTTCGAACCGACTACGGCACCGGCGGATTTTCGCCGGAGGCTTCCGCGGAGGCTTTCGCGACTTACCTCCAAAAATCCGCCGTGACCCAACTCTACACGGGAACAGAACGCTGGGAACGCCTTACGGCCGCCGGAATCAAAGGGCAGGTCCATACCCGTTGGCGAAACGCGGCGGGCCGGGATCTTCTGCTGGTGCGGATCGACAACACCCCTGCCGTCCAGGTGGAGGAGCCCCGCACGATGGAATCTCCGAAGTTCCTAAACCTTTGGCGTCAGGAACCCGGCCGTTTCAAAATCGATCTCGCCCCGGGGACCGCCGCCACCCTTCACGTGGCGGAATCCTTTTCCCCGGGCTGGTCCGCAACCGATGGCCACGGTAAGCCGGTTTCGCTTGAAAAAGGGCCGGAGGGATTCATTCAAGCGCACATCCCGGCCGGCACCCGCCACCTCCGTTTCACCTTCCACACACCGGGGTTGAGGGCGGGCGCCGCGATTTCCGGTCTCTCGTTGGCGTTGCTTCTTGTGCTGACCGGAGTTCACCGCCGGAGAATCTCTCAATGAAGCGTGGCCTTCCCGTATTCGTCTGTCTAGCGGCCTTCACACTCGCCGGACTCACGGCACGGACCCATTGGGCTCCAACCTACGACGAGGGCTTCCACCTCGTCCGGGGACTGAACCTGCTGGACACCGGAACCGCCCGCCTCAGCTACAATCACCCTCCCCTCCAGAATCTGCTCTCCGCCTGGCCGGTGTGGCTTCATGGAACCGGGGATGTCCGCGGCACCCTGGAACAAAGCCGCACCGACAATGTGTTTTCCACCGCCACGAACTACGCGTATACCCGGGGGCCGGCCTTCCGCACCGATGTGCGCATGGCCCGATGGGGAAGCGTTCTCATCGGCCTGGTTCTCGTCGGCGGCCTGGCCGCCTGGGCGACCACACGATGGGGTCCGGCGGCGGGATGGCTGGCCCTACCCGGGGCCGCGTTGCTGCCCTCGCTCGTATTTCACGCCAACCTGGCCACCACGGACGTGGGACTAACCGCCGGAGCCGTGCTGGGAACCTTGTGTACCTTCTCCTATTTGAACCGAGGCGGACCCCATCGGCTGGCGGTGGCCGGACTCTGGTTCGTCTTCGCCGCCCTGTGTAAATTCTCCGGCTTGATTTGGCTGGGAGCCTTTCTGGCGGTCGTACTTCCCCTTTCGGCCCTTCGCACGCGACACGTCCGATTGCTCTGGATCGCGCCCGGACTTCTCGCGGTGTTTTACCTCGCCTGCGTGCTTTTCTATGGAACGGAAACCTTGCCGGATTTCATCGCGGCCCGCGCCCCGGGATGGACGCGCACCTTTCCCGGAGGCGGATACTTCGCGGGAATGCTCAGCCACCGCGAGTACGTGACGGGCGGACAACGCGCCTTTGTGGCCGGACGTCTCGTGGAACAGGGAGCATTCTGGCACCTTCCCCTGGCCTGGCTGTGCAAAACACCCCCCCTCTGGGCCCTCACCGGAATCGCGGGGCTCGCCCTCGGCCTCCTCCGCCCCACTCGAACCACCTTCCTCGCGTGTGTTCCGGCTTTCGCTTTCGCCATCGGCCTCCTGGGATTCAACAAACTGACCCTCGGCACCCGACACGTTCTTCCCTTGGGCGTTCTCATGGTTCCTGCCGCCCTGCACGCCTGGAACGCCTGCTCCCTTCGACCCAAACAGGTGCTCGGCCTGGCCCTCGCGCTTCAATCGGGACTCAGCCTCCTCTCCGCGTATCCAAGCTTCGGCTCGTACTTCGCCTTTTGGGCCGGAGGGCTGGAAAGCGGCCACCACTGGTTCGTCGACAGCGACTACGACTGGGGGCAGGACCTCGAAGCCCTTGAGAAAAAATGGTCCGGCATCCACTCCACAGCGCCCCAACTGGTGTATTTCGGCTTTAGCGACCCCCGCGCCGTCTACGGAATGACCACGGGCGATGGATCGGTCCATGGTTTCATGGAATTCGACCGGGTGCGGCGCACCCGGGAACTCGCGTCCTGGCGGGAGGCCGCGACCCGCCCCCCCGGCTCTTCCCGGGTGATAAGTATTTCCGCTCTGCGTCTCCAACCCTATGGCGTCTCCCTCCCGGACCTCGCTCCGAAGAACGCCGTCATGCGTCCCGCCCCCGCTTTTTTTCTTTTCGAGGAAGATTACCGGACGCCCTGACCGGAATCCGGTTGGACAAACGACCGAAGGGTTTCATCCGAAGCAATTCGCGCGTTGGATCTCCTGAAAAAAGCGGACCCCAATGCTTGGGGATACGAACGCAACCGTTCCACCGGAATACTGTAGGGATAGCCGTTCCGCATCCCGTATCCATTCCACCGCCCGGTCGTCCACATCACGTTGCCCATGGAAAAATACGCGGCCACGCAATCCCGCCCCTCCTCCACGTTCGCGATCAACCCCCGCACGGCGTCGATTCCCACCGGTTCGCGCAACTCAAACAGAAGGAGTTTTTGCAGGGCCAGGGCCCGCGCCTCTGGATCCGAAGCCTCGCACCAGGCCATCAGAAGTTCCCCCTTCGGCGATTGCCTCCACCTCGCGTTCGGTTCCGCGGGCTCCGGAAGCGCCACGCGGTTCATTCGAGATAACCAATCGCGCCTGGACGCCACCCTGCTTTCCAACCGCTTGTTCGGAAACGTCCCGCGCTCCGCCATGTTCCGAAGCACCTCCTCTTCATAGGGTCGGAGAATCCCGACCGCGCCCCATACCTGGTCGAACATCAGATCGGGCTGCATCAGCAAGTCCGCGCTCAGCAAGGAAACCACCCGCTCCCGGGAGCCGCCCAGGAGATGCGTCCCGATGGCCGCGTCCAGAAAGACGCCCCGAAGTTGCGGGGCCAGTTCCGTCAACCGGAGGGCGTGGAAGACCACCTTGGTCAACGCCGCCCGTTCCGCCTCCGATCCGGAAGGCGCCTCGCGGTATCGCTGGAAATACAGGGCCATTAACATGTCATGCACCAGCGGCTGAGGCTCCCACACCTCGAGGGAGTGCTCAAACCGTTCAATCGCCTCGCCGGCGGGATCTCCATTCCGGGCCAGCGTGTACGCGGCCATGTTTTGGGTGTAGGTCTCGGGGAAGAGTTCGCCGGCCTGGTCGAAATGCCGGACCGCTTTGGCATAATCCCCATGTTCAAACGCTTCGCCCGCCGCGTCCACCTCGACCCGCGCCCGATACGACACTCCCAGAAACACCATACCGGACATCCACACCAAAAAAGGCACGGCCGTCACCACTTTTCCGATAATCGGCCTGCGTACCTTCCACGCGGGAGCCAACGACATGAAAAATAAAAAATGCGCCGTCAGCGCCAGCGCCACCGGAAGGATGTTCAATTGGTAGTCGGCCAACATCACCACGGAATAGGCCGCCAACGCGAACACGCTCGGCGCGGCCACATCCGGATTCGCCTTCAACCGCTCCCGGCTCCCAAGCACCGGGAACCAAAAGGCCACGGAAAACAACGCCAGCCCAAGCAAGGCCGCAACGCCCCCCGCCGCCCAGCCATGGAGCCAGGTTTGATGAAACTGCAGGGAGGACCCCCAACCGGCCTCCATGCTCGGCGCGATGCGGTTCAGCATTTCCGACGTCAGTCCCTCTCCACTTCCAAAAGGAAAGAAGTCCAAACCGGTCACCCAGGCGGCCCGCCACATCCCCATACGGGCGGACTCGAAATCGAACATCCGCGTATGCAGGCGCGGAGACAAGAGGACCATCCCCGGGACCACGATCAGAACCAGGCACACAAGTTTCCCGCGTGAGAGGCGGGCTCCCCTGAAAGTCCACACCACGGCGGCGGTGCCGAGCACTAGCCCGAGCACCGTATTCCGGCTCTGGAGCGAAACCATCACCACCACGCACATACACGCGGTCAGAGCCGTCAACCATTTCAACAAAAGGCTTCGTTCCTGGATCCATCCAAACCACAACCAGGGTGTGACCAGCAGCAGAAAGCCGGAAGTGTAGTTCTGATGCCCAAAAGGATGGGCGTTGCGAAGCCGGGGCCACTCCTCCCGCCAGAGAAAGGAACGGAGGCCTCCACCCACCGCCGCGTCCTCCAACCTCTGGATTTCCAACAACAGCGGGTTCACGTCATATACGAAAAACCGGTACAGGGACACGCCGCAAAAAAGGGCGAGAAATCCCACCACCCCCCACTGAAACCGAGCGGAAAACAAAATGCCCCGCACCCCCTTCACGGAAAATGCCGGAGCCCCGGCCATCCAAAGAAACCCCATACAAAAGACGGGCGTTGAGTACAACAGACTCCGGGCCGGGAAAGGCCCCCACAATGCGCCACCCGCATATCCGCATACCAATAGCAACCCGCACATCAGGGGCGTCCCGGAGACTTCCCGTTTCTGATTCGGCCCCGACAACACCACGGCCAACCCCGCCAACACCAAAAGACTCATCGAGGCCCCATAGGCCCCCAGCCATTTCAAACGCCACACCGAGGTCGCGGAATAATGCGCAAGACTCAAACAACCCGTGACCAGGATCCCCCCGCACAGAAAAGCGTTTCGAATGACATGCAGCGGTTGCCGTGTCATATTCCGGGGGCGGGAAAAAAAGCGTACGTGGAAAACATGGTCGTAAAACAGTCGATATGTTCAATTAAAATTATCAATGATTTGCTTTCTTTCAACCCTAAGCATCCGGTATTGTTCGCGCATGAGTGACGACAGGAATCTCTCGCCATTGCCCGGCTCGAAACTGAGCCTCAAGCCACGCCAACCCGAAACCCCTTCCCCGGTCCGGAAACCACCCGAACCCACCCGGAAGTCTCGAAGGAAGAAGTCGAAAAACGCATCGCATCATTCCGCGCTGAGGTTCCTGGGCATGAGCATTGGAATGTTTCTGTTCGCCGGGGCGCTGTTTGGAGCTTTTCTCTATCACCAGGCCACCGGACTCGAAATCCTGACATCCGGTCAGGCGGAGATGGCGCGGGGAATCACAATGCTCTCCATCTGGGTCATTCTGGTGGTCGAAGCCTTCTCCGAAGACATGATGCAAGGCGTGCTCTCCATCTTTCTGCCGCCCTATGCGTTCGTCTACGGTGTGTTTTTCGCGGATGCGGGTCCGATTCGCGGCCTCACACTCGCTCTGCTCGTTTTTCTCGGAGGGGAGATGTACTTCACCCCGAACAACGCCCTGGTCCCCAAGATCACCAATGGTGTAATGGCTTGGGTTGAATCCACCCAGGAAAAGCTGATCCAAGAGGATACCCGCCCCGACGCCGGCTTTTAGACATCCTCGTCGAAGGGTTCCAGCACCCAACGTTTGTTGAACCAGAAATACGCTTCGGGCCGTAAAAGGATTTCCGCGCTCAAGTCGTCCAGACAACTCTGAAGCAAAGCGCGCCGCTCCGGCTTCCCCACCGCGCCGGACTTCAAACGGCGGGGAGACAAAGGTTTCCAGAAATGAAGCCGCCTGCCGTCCCGCCCCAAATACACGGGAAGCACTTCCGCCCCGGATTTGGCCGCCAGCAACCCCAACCCGTTTCCCAGCCACGCCGTTCGACCCAGAAACCGATACGTGTCCCCGGCCTTCCGGGCTCGAATATCCACCAGGATCGCCACCACGCCGTTTTCCGCGAGAAACGCCAGTAGCTTTCGAATCAACCGCGGATCGTCCCGGTCCACCACCGTGCCTCCACCTTCCTCCCTGGCCCGGATCAGTTCCCGGTACATCCGGCTGTTCTTCTGATGCCGGGCGATAAAGCACATGGGAAATCCTCCGCGGGCGGTCACGATTCCGGCATGATCCCAGTTCCCGGAATGGGCGATGACCAACAACACGCCCTTTTCCCGTTCCCTGGCGCGCTCCAACGCCTTGAACAACGCGTCGGCCCCTTCGACCTGTACGCCACAGGATTCGGGCCCCTTGATCAAGTCCACCATGTTCCGGGCCAGGTTGCGCACCGCCTCCCGCCGGATCCCTTCCCGCTCCTCCTCCGACCGTTCCGGAAACACCTCGCGGAGCCGTTCCCGGGTCCCTTGTTTTCGCCATCCAAACCCCTCCTGCATGACCAACGCCATCATTTCCAACACTCGGTAGGCCGCCCCCGCCGGCAAGCGGCGAATCAGCCCCCGGAAGAAGCAAAACAACACATATTCAGTTCGATGTTTACCAGACACGCCTCCGCTTCTACCCCGAGCCCCCGCGGGCATCCAGCCGAAACCCGCACGATCTCCCACACCCACTCACCGGCTCCCTCTACAATCAATGTCCCATGTGAGACATTGATTGTAGAGGGTTGAGAGCGGAAAACGCGTCCATTCAAGCCACGCCCGAAAATTCCGGTCAAGGATTGCCTTCCCGGAGGAATCTCCTATAGAGTTTTCAAACTGCCAACGTCAGGAACTTCAACTCCACGGCCGATCATGAAAATTTCCATTTATATTCCCGTTTTCAACCAACGCGAGGAACTCCGGCGCACGTTGCGGGCGCTGATCCCGGAGAAAGACGGACACGAAGTGTTCATCGTCGATCGGGGCAGCAGCGACGGCAGCCCGGACGTGGCCCGGGAACACGATTGGGTTCGCGTCCTCGACTCCGACGCCGCCCCCCTCTCCCGCGCCCTCAATGAAGCCGTCCAAACCGGCGACGGTGAAATCCTTTTTTTCCTCCGTCCCGGCGGGATTCCCGCCCGCGGCTGGTCCGAAGTCCTGGAGGAGCAACTCGGAAAAGATATCGACGCCGGACATTTCCACACCCGCGAAGCCGATCCGGCCTTCCCCTGGGCGGCGGCCGTCCGCGGCCTGGCCCGTAAGTTCGGCCACCAATTGATCGGCGGCCCCTCCTCGTTGAACGGCGTCGCCGTCAAACGCGACCTTTTCGCCCAGGTCGAGGGTTTCCAACCCGTGCCGGAATTCGAATGGCTGGCGTTCGCCAACCGCCTCCGCCAGGCCGGGGCCACCGTCAAACCCATCGGACACGAAGTCCTGACCGCCCCCGCCCCGGGAAGCCGCCAGGCCGATGCCTGGGAGGAACTGAAAGACGATCTCGTCGCGGCATGGAAGTACCGTAAAACCGAAAATTTCGATCCCGTCCGCAGCCGTCGCCGCGCCTCCGCCGCCATCCTTTTCGGGTACGACGTGTTTCCCGAGGACACTGCGGGAGAGTATGTCGACTACGCGCGCGACGAACTTCTGAAACTCTCCCTGGAACGAATGCAGTCCTTCCGGGGCGTGGAGCGGATCTATTTCATCGGAGGAAAAAAGACCACCGACCTGATCGGCCAACCCTCCGGCGTGGAAATCGTCGGCAAACACAAAAGCGGACTTCAGAAACGGTTCGAAGGCCTGGTCAAACAACTTAAAGACGAGGGCGTCGAAGGCCTGATGCTCGTCCGGGGTGTTTCAGAGGAGCTGACACACCGCGCGTTGCAGGATCTCAGTGAAGGCGAAGGCGAGGCCCCCTGCCTCATCCTCCCGGAAGCGGACTCCCCCGAGTGGCTGGCTCTCTGGCTGGAACCGGCCGCGCTGGAGGCCGTGGAAGGCTGGGAACTCGCACCGGAATACGCTCCGTTGCAGGCCCACTTGAAAACCAAGGCCGTCCGCCAGGAAGTCGAAGCGGGCCTCCATCGCCTCCGCACCGACTCCGACGCCCGCGCCCTGTACTACGCCGGCATCCTCGACCGCGTTCCGGCGTAAGAACTATCTGGCTTCGCTCGGTGAGCTTCGCCGGGCACGGTAGTCACTGGTCACTGGTCACTGGTCACTGGTCACTGGTCACTGGTCAAAGGGATAAAACGAAGAACGAAAAACCACAAACCAGAAACCATTGCAAAATGACAATTGACCACTGACGAAAAAACGACGCCCTCCATGGCGTCATTTTTTCCAAAACCCGGGCGCGAACAACACCAGCACCGTAAACAACTCCAGCCGGCCCAGCAGCATACAGAAGGCCAACAACATCTTTGCTGTAGAGGGGATCTCTGCAAAATTTTGAACCGGCCCGACCGCTGCGAACCCCGGGCCGACATTTCCGATACAGGCGGCGACTGCGGAGGCCGCGGTAGTCAAATCGGGAAGCATCAAACTCAACACAAGCGTCGCCACCAAAAACACCGCAAAATAGCAGAGAAAAAACGCCGAGATGGCCGCCACTGTGGAGGAGGGCACTGGTTTTCCTCCCATTTTGACCTGTAGTACACGTTGGGGTTGGAGAAACAGCGATACTTGCCGTTTGATTTCCTTTATCACCACCTGCGACCTCATGATTTTAATCGCTCCCGAGGTGGACCCGGCGCATCCACCACTGAAAAGAAGTAAAAACAGCATTGTTTTGGAAAACAAAGGCCACTGGTCATAATCCGCGGTTGCGAATCCCGTGGTCGATATCACGGTCACTACTTGAAAAAAAGAATCCCGTAAACGCTCCGAGCCCGATTCTCCAATGCCGTACAACGTAAGATTCCAGAAAACCATCGTCACAGCGACCAGGATCACTCCCAAATAAATTCTCACCTCTTCCGATTTTCCATACGCGCGCCATTCTCCACGCATAAAAAACCTGTAATGCAACGCGAAATTCACGCCTCCAAGGCACATGAAGAAAATGATGATCCAGTGAATCGCCGAAGAGTGGAAATGCGCGATACTGTCATTGTACGGACTAAACCCCCCTCCCGACAAGGTGCAGAACGTATGGTTGACCGCGTCGAACCAGCTCATCCCCGCCAGCTTCAGCAACAGAATTTCGGCCGCCGTCAACAACACATACACTCCATACAGCAGTTTGGCCGTATTTCCGATCCGGGGAGTGAGCCGGTCCTTGCTGGGCCCCGGCATCTCCGCCCGGTAAATCTGCATCCCGCCCACGCCAAGGAACGGAAGAATCGCCACGCACAACAACAACACCCCCATGCCACCCAGCCATTGGGTCAGGCTCCGCCAGAAAATCACCCCCCGGGGGAGAACTTCGATATCCGTCAGGATGGTCGACCCCGTGGTGGTGAATCCACTCACGGTCTCGAACACCGCGTCCACCGGTGAGGGAATCGCGCCGGTCAACACGTAGGGTACCGCGCCCACCAGCCCCACCGCCAACCATCCAAAACTGACGATGGCGAAGCCGTCCTTCCTCGAGAGATCCACCGGTCCCCGGGTCAGAACGTGCATCAACGCGCCCACCAAAACCCCGATCCCGGCCGAGCGTACGAGTTGCGCCACCACCTCTGCCCCATCGCCGTACAGGGCGGACACCCCCGCGCAGGCCCCCATGGCCAGGGAAATAAACAGAACCAGATACGAGACGAGATGAAACACGCTGCGGGCATTCATGGGGGAGACCTCAGGAAAGCACGTCCTGCAATCGACGGATCGCCTTGCGCAGTCCGTACAATAGAATCCGATCCCCCTCCTCCAACACCAGGTCGCCCGTCGCCACCTTTAACTTCTCCCCCCGGAGCACCATACTGATCATCCCCCCGCGTGGAAGCTTGATGTCTTTCACCGCCCGTCCGGACCATTCGTGGTTGTCGTCCAACACAAACTCCACCACTTCGCCGGGAATCTTCTGCAACATCCGGTCCCCCTGTACCGAATCCCCGCGCACAAAATGGTAAATGGAGTTGATCAAGCTGCTGTGCGGACTGACCACCCGGTCCACCAAGGCCAGGGAATCGATGATCGGTTTATAGGTATTCCGATCTACGCGGGAAATCGTGAAATGCGCGCCGAGCTTTTCCGCCAGCAGGCAGGACATGATGTTGTTCTCGTCGTCCCCCGTCACCGCCACGAACGCGGTCTGTCCATTGATGCCCAGCTCCCGCACAATATCCTGATCCAACGCGCTGCCGTGAATAATCAACGCTTTGCCCAGCTGCTCCGAACAGTATTCGGCCCGCTCCGCATCCTCTTCCACCACCGTCACGTCCAAGCCGGTGTTTTCCCCCAGCCGCATGGCGAGCTGCAACCCGAGTTCCCCGCCCCCCGCGATCACCACCCGCGTGTACCCGCTCTCGCCGGGCAACAGGAACCGAATGAACTTCCGAATTTTGTCCGGTTCCCCCACCATGTACACCATGTCGCCGATCTCGAACCGAGTCTCCCCGCGCGGAATCTTGATTTTCCCCATACGCGTGAACGCCACAAACCGGATGGTGGCCAGCAAATCCCGATGGGGACTGTCCTTCAACGGTTCGCCCAGGAGAGGACAATCCGTGGGAATCTGAACCCCTACGCACATCACCCGCTGATCCAGCAAATCCACCGCCTCCTGCACCCCCGGAATCCGAAGCACGTGATACAAATCCTTCGCGCACTCGTGCTGTTGGTTGATGACCAGGTCGATGCCCAACCGCTTGAGGTCGAAATGCCCCTTCCGGCTGGTGTACGCATTGTTGCTGACCCGCGCCACCTTTCGCGGCACTCCAGCGATATGGGCCAGGGAACAGGCCAGAATGTTGACGGATTCCTGGTCGGTGACCGCCACCACCAGATCGACGCGGTCGATGCCCGCCTCCTCCAATACGCGCGGATCCGCCGCGTTTCCCCGGATCGTCAACAGATCCATGCGGGCCTCGATTTGCTCGAGGGCCTTGGGGTCCCGGTCCACCAGCACCACGTCGTGCTGTTCCTCACACAGGCGCGCCGCCAACATGCGGCCGGACGTCCCTGCTCCTAAGAGAAGTATTCGCATAAATCGGGCCCGGGATCCGGAGAAAAAAATGGCGGAGAGGAAGGGATTCGAACCCTCGGTACGGCACATTTACCGTACGCCGGATTAGCAATCCGGTGCTTTCGTCCACTCAGCCACCTCTCCGCGTTGAAAAAAAATCGGGTGGCGTTGCGCTCGGCCTGACCTCTTGCCGGAGATTCGGCCTTTTGGCAAGCGCGGAATCCGGGGAAATCAGCTCCCCGGACGCTCGTGTTCCAACAGTTCGCCTCCAACGGCGGAGGCCCCGCCGTCCACATACAGGGTCTGCCCCGTGATCTGCTTGGAATACGGTCCCAGCAAAAAGGCCACGGCACCCGCAACCTCCGGCTGCGCGCTTTTCGGATCCCAGTTCAGCGGGCTGGACTTCGCCCAGGTTTCACCGAGCTTCTCGAACCCGGGAATGTGCTTGGCCGCGATGGTGAACACCGGTCCGGCGGACACCGCGTTCACCCGCACCTTGTCTTTGCCGTGCCGACGGGCGAGCCCGCGGACGACGGCTTCCAAAGCCGCCTTGTTCACACCCATCCAGTTGTAGTAGGCGAAGGCCAACTGCGAGGAAAACGTCAACGCCACCACCGAACCGCCCTCGGTCATTTTCGGCTGTGCGTAGCGGGTCACCGTCGCCAGCGACACCGCGCTGATCCGAAACCCCTTTTCGATATCCTCATACGCGTCGGTGTGGAACTCGTCTCCCAGACAGGTCTTGGGATTGCTGAACCCGATGGAATGCACCAAGCCGGAAATCGATCCGTCAATCCCCTCGAACAGCGCTTCGACTTCCTCGTCGTTGGTGATGTCGCAGAACCGGATGTCCAAAGACGCCTTTTCTTCGTCCGACAGCTGTTTGCTGCCACGGTCGAAAAAGATCTTCTTCATCCGTTCGTTCTGCACCGTATACACCACTTTGGCCCCGAAGGACTCCAGGGTTTTCCCGATGGCGTAGGCGATCGAGTCCGCGTCGAGCAGACCCATGACCACGTAGGTTTTTCCGGATTCAATCATGCAAACACTCCTTGATTCGATGAACGCGGCATCCGCCGCGAATTTACGACTCGGAGGAAATCTTCGCCGGATGGTTCAACAACTGGCGCACTTCCCGGGGATTCAACGTGGCGACTTTGGCCTCGTCCATGCCCAGAGCCACCAAACGCTTGCGTTGGGTATTCTGACGCTGATTTTTCGCCGCGCCGCCTTTGCGGGGACGAGTGATATTGGTTTTGCTGAATTTACGTCCGGTTCCCATGGGATACTCCGAGGTTGCAGGTGGGTCCCCGATTTCGGGGAAAAGTGAAAGGGGGCCGTTTATGCAGGGAAACCGCACTCAAGGCAAGAAATTTCGCCGGATTTCACGATCAAGAGGCGGGGATCCGGGCCGCGCACCATCGCTGCGCCGGCCAGCCCAGGGCCACGATCAGAGCCCAAACCGGCGCGCCGCAGAACCCCGCGACAGCCGCCTGGAGGGCAAACAACAACCCCAGATATCGCCCGATGTGCCGAGGTTCCACCCGTCCGGACCGCTTCACCGACCATAGATTGGCGAGCAAACCGAACCACAACCCCGCGGTCGGAATCCAACCCCAGGGCGAAAAACGGGTCCCCAGCGCCAATACAAGAGGAACCGCCACGCCAAAAGCCACCAACACTCCCGGGCGAACCAGCCCCGCCGTGGGCCGCGTCTCCAGCGCGGCCGTCCACGTCACCAATAATATGTACCCCGTCCAAATTGCCATCCCCGCCGCCACCGCCGTGGAAGGTTCCCACGGCGCGCCCGCACCAATCCACAGGGACAGACCCCTGCACACCGCCATCAAAGAGGGTCCGGCCGGTGGAAGAAGTTTTTTCAAAAACGAATAGGCCACCACCGCGCCCAGCAACAAGGCCATTGGGATTCCAGGCAACAGCGCGAACGACGCCGCACCAGCCACCCCACAGGCCACGCGGGCCACGGGGAGGGGAATCGCGCCGGACGGCAACGGCCGCTCCGGACGCTCGCGCGCGTCCTCCCCCACGTCCACACAATCGTTCAGCATCATCCCGAACACGTACGCCAGACACACGGCGGGCACCGCGCGGGCCGTCTCCCATCCAGCCCCTCCCGCCAACAGCGCCCCCGCCACCAGATCTCCGGGAACCGTCAGCACATTCGGTAACCGGGTAAAACGAAGCCAGGCCATCACGCCGGGTTTTGAAATGAAATGCGAATGTGTCATAGCGGTTTTGACTTTTGCGGCCCATTCCCTACATTGCAACCCCCGATGCCCAAAGTTGTCCATAGTCACAATCCCTCCGGCGGCATGCCCTTTCAGGTCGATTTCGACCGGGCGCCCCTGCTGGTCATTTGGGAAGCCACCCGGGCCTGTGCCCTCGCCTGCCGCCACTGTCGCGCCGACGCCATCGACCGCCGCGACCCCCGCGAACTGGACACCGACGAAGGAAAACGCCTGCTGGACGAAATCCACGCCATGGGCACTCCCATCGTGGTCTTCACCGGCGGGGATCCCCTGCAGCGCGCCGATCTGGAGGAGTTGATCCGACACGGAAAATCCCTGGGATTGCGGGTCGGCACCATTCCCGCCGGCACGCCGCGCCTGACCCGCGAGCGCCTCCTCTCAATAAAGGACGCCGGAGTCGACCAGGTCGCCTTCAGCCTCGACGCCGCCACCGCCGAGCCCCACGACGCCTTCCGACGCGTGCCCGGCTCCTTCGAGCACACCCTTCAGGGCGCCCGCTGGGCCGGAGAACTCGGCATCCCCCTGCAAATCAACACCGTTTTCCATTACGACAACCGCCATGAGGTCCGTGCCCTCGCCGATCTCGTGGAAGAACTGGGCACCGTCTTTTGGGAGGTCTTCTTCCTGGTGCCCACCGGTCGCGGCTCCCAGCTTCGTGGGTGCGACGCAGAGGAAATGGAGGAGATTTTCGGCGAACTGTACGAATTATCGTCCACCGTGCCCTTCGTCATCAAGGTCACCGAGGCGCAACAATACCGCCGCTATGTGATGCAACGCCAGAATGCCTCCCGTCGCGACCTCGCCGGACGCGATCCCCTCCGCGAAGTGCGCGCGCCCGGCCATCCCGGCTCCATCGGCCGTTCCTCCAAAGTGGTCAACGCCGGAGGCGGCTTTTGCTTCGTGGACCATACCGGCGACATCTGCCCCAGCGGATTTCTGCCCGAAGTGCGCGGCAACGTTCGCACCCACCGCCTGCGGGACGTCTACCGCGAGGACCCCCTGTTCGTCGACCTCCGCAACCCCCGGAATCTCAAGGGAAAATGCGGACGCTGCGAATACAAAGTCGTTTGCGGAGGCTCCCGCTCCCGCGCCTGGGCCGTGCACGGAGACCCCTTCGCCGAAGAACCTTTCTGCCTGCTCGAACGCTGACCCATCCGCATTTTCTCCCGCAATCCTATTGACATTCGAACCGGGAACATGAATATACTCCACCCCCTTTCCCGGAGAACTTTTATGAATTTCGACTATTTGGAAGCCGCGAATCAACGCATCGAAAACAAGCCCCTGCTGGTCAACGTGGTCTCGCGCCGCGTGAAACAGCTCAACCAGGGCATGCGTCCCATGATCAAACCAGATCATCCTCATCAGGAAAACCTGGACATCGCCCTCAAGGAAGTGGCCGAGGGCCTGTTGACCGGCGAGATCGTGGAAACCACCCCGGAAATGGAGGCCGATGACGCGGCGGAAAAACTGCTGAGTCTGTAATCCCGACTCGCCCCCCGCCGGCCCTCCGGCTGTTCACACCGGAATCCTGGGATTCCGGTTTTTTCTTCCCCCGGTTCTTCCCGATATGAGTGACAAACTCGCAGCCAACGGCGTGCTGGCCACCAACCGGAAAGCCCGCCACAACTACAACATCCTCGAGACGATCGAGGCTGGCATCGCCTTGGCCGGCACCGAGGTGAAATCCATCCGCAACCGGGAAGTCAGCATTGAGGAGGCCTTCGCCATGGAGAAAAACGGCGAAATGTTTCTCCACAACCTCCACGTGCGGGCCTATTCCCACGGAAACATCTTCAACCACGAGCCGCAACGCATTCGCAAGCTGTTGCTCCACAAGCGGGAAATCCGCAAACTCGGCGCCAAAATCGCCCAGCAGGGGCTAACCCTCGTACCGCTGGACATCCATGTGCGCCGGGGCAAGGTCAAGGTTCTGCTCGGCCTGGCCAAAGGCAAAAACGTGTCTGACAAACGGCAGACGCTGAAAAAGAAACAGTCGGACCGCGACGCCAGGCGGGCCATGGCCGAAGCGAACCGCGGATGACCCCCGACCCGCTGCGACTTCCCTGCCTGTCCCGGCCGCTGCGGATCTATTTCTTTGCCGACACCCACCTTCAGGAACACGATCCCGCCGATCCGCTTGTTCCAGGTTTCTGGCGCAAGAACCCCACACCCGCCCTCCCCCGTCCCGGTCCCGAGCTACTGCGCTCCCATCTCGATCGGGCCATCGAGCACCAGGCCGACCTTATCCTCGCGAACGGCGACCTGTTTCATTTCCCCTCCCCGGAAAACGCCGCCCTCGCCGCGGAACTCTTCGCCGAGTGCCCCCTGCCGGTTTGGACCGTTCCCGGCAACCACGACTGGTTTTATCCCGGACAGGACGGATGGGAGGATCTGCGCGCCCGGCAACTTCCCCGATTACGCGACGTGTATGGGGACAGACCCTCGCACGGCGTCCGCGAATTCGACGGACTGCGCGTGATCGGCCTCGACAACAGCACCTACTTTCTTACCGAAACCCAGACCCGGTTTCTGCAGAACGAAGTGGACCACGGCCCGGCCCTGGTCATGATGCACATCCCCCTCGGCACGCCCTCCCTGCGCGAGGCCGTCATCGCCAAACACGGCAACCCCATTCTGATGAACGATCCCGCCGGACGCGTCCGCGAAGGGATCGACCCCGCGCCCACCCACAACGCCGCCCGCCTTCTTCGCACCCATCCCAACGTGCGCGCCGTGCTCGCCGCCCACGTCCACCTCCCCTTCGTCGAAGACATCGCCCCCGGCGTTCCCCAACTCATCCCCGAGGCCGGATACCGCGACGGCCACCGACTGCTCGACTGCGTTCCCGCATAACGACTTCCCTCGCCCTACCCCTCCGGATTCGCCCACGAGGCCTTCGCCAGAATCGCCAGTAGCAGCAACCCCAGCGTAATCCCCCACACCAGCAAGACGCTCCACATCGCCTTGCGCGCTTTTTTCTTCTCCATCCAGGTGCGCGGCCGGACGCCCTTGAAGAGAAAGACCACTTTGCCCGCCAGGTTCACGCAAACCACATTCACGGCCAGCAACAGCCCCGCTCCCTCCGCCAGCTCCCACTCTCCCACACCCACCATCAGCCCCGCCGCGGCTGCGGGTGGCAACAGCGCCACCGCCACCATCACCCCCACCAGCGTACTCGACAATCCACTGACCAGCGACAAGGCGGCCGCGGCGCCCGAAGCCAACGCTAACACCACCGAATCGATCCCCGCCGTCGTACGGGAAGACAGTTCCGGACTGTCCAATTCCATCGGCCAACATACCCCCAGCCCGACCGACAGCCCCACGGCCAGGCCAATACCCGCCGCCAAGCTCCACAACGCCTTCCGCATCAACGACCAATCCCCCAGCGCCGTTCCGAAGCTCAACGCCAGGTTCGGCCCCAGCAACGGCGCGATCACCATCGCCCCGATTACCACCGCCGCGCTGTTCTGAATCAACCCGATCGCCGCCACCACGGTCGACAAGGCCACCAAGGTCAGAAAATTCCCGTCCAAACGCGCGCTTTTCTCCGCGGAATCGTACAACGCCTCCCGCGAAGCCGAAGCCTTGTCCTCCCGACTCCGCTTCTCCTCGTCCTCTGTTTTCGGCAGAAAGGCCTCCACCGGCAACACCACGATCCGCGCCGCGTGCTGGGCTCCAAGCACCCCCTGCAACGTGTCCAAGGCGGACTGGAGCTGATCGTCGGGCACCAACAGCCGGATGATTCGCAACCCGTCCTCTCCCTCGGGCCCGGATCGCACATCCTCCGCCTTTACCTTGGCGGCGATTTTCTCCACGGTGACGGTGCTCGTCACTTCGGCCGTCACCTCCAGATATTTCACACTCCTTCTCCCTCGAACACCAGACGACGCACCTTTCGCCCGGGAAGACTCTTCACCTGCCGTTTCATCTCCAGCGTGAGCAGCGAAGTCGCCACCACGGAGGCCGACAACCCGCTGGCCCGGATCACCTCGTCCTGCGTCACGTCCTCCCGACACAACACCTCCAGGATTTTCCGCTCGCTGTCGTTCAACTGCACTTCCGGCCGCACATGCGCGGGGTCCTCGCGCCCTTCCGGATCGGGCGGAATCAAATACTCGAACTCCTCCAGAATGTCGTCCACATCCTCCACCAGCTTCGCGCCCAGTTTGATCAGGCCGTTGCATCCCCCCGCCGCCGGATTGTCGATACGGCCCGGCACCGCGAACACCAACCGACCCTGGTCGTTGGCGAAATCCACCGTCATCATCGCCCCCGACCCCCGCGCGGCCTCCACCACCAACACCCCCTTGCTCAGGCCGGAAATGATGCGGTTGCGCTGGGGAAACGACTGCCGCGTCGGTTTGAATCCCACTGGAAATTCCGTAATCACCGCCCCGTGATCGGCCACCGACTCCGCCAGCCGCGCGTGCTCCGCCGGATACACCTGATCGATTCCCGTGCCCAACACCGCGATCGTGCGACCTTTCCCCTTCACCGCACCCTGATGCGCCGCCGCGTCGATCCCCCGCGCCAGCCCGCTCACCACCGTGTAGCCCTGTTTGGCCAGTTGAAAACTCAAGCGGTCCGCCGACTGCGTCCCGTAATGCGTACACCGCCGCGAACCCACCACCCCGATGGCGTGCGCGTCCCGACGCGTCAACTCCCCCTTCACATACAACGCCAGCGGCGGATCATGAATCTCCCGCAACGCGTCCGGATACTCGGCGTCGTCCAGAGTCACGATGCGCGCGCCCTGCCGCTCCGCCCGTTTTTGTTCGGCCTCCACATCCAGATCCGCCAGGCGGGACTTGAGCTTCGCCGCCAGCTTGTCGCCAACGCCCTTCGCCCGGACCCAGTCCCCGATCTCCGCCTCCACCACCGCCGCGGCCGATCCCAACACGGAGGTCAGTTCACGCACCCGCACCGGGCCGATCCCGTCCACCATGTTCAACGCAATCAAAGCCTCCCGCTCGGTCATGCCGTGAACACGCTCCTCAGCACGTCCGCGTCCACCTCTTCCGGCAGACCGACATCGCCCAGCGACCGGGCCAACACGAAACGCGGCACCGCGTCGGCCGCCTTTTTATCCGCCGTCATCGCGGTGTACACGGCCTCCCACTCCAGTCCCTCCCAGGCGACCGGCA
>Ga0194138_10000361_pt1 | contig 21712 bp, 18 predicted proteins | sample TARM_MetaG_T2_14_FD_134022 | JGI IMG/M metagenome (GOLD analysis project Ga0194138, IMG submission 134022) | Freshwater microbial communities from Pennsylvania, USA, analyzing microbe dynamics in response to fracking - TARM_MetaG_T2_14 (version 2) | ecosystem: Environmental > Aquatic >...
GAGGAAGAAACCATTGGCTCGGTTGTCAAGAGCGTTTGTTTCACCCAACTTTGAATAGTAGGGCACGGATTTTCACATCACTTCATTATTCATAGCAGTTTCCATAGAATTTTTGGCACTACCAAGGCATTCGTGAGTTTGGCGCCGCCCGGATGATAAGCCGCAATCCCGATGCCGCATATGACCACCCCAACGATCAGATAGGCATAACTGTCGGCAATGCCCAGGAAACTGAAGCCGGAGCCGGCCAGCAGAATCGCCGCCGGCAAAACCCAAGTGCTGTTGTATTTGTCCGAAACGTAGCCAAAAAAGGGCTGGATGATGGAAGAAACCAGATTCATCGCGAACACGAGGCCCGCTGCGATCGCGTAATCGAAATGGTTCTTTTCGATCAGAAACGGGAGCAGCGCAGCCACCGCTCCTTGGTTAAGGTCGGAAAACAGGTGGCCTAAAGCCATGAGATAGGTATAGCGTTCGTTTCGGTTGTTTTTCATTGAGGTTATCCACTCCTTCTGTTAATCAAAAAAACTTCCTGACAAATCCCGCGCCTTTTCGGCGGCAGGATTGCTGGCAGGAAGTTTTGCTGTATGTTGCTATTGGTTATCGCATCGCCGTTTGCTGCATGGAGCTGTCTAGTCCTCTTCCATCTTCAGGACGGCCATGAAGGCTTCTTGCGGGACCTCGACGGAGCCGACTTGCTTCATGCGCTTCTTGCCCTCTTTTTGTTTATCGAGCAATTTGCGTTTTCGGGAAATATCCCCGCCGTAACATTTGGCAAGTACGTTCTTGCGCAAAGCCTTGATGGTTGTCCGGGCCAGGATTTTGTTGCCGATCGTCGCTTGGATCGGGACTTCGAACTGCTGGCGCGGAATCAGTTCGCGCAGTTTTTCGGCGATCACTTTCCCGCGCGCATAAGCGAAATCGCGATGGACGATCAAACTTAAGGCATCGACTGCCTCGCCATTCAAGAGGATGTCCATCTTGACGAGCTTGCTTTGACGGTAACCGATCAATTCATAATCAAGGGAAGCGTACCCCTTCGTGCTCGATTTCAATCTGTCGAAGAAATCAAAGATGATTTCCGCCAGAGGCATTTCGTAGACGACGTTGACGCGGAAGTCATCCAGATAATCCATCGTGACGAAAGTACCGCGTTTCTTCTGGGCGATATCCATGACGGCGCCGACGTAATCGTTCGGAACCATGATGCTGGCCTTGACGTAAGGTTCTTCGACGCTATCGATCGTCGTCGCATCCGGCATTTCCGATGGGTTGTCGATTTCCAGGACTTCGCCATCGGTTTTGTTGACGTGATAAATGACGGACGGTGCCGTTGTGATGATGTCCAGATCGAATTCGCGCTCGATCCGTTCCTGGATGACATCCATATGCAGCATACCCAGGAAACCGGTACGGAAACCGAATCCGAGCGCTTGCGAAGATTCCGCCTCGAACTGCAGGGAAGCATCGTTCAATTGCAGTTTTTCCAGCGCTTCACGCAAGTCATTGAAGTCCGACGCATCTACCGGGTAAATGCCGCAGTACACCATCGGGTTCATTTTGCGGTAGCCGGCCAAGGGTGCGCTGGCAGGATTGTTCGCCAACGTAATGGTATCGCCCACTTGCGTATCCTGGATCGTTTTGATGCCGGCAGTCAAATAGCCCACATCCCCGACCATCAAAAAGTCGCGCTTGATCGGTTTTGGTGAGAAAATCCCGACTTCGATGACTTCATACTCTTTGCCGTTCGCCATGAATCTGATTTTGTCGCCCGGGCGGACCACACCGTTTTTGATCCGGATGTTCAGTACGACGCCTCGGTAAGGATCGTAGACCGAGTCAAAGACCAGCGCCTGGAGAGGCGCTTCCAGATCGCCTTCCGGAGCCGGGACTTTTTCGACGATCTGTTCCAGCAGTTCGGGGATGCCCAGGCCGATTTTCGCACTTGCGAGAACCGCATCGCTGGCGTCGATTCCGATGACATCCTCCACCTCAGCCCTGACGCGTTCCGGATCTGCGGCCGGCAAATCGATTTTGTTGATGACAGGCACAATCTCAAGGTTGTTGTCCAAAGCCAAGTATACATTGGCAAGGGTTTGAGCCTCGACCCCCTGCGCTGCATCTACGACCAGGATTGCCCCTTCACAGGCTGCCAAGCTGCGCGATACTTCATAGGTAAAGTCGACGTGTCCCGGTGTGTCGATCAGATGGAAGATGTATTCTTCTCCATCGTCTGCTTTGTAGGTCAATTCGACGGCATTCAGTTTTATGGTGATGCCCCGTTCTCTTTCGAGATCCATGGAATCCAACAGCTGCGCTTGCATATCTCGGTCCGCGACTGTATCAGTCTTCTGGAGAATCCTATCCGCCAAAGTGGATTTCCCATGGTCAATATGGGCAATGATGGAAAAATTCCGTATCTTTTTTTGTCGTTGCTTCATCTCTTCTAAGTTCATTATCGTTGCTCACTTTCTCTGTCGTCCATTCGTACTCTTGAAAATTATACCAATCTATAGCCTTTATGACAAGACGCCGCCTCAGATTGGCAAGTCTTTCGCACATTTGAAGGGACAATAACCGAAAAAAGAATCCGGAGGCTACCCACCGGATTCTTTCCTGAACATATAAAGCAATATACCAATTTTATTAAACTAAAAGCGCATCACTGTAGGTGCCCCACGAATTTGCAATATTTTTCATGCATTCAACATTGATGTCTAGCTACACGGGTTAGCCCTTCGGAAATTAGATAAATCGTGCCTATTGCGCTCTACGATGCTCAGTCGGCACGATTTCCTAAATTTCTTTCAGGGCTGAACGAACCCGTTCCGCTTTTCCCATTGAAACTTAGAAGGCATCAATGATATTTTGCAACGCTTGGATGGATTCATCAAGCAGCGGAACACTCGGATGGACGGCATTGAATTCTTCCAAGAAATCTTCCCGCAGCTGCATGCGTCTTCTCACCAGCTTCGTATAGTCTTTGTCTTCAAAATCGGGATCGAAGCCTTCAACCGGCAGATAGCTCAGATGCGGCGCGTCACCGAATGGCACGAATGCCGCTGTCCCTTCAACGACACTTTCGATGACCCCCAATGACACTTCCTTCGGTATTTTTTTGCCCATGAAAAACCCGGTGTTGATGATGTAGCAGTCGACGTCTTCATGAGCCAACAATTCTTTGAAGCCGTCATAATCCTCAACCAAAGGATAGACCCGGAAAGGATTTGCGAATGGTTCGATGACCAGCGTATCGGTCGACTCGCCTTTCTTCAGCGTTTCCGCAGTCGTGCGTTTCGTTGCCAGTGTCATGCCGAAAGTTGCCGCCAGGACCGCTTCATCCACCTTCACCAACGGCGGCAAGGCATCGTCCTTCATGATCCAGTAGACGGCATTGATCGGCTCTTCGAATTTATCCACACGGTTCGGCGTGGAGTAGCGCGATTTGACGGTGCGGCCGTTGCCGTTGCGGATATCTTCGGTGACCAGCACAATTTTGCCGTCGTTATCCTTCGTCACCCCAACGTTCTGGACGGTCACAAAATAGTCCTGTTCGGGATGATCGGCGGGATAGTCCTGGGTTTTGTCGAAATAGGATGGTTCTAGCGCGATGGAGGACCCGTCCGTCAAATCGATCAGGAAGGCATCGTCGTGCAACACTTTTATTTCGTATTTGTCATCGTGTTTCGAATGGGTCAAAGTCGACTTGCCCGATCCCGAAAGCCCGAAGAAGGAAGCGACATACGAACCGCCGTCATGCAGACGGAAATGTTTTTGCCCTCCGTGGCAAGCAACGAAGCCATTGCGATGGCCGGTGCCCCAAGCAAGCGTCAGTGTGCCTTTTTTGAACTCACCGAAATATTGCATCCCGAGGATGCAGGCCACATTTTTGTCGGGCTCGAACACAGCCACACCGAGCGGATAATCCGGATGGCGCCAGTCGGGATCCGTGTAGATGTAGATATCGCCTTCGTTGTAAGCTTTCGATTGTGCATACATCTCCCGGTATTCCGGGCTGTCCCACTGGAAGTTCAGCAGCCAGGAATATAGGTTGTTTTCGTTCCCTTCAGGGAAGGCGATATGCGCCTTGATGATGAAATCTTTATCCAAGCCCACATAGCCTGTCGTTTTATAATAATGGCGCAGTCTGTTTTTGTAGATGACATCCATGATGATGCCTTGAAGGATTTCGTCTTCTTCCTTATTCTCCCCGATGATCCGTTTGGCGCGGGCAGTACGGCCGATGATTTTCCCGCCGTTTTCGACGAGCACCTTGGCGTCATCCGGCAGTTCCAATTCTTTTGCGTGGAGCACAGGCAGATCGGTCACGACCACACCCCCAGCATTCAGGGCGAGTTGATAGGCTTCCGTCATGTCCGTGACTTCCTGCATGTTTTTGCCATAAAAAGCTGTTTCGACCGTTGTCCGGAATTTCGTAAGCAATGGGTTGGACTTCTTTAATTCGGATCTATTGAACGATTCTATAGTAGCCATTTACGTCACCTCTTTTATTTGACACTACCATTATAATACTATTCTCTCGAAATGTAACCCCTTACATACCGGAATTTGCGAATATTTACTATTTTTCTATAAAAAAAGTGTTTTTGCACTCATGTTAGTTACAAAAAATCTAACAGAATAGCCTAGGGACAAAAAAACGAACCGATGAGCCGCTGTTTCCAGCTCACCGGTCCATTTCACTGCTTTATTTTTTGTTTTTGAAGGCATCCTTCACTTTATCAAAAAAATTGGCTTCATCTTCCACCAGCGTATCGCCGCCAGCTGCTGCGAATGCGCGGATTGCCTCTCTTTGCTTCTCGTTCAGGTTTTTCGGTGTGACGACAGTCACTTTGACGTGCTGGTCGCCGTTCCCGGTTCCGCGCAGGCGAGGAGCCCCTTTGCCTTTCAGGCGGAAATTCGTGCCCGTCTGGGTCCCGGCAGGAATCTTCAGCTTGACTTTGCCATGGACGGTGGGCACTTCAATTTCATCACCCAATGCTGCCTGGGCGAAGCTGATCGGAAGCGTGTAGTGGATTTCTGTCCCTTCGCGATCGAAAATATCGCTTGGTTCCACTTGGAAAACCACATACAGATCGCCGTAAGGGCCGCCATTGCTGCCGACTTCCCCTTGGCCGTTCAAACGCATCTGTTGGCCATCATCGACGCCAGGAGGGATCGTGACCGCCACAGAGTGATCGGTTTCGACATGCCCACGTCCGTGGCAGGTTGTACATTTATCCGTGATTTCTTTGCCCGTACCGCTGCAGACATCACAGACAGCTTGCGTCATTACGCGGCCGAACGGCGTATTCCTTTCGACACCGACCGCTCCTGAACCATGACACTTTGAACAAGTTTTCGGTTGCGTGCCCGGTTTTGCGCCGGAACCGCTGCAGGTTTTGCATTCTTCATCACGTTTGTAACGGATGGTTTCTTTCTTCCCGAAGATGGCTTCTTCAAATGTAAGGTGGATACGGTACTGTAAATCGGAGCCTTGACGAGGGGCATTCGGATTTCTGCCGCGACCGCCACCGCCTCCAAAAAAGGAATCAAAGATATCTTCAAAACCGCCCGAGAAGCCGCCGAAGCCGCCGCCACCAAAACCTCCGCCTGCGCCAAAGTTTGGATCGGTGCTGGCATGGCCATATTGATCATAGGCCGCACGCTTGTTGCCGTCGCTCAAGACTTCATAAGCTTCAGCAAGCTCCTTGAATTTGTCTTCCGCGCCCGCTTCTTTGTTGATATCCGGGTGGAATTTTTTGGAAAGTTTCCGGTAAGCTTTTTTTATCTCATCGTCTGTGGCATCCTTCGACACACCCAGGACATCGTAATAATCTCTTTTCGCCATTGTTTCGCCTCCATTGATTGGCTTCATCTGAATATTATATCTCTAAACAGTGAGAGAAGCCAATGCAGTTAAGCGTTGGCTTCTTCCCGTCAGAATTGACTATTTGTCGTCTACTTCTTCAAAATCGGCATCAACGACACCATCGTCAGTTGCTGTGCCATGCGCGCCTTCTTGTTGTTGCGCTTGTGCAGCTTGCTCGTAAAGTTTGACAGTCAGGTTTTGGACAAGCTCGTTCAAAGCGTCACGCTTCGTTTTCATTTGATCCAAATCGTTCGCTTCGACTGCTGCTTTCAGCTCGTCTCTGGCTTCTTCCGCTTTCTTCACTTCATCAGCGTCGACTTTGCCGTCAAGCTCTTTCAATGTTTTGTCAGTCTGGAAAATCAGTTGATCCACTTCGTTACGCAAGTCAACTTCCTCTTTGCGCAATTTGTCCGCTTCAGCGTTCGCTTCCGCATCCTTCACCATTTTTTCGATCTCTTCGTCTGTCAGACCGGAAGATGATTTGATGGTGATCGTTTGTTCTTTTTGCGTTCCCAAGTCTTTGGCGCGAACGTTGACGATACCGTTTTTGTCGATATCGAAGGATACTTCGATTTGAGGAACACCGCGAGGCGCTGCCGGAATATCCGTCAATTGGAAACGACCCAATGTTTTGTTGTCGGCTGCCATCGGACGCTCACCTTGCAGGACATGCACATCAACAGCAGGCTGGTTGTCGGCTGCAGTCGAGAAGACTTGTGATTTGCTTGTCGGAATCGTCGTGTTGCGGTCGATCAATTTAGTGAACACGCCGCCCATTGTTTCGATACCCAATGACAAAGGCGTAACGTCCAATAATACGATGTCTTTTACGTCTCCTGAGATGACTCCGCCTTGGATGGCAGCGCCCATTGCGACAACTTCATCCGGGTTAACAGATTTGTTCGGCTCTTTGCCGGCTTCTTTGCGTACCGCTTCGATGACTGCAGGGATACGTGTTGAACCGCCGACAAGGATGATTTCATCGATTTCGGAAGTGGACAGACCAGCATCCTTCAGTGCTTGGCGAACTGGACCTTTTGTGCGTTCAACCAAGTCATAAGTGATTTCATCGAATTTCGCGCGGGTAAGCGTCAATTCCAAGTGCAACGGACCAGCAGCGCCGGCTGTGATGAACGGCAGGCTGATTTGAGTCGAAGTTACGCCGGAAAGGTCTTTTTTGGCTTTTTCAGCAGCGTCCTTCAGACGTTGTTTCGCCATTTTGTCGTTGGAAAGGTCGATTCCGTTTTCTTTCTTGAATTCCGCAACCAAGTAGTCGATGATTTTGTTGTCGAAGTCATCCCCACCCAGTTTGTTGTCCCCTGCTGTACTCAATACATCGAATACGCCATCGCCCAATTCAAGGATGGAAACGTCGAAAGTACCGCCACCCAAGTCGAATACAAGGATTTTTTCTTCTTTGTCGGTTTTGTCCAAACCATATGCCAAAGCTGCAGCAGTAGGCTCATTGACGATACGCTCCACTTCCAGACCGGCAATTTTCCCTGCATCTTTAGTCGCTTGACGCTGTGCATCGTTGAAGTAAGCTGGAACAGTGATGACTGCTTTATCGACTTTTTCGCCCAAGTAGTCTTCTGCGTAGCCTTTCAAATATTGAAGGATCATCGCGGAAACTTCTTGTGGTGTGTAGCTCTTTCCTTCCACATCCACTTTGTAGCCGGCAACACCCATGTGGCGTTTGATGGAGCTGATCGTGTTCGGGTTGGTCACTGCTTGGCGTTTTGCGACCTCACCCACTTGGATTTCGCCATTCTTGAAGGAAACGACAGATGGTGTCGTACGATTTCCCTCTGGATTTGGGATGATTTTAGCTTCTCCGCCCTCTAAGACAGCGACAGCCGAGTTTGTTGTACCTAAGTCAATACCGATAATTTTGCTCATGTTGTTATTCCCCTCTATCTGAAATTTTTATGTTTATCAATTAAATTATTCTGCCACAATAACCATTGCTGGTCTCAATACACGTTCTTTCAAAGCATATCCTTTTTGCACTACTGCGACGACCGTATCAGGCGCTTGCCCTTCAGCAGCCGGCTGCATTTGGATGGATTGATGGAAATTCGGATCGAAAGGCTGATCGATCGGATCGATCGGAGTAACCCCTTCTTTGGCGAAAGCTTCCGTGAACAGGTTCATGACCATTTCCAAACCTTTTTTCAGGTTCAAAGATTTTTCATCTTCCACTTCGATCGCTAAAGCGCGTTCCAGACTGTCCATCACCGGCAACAATTCCTGCGCCAATGATTGGGAACGGTATTTCGCCGCATCCTGTCTTTCTTTCGCGTTGCGCTTCTGGATATTGGCAAGTTCTGCCTGCAGACGCAACAAGCGGTCTTCCGTCTCGGACAAGGTTGCTTTCAAAGTTTCAACCTCACTTGTTTCGGCAACCGCCTCTTGTACTGCATCAACCGTTGTTTCGTCGGTCGATTGCTGCTCCACTAATTCTTCGTTATTGTCCACTTCAAAATCTCCTTTGTCGTGCTTATTTGTTCAGATCATTCAAGCTATCAGAAAGTTCATAGCGCATAAATTTCATGATGCTGATCATTTTTTGGTAAGGCATATTGGTAGGACCCAGCAAGGCGATCAGGCCTTTGCCGTTGCCGGCCGTGTCATAGGTAGCCGTGATCAGGCTGAAATTATGCAGAAGCTCATTGTCCAATTCCGTCCCGATCTTGACGCCGACGCCATCGTTGAAGGTCGAGAAAAGCGCCTGGATGTCCGAAGACCCGTTCAGCATGCTCAAAATGGCTTTGACCTTTTTTTTGTCCATCGTCGCATCCAAATGGTTGAGAAGGTTCATGCTGCCGCCCACGTGGAAGCGGTCGTGTTCCAGCTTCGCCACGATGTCGTTGAAGATCGCAGTGAAATCGATTTTTGCATCGACGTACTTCCGGATGATCACCGGGATGTCCGTCTGCAGTTTGATGAATACTTCCTGCAGCGTGCGGCCCACCAGTTCCTGATTGAAGATGTTGACGATTTTTTCCATCTCGGAGGCTGAGAAGCCCGGCGAAACAGAAAAAATCTGATTTTCCACATGCCCTTTATCAGTCACCAAAATCGCCATCACATGGCCTTCATTGAGCGCGACCAGTCTGAAGCCCGTCAAGCGGCTGTCCTTTGTTTCAGGGCCAATCGCCAAAGCGGTGTAATTCGTCAAATAGGACAGCATCTCAGCTGATTTTTCGACGACCTGCTGCACTTCCCGGTACGGGTTCTGAAAACCATGCTTGATCGTTTGTTTGACTTCGTCAGCGACTTCCTCGCTTTCTTTGCCCAACAGTTGATCCACATAGTAACGGTAGCCTTGGATGGACGGTATCCTGCCGGATGAAGAATGCATCTTCTCCAGGAAACCAAGTTCTTCGATCCGCATCATTTCGTTGCGGATCGTGGCGGAACTCAAGGACAAAGCGGATTCCTTCAGAAGCGTCTTCGATCCGATCGGCTCCTCGAATTCGATGTAATGCCTGACAATTAAATCCAAAATTAGCAACTGTCTTTCTGTTAACAAGATTTTCACCTCACTTTAGCACTTGACTGCAATGAGTGCTAACCATAAATAAATTTATCACGGGCAACAGGCTTTGTCAACGGAATACAATCATTTTTCATAACATTATCGGCACGCCACAGACAACGAACGCATTCACATCAAGAAAGAACGGAATACTTCGTTGCCGAGGAAAACGCCTCTTTGGGTCAAACGGATCCTGTCGCCATCAATCGCAAGCAGGCCTTGCGCCACCAAATCAGAGATGACGGCTGGGTACTGGTCCAAAAGGGATGTCTGGAATTTAGCGGCAAAATGTTTTTGGCTGACGCCTGCCATTGTGCGCAGCCCCAGGATCATCTCCTCTTCCATCTGCTCCTGTTTAGACAATTGCTGCTGGCGGATGATTGGCAGCCTGTTCTCGCGCAAGGGCGCCAGATATTGTTGGATCGGGCCATGGTTGTGGTAGCGGATTCCGTCAAGATAGCCGTGCGCTCCAGCCCCGAAACCGAAATAGGACTCATTTTTCCAATAGGTGAGATTGTGTTGGGATTCATAGCCCGGCAGCGCGAAGTTGGATATTTCGTATTGATTCCTCCCGCTTCTCGTCATCGTCTCGATAGCCAAAGCGTACATATCCGCCTCTGTGTCCTCGGAAGGCAACGGCAGTTTCCCTTGACGCATCAGGTTGAAGAAAACCGTCTTGTTCTCAAGGATCAAGGCATAGATCGAGTAATGCGGCAAGTCCAATTCCAACGCTTTTTTCAGGCTGTCTTCAAAATCGGCCATCGTTTGGTTCGGAAGGCGGAAAATCAGGTCGATGGTCATGTTTTCGAATCCGGCTTTACGTGCGTCTGCCACGGAAGTGTACACTTGCTCGGACGTATGGATGCGCCCGATCTTCTTGAGGATATCGTTATTGAACGATTGAACCCCCATGCTCAAACGGTTGACCCCATAATCTCGCATGATCTTCAGCTTTTCGAACGAAACACTTTCCGGATTGGCTTCCATCGTGAACTCGGCGCCTTTCGGCAAGGAATAGGTGCTGCGGATTGCGTTCAACAGTTTATCCAACTGGCGCTCATTCAGGGTGGTCGGTGTACCGCCGCCGATGTAGAAAGTCCTGATTTCTTCTTTAGGGTGCTGTTGTTTGGACAACTGCATTTCTTTTATCAAGGAGTCCACGTATTCGTCGACCGGCTGTCCTTCTAGGAACACTTTATTGAAATCGCAATAGAAACAGATGTGTTCGCAGAACGGGATGTGCAAATAAGCCGCTGTCATTTAGAGTGTCACCTCATCCAAAGGGTGATCCTTAAAATAGGCGATCGTATCCGCTTCATCGCTTTTCAGCTGTGCGATCAGCTGGTCGACGCCCGAAAATTTGATCTCGCTGCGGATAAAATGGTGCCATCTTACGGCAACTTCTTCGCCGTAGATCATTTTTTCGAAGTCCAGTATGTACACTTCCACGGTCTTGTCGCGGCCAGCTTCAAAAGTGATGTTGTGCCCAATCGAAGCCGTGCCGCGGTGCCAGGTTCCGTTCACCCGGATGCTCACGATATACACGCCATTCCTTGGCAAGCGGGTGTGTTTTTCGGTCTGGATGTTTGCAGTCGGGAAGCCCAACAGCCTGCCGCGCGCATCGCCGTGGATGACCGTGCCTTCAATCTGATAGACATAGCCCAAATAGGCATTCGCTTTCTCCATGTCCCCTTCGGCCAATGCTTCGCGGATGTGCGTGGAACTGATTTTCTCGGCTTCGTCCTTCAATTCGGGAACCTCGATGACTTCGAAGCGGCCTTTGGCATAATGCACTAATTGCTTCATATCCGCTATTTCTCTGGGCCCGTAAGTGTAATCGAAGCCCGCGACGACTGCGGCTGCATGCAAGCCGCAAATATATTGGTCGACAAATTCCTGCGGTCTTAAAGAGGCAAATGCAGATGTGAAAGAGATCACGTAGAAATAGTCAACGCCCAAGCTCTCCAATATTTCGGCTTTGCGGTTGAGTGTCGACAAATATTGCATCGTTTCCGGGTTCATCTTTTGAAAAACGATGCTCGGATGATGATTGAAGCTCATGACGGCAAGCTTAAGATTGTTCTTTTCGGCAACTTCCTTTGCGCGTTTGACCACTTCCTGATGGCCTCTGTGGACGCCGTCAAAGTATCCCAACGCCAACACGATTTCCTCGTCGGGTATCAGTTTTTGGTCATAGGGATGATGTATATGGATTGTTTCCATTGCTTAAGCAACTCCTTGCTGTTTATCAAGATAGGAACATTTTTCTGGGTTTGATGCTGCCTGCTTTGGTCGGATGCGGTTCGTACATCGCCACGATTTTGCCTTGGTAGGTGAACAGGACGGGTGCATCGATTGTTTCGAATGGCCCCTCTTTCGGCAGAACCGCGCCATTTTTCACCTTATCCCACAATTCTGCATCAAGCGCGATTTGGCGATACGCCGCGAATACCGAGTCGATTGGCTTGAGGTGCGCATCAATCTCGCCGTTTGCCATTGCTTCAGCCACTTGCTGCAGCGTCAGGCAATCATCCTTCGTGAAGGATCCGCTCATGGTGCGGGTCAAGCTTGACATGTACGCCGGATAACCCAAGGCTGCCCCCAGATCGACGGCCAACGTCCGCACATAGGTCCCTTTTCCGCAAGTGACCACGAAGCGCCAGGACATCGTTTGATCCTCCGCATGAAAGACGGGTTCCGAAATCCGCTCGAAACGCATGACCTGAATGGTTCTTTGCGGCCTTTCGACGGTCAAGCCTTTGCGGGCATATTCGTACAGCCTTTTCCCGTTCACCTTGACTGCGGAATACATCGGGGGAACTTGGATGCTCTCGCCGACCATGGCCGCCATTGCTGCATCTATTTCAGCCAAAGACAGATCTTGCGCAACAGCGGTCTTCGCAATCGTTTCGCCTTGGCTGTCTTCGGTCGTTGTGGCGACTCCTATCGTGATTTCCCCTTCGTAAGCTTTATCCGTGTCCGTCAGAAACTCGACGACTTTTGTGGCCTTTCCTATGCAGATCGGCAAAACGCCGTCAACTTCCGGATCCAAAGTGCCGGTATGCCCGACTTTTTTAGTTTTCAGTATTTTTCTCAGTTTGAATACGCAGTCGTGACTCGTCATGCCGCGTTCTTTCCATAAAGGTAATATTCCGTCCATATGTCTGTAACCTACTTTCTTCTGCAACTAACCTATTATAGCATAATCTATTCTACACGAAAAAACATCTGTATCGGAAGAATATGCTTACAATGCTGAAGATAACCGCGTTACTTTTTTTGCAAAATCTGCTATGCTTAAGGAAATAAGACTGTACTTAAGGAGAATCAACATGCCAAACTTCAAAATTGTGACCGATTCCACTACGGAATTGTCCGCAGAAGAAATTGACAAATACGGAATCACGGTGATCCCGCTCTCATCCATGATCGATAATGTGCTGTATTACGACGGCGTCACCATCACTAAACCCGAGTTTCTCGAAAAAATGATGAACAGCAAGGAGCTTCCGAAATCATCCCAGCCAGCCATGGGCACTTTTTTGGATAAATACAACGAATTGACGGCTGACGGGAGCGAGGTTTTGTCCATCCATGTCACCGAAACGCTGAGCGGGACCGTGAATTCGGCTCACCAGGCGGCTAAACTCGCCCACGGAAAAGTGACCGTCATCGATTCGAAATTTTGCGCAAGGGCCGCCGCTTTCCAAGTATTGGAAGCGGCCAAATGCTCCGCCGAAGGGTTGACGGTGGCGGACGCATTGCCACGGGTCGCGGCTGTCAGAGACCGCACGCTCTTGTATATCAGCATCGTCAATTTGGAAAATATGGTCAAAGGCGGACGCATCGGAAAAACGATGGGCCGCATCACTACCCTGTTGAACATCAAGGCGAACCTGAAAATGATCGACGGCGCTTTGACTACCGATATCAAAGGCCGCGGCACAAAGGCAATCGTCAAGCGCTACGAAGAGATCATCGAAGAACTGAAACAACAATACGCTGACGTCGAAGCGATCGGCATCACGCATGACGGTCTGGCGGACTATTCAAAGCAAATCATCGACATGCTGAAAAATGCGTTCCCGAACGCGCCAATGCACACATCCTTTGCCAGCGCCAGCGTCATGACCCACGCCGGCCCCGAAGCCGTATCCATCCAACTCCTCATGAAAAACAAATAAAAAATGCCGCTGTCTACTCCGATCCGGATGATAGCGGCATTTTTTGTTTTTCATAGATACAGCAAGTAGGCTGTCAACCCGGTCAAAAACGTCCCCAAAGCGAAGACTGCCTTGAATTTCGGATGTTTGGTTTTATGGCGGAAATGATGCATCCCGATCAATCCGCCCAGCCCGCCCCCGAAAAATCCGAGCAGCAGCAGGTTGCGCTCCGGTATGCGCCAAGCTTTTTGGCGTGCTCTCTTTTTGTCGATGCCCATCATGATGAAAAGCACGATGTTCGCTAAGACGATATAAATGAGCGCCGGATCCCTCATAGCTTGCCGTATCCTTGGCTCTGTTTGATGATTTCCACGATGACTGCGGTTGCCTTCTCCATAGATTGGACAGACACAAATTCATAGCGCCCGTGGAAATTCTCTCCCCCGGCGAAGATATTCGGAGTGGGCAAACCCATGAAGGACAACTTCGAACCATCCGTCCCGCCGCGGATCGGCTCGATGATCGGGGTGATCCCCAACGACTTCATCGCTGCTTCAGCCAGATCGACAGGACGCATATCTTCCTTCAGCACTTCGCCCATGTTGTAGTACTGATCGTGCATTTCGATGGTGATGCGCTCCTCAGCCAACTCCTTGTTCATGCGCTCCGCAAGCGCAAGCATAGTCGTTTTCCTGTTCTCGAAAAGCTCCTTGTCATGATCCCTGATGATGTAGGTCATTGTGCTTTCTTCCACATTGCCTTCAATGCCCAGCAGGTGATAAAAGCCTTCGCGCTTTTCGGTTTTTTCCGGAACTTCATTTTGCGGCAGTGCGCTGTCGTATGCGATGGCCAATTTGATCGCATTCACCATCGTGTCCTTGGCGGTGCCAGGATGCACATTTTTGCCATGTATCGTTACGACTGCCTGCGCGGCATTGAAGCTTTCGAATTCGAGTTCCCCCAACGGCCCGCCGTCCATCGTGTAGGCAAATTCGCAGGCGAAATCGGCCACATCAAACAGATCAGCTCCGCGGCCGATTTCTTCATCCGGTCCGAAGGCGACTTTGATGTCTCCGTGCGCGATGTCATCCGCTGCTTTTATCGCTTCCAGCGCAGTGATGATTTCGGCGATGCCGGCTTTGTCGTCCGCGCCAAGCAAGGTTTTTCCGTCGGTGGTGATCAGCGTCTGGCCGATGTAGTTCTTTAGAGCAGGGAAGTCTTTCGGCGAAAGGATCACCTGTGCTTCCGCATCCAAAATCAGATCGTTGCCCGCATAGTGATCCCAAATAAGCGGATTTACATTGGCCGCTTCGAAATCAGCTGTATCCATGTGGGCGATGAACCCGATTGTGGGGAAGGCTTTTTCGGAGTTGCGCGGCAACAATGCTGTCACGAAACCGTTTGACTTATTGTAGCGGATATCCGAAAGGCCGATCGCTGCCAGTTCCGGCATCAAAACGGTTTTTGCGAATTCCACCTGATTTTGGGTGGAAGGCACCGTCAGGCTTTTTTCATCCGATCTCGTCTCGAATTTAATGTATTTCAAAAAACGATCAACTAATTTTTCTTGCATTTATTGACATCCTCTCACAATTGACTGTCGAAAATGAAAGGGTCTGTGTTGATTTCGGAAGCGATGACTTCCAGATCCCATTCATTTTCTTTTTTCCATTCATTGAATAATTCCAATAATTTCGGTTTGCAGATCTGTTCGATGTGATGGCCGGGATCGATCACGGTCAGGCCGTCAGCCTGCATATCGTGGGCCGTGTGGTAATAGACGTCTCCGGTGATGTACACATCGGCACCCTTTTTGATCGCTTTCCGGTAGTATTTGCCGGCATCCCCACCGCAGATGGCAACGCGACTGATGGTCTGATCCAAATCAGCTGCGATGAAGCGCATGCCTTCGATCTGGAAAACATCCTTCACGTACTGGATGAAGGAACGCAAAGTCATCGGCAAAGCCAAATTTCCGACCCTTCCCAGCCCATATTCGCGCTGAAAATTATTGATCGTGTAGATTTCGTAGATGGGCTCTTCGTAAGGATGTGCTTCGTACAGCGCCTCCAGCACTTCGGCCAGATATTTATCTTCGACGATCATCTCGATTTTCTTCTCCTGGACTTCCTCCGGATCATTGATATGACCGATGGCAGGTTTTGCGCCTTCGAGCGGCGTGAAGCGGCCAACCCCTTGCGCTTCGTATGAGCAGTGACTGTATTCGTCGGAAATGTTCCCCGCCCCCGCATCGGTCATAGCCAGGCGGACCCGGTTGCATTCAGCGTTCGGCACGCATACGGATATTTTCTTCACAGGCACGCGCTTCGTGACGTCCATGATTTCGACATCCAACAGCCCCAGCGCCTCAGCGAGCCAGTCGTTCATCCCTTTATCGGCATTGTCCAGATTCGTATGGGCCGCATACACGCTGATGTCGTGTTTCAGCAGATCGACGTACATCTTCGTTTGCTTGTCGGAAACGTCCAGATTTTTCAGCGGACGGTAGATCGGCGGATGGTGGGAAAAGATAAAATCGACTTGCTTTTCGATGGCCTCCTGCACCACTTCCGGACGGACATCGAGCGTCACCAGAATGCGCCGGACCGGACGGCTCAGGTCGCCTAAATGGAGCCCGACCGGATCCCCCTCTTCGGCCAGCCAGGTCGGAACATGCGATTCGAATAATTCGATGAATTCATAGCCTGTAATGCTTGTCATTTCAGCTCCTCTTTATTCTCATGGATTTTATTGATCACTTGCTGCTCTTTTTCATTCAGCTTGCTGCTTGCTTTTTGCATGCTGTCCAAGATGTATTGGCATTTGTCGATTTCGGACAACCATTTTTTTCGGAAAACTTCATTTTTGTTCTGAAGCAGGAAACGGCCGAAGCTGTATTCCAGCTCAGAATACTTCTCTGCGTTCTCTGCATTTTCGGCGACGATGATTTCGTAAATCTTTCCGTTTTCCTCCAATATCGTTTCGTCGATGATTTTGTATCGGTGGGCGATCAGCCATTCACGCAGTTTCTTTTCTCCGTTGTTGGGCTGAAGGATCAACCTTTCCACCCCGACCAATTTGTCTTTCAGTCTGCCTTTTTCCAGAATTTTGGAAATCAGGTCCCCACCCATCCCACAGATGGTGACGATGTTTATATGATCCGCCGGCTCGATCACATCCATGCCATCGCCAAGTCTGGCGCTGACGCGATCGCCGACTCCTGATGTTCTGATCTGTTCCGCTGCCGATTCGAAGGGGCCTTTCACAACTTCCCCCGCCAAAGCGTAACTGATGACGCCTCGCGTTGCCAAAACACAAGGCAAATAAGCGTGATCCGAGCCGATATCGGCCAACCTGGCATTTTCCGGCACAAAGCCTGCCACTGTCTCGAGTCTTGCGGATAATTGTTGAATGTTCAACCTCATCCCTCCATTTCCATTTTTGCTGATAGTACCATTTTAGCATAATTCCATTTCAGATAACCCATAAATCCTCACATCATTCGGAAAATGGCATAAGAAAAACCCGAGTGCAATGCCTCGGGTCAGTGTGCTTATTACTCAAGAAAATCTTTTAATTGTTTGGAGCGACTTGGGTGACGCAGTTTGCGCAAAGCTTTTGCTTCGATTTGGCGGATCCGTTCACGGGTGACGCCGAATACTTTCCCGACTTGTTCCAAAGTCCGGACATTTCCGTCATCCAGTCCGAAGCGCAGGCGCAGGACGTTTTCTTCACGGTCGGTCAAAGTGTCCAACACTTCCTCAAGCTGTTCCTTCAGAAGCGTTTGGGCAGTGTGTTCAGCCGGGCTCAGCACTTCCTGGTCCTCGATGAAATCACCTAAATGGGAATCATCTTCTTCACCGATAGGCGTTTCCAAGGAAACGGGCTCTTGGGCGATTTTCAGGATTTCTCTGACTTTTTCAGTCGGAAGATCCATCTCGGCACCGATTTCTTCCGGTGTCGGTTCGCGGCCCAGATCCTGCAGCAATTGCCGTTGGATACGGACCAATTTATTGATCGTTTCAACCATGTGCACCGGGATACGGATCGTTCTGGCTTGGTCGGCGATGGCGCGGGTGATGGCTTGACGGATCCACCAAGTAGCGTAGGTGGAGAACTTGAAGCCTTTCGTGTGGTCGAATTTTTCGACTGCTTTCATCAGACCCATATTGCCTTCCTGGATCAGATCCAGGAATTGCATGCCGCGGCCCACATAACGTTTTGCGATGGAAACGACCAGACGCAGGTTGGCCTCAGCCAATTGTTGTTTCGCTTCCTGATCGCCTTCTTTGATGCGCAGGGCCAAATTGACTTCTTCCTCTGCATTCAGCAAAGGCACGCGGCCGATTTCCTTCAAGTACATGCGGACCGGGTCGTTGATTTTCACGCCGGCAGGCACTGCCATCAGGTCTTCTTCCTCATCCTTTTTGGCTGCCGCTTGTTTTTCAGGTTTCACTGTTTCTTTGGCGAGTTGACGGGCAGTCGGACCGCCGTCTGCGTCCACGACACTGACGCCGCCGTCTTCCATTTTTTGGATCAGTTTATCCATCTCATCCGCGTCCAATTGGAAAGGTGTAGCTATCTTATCGGCCAATTCGTCGTAGAAGACGGACCCCAATAATTTGTGTTCTGCGATCAGCTTTTTGGTTACCTGTTCTAACGTGAAACCTTGATCATTTTTTTCGATTGCCATAAAATGATTCCTCCATTCGATGCGGGCTATTTCTTTGTTGCTTTTAATTCTTTTGAGAGCGAAACGATTTCCAACATGATCGTCTTCAGACGCTCATTGTCGTTTTTCTTTCGGGCTTCCTTCATTTCTGCCTGTTTTTTGGTCAGCCGCTCCTGCAGAGACGACTTATCCCGGATGATATGGACGAGATCCTGAATTTCCTGATAGGTGACTTCCGAATCCAATTGGAACCACTCGATCTCCGTGATCACGTTTTGGAGAGCCGGGTTATTGACGCGGTCCAAAAATTGATCGATATTTCCGACCAGCCCACTCTGTCTGAAAAACTCTTCGTACAAAATGTAGATCGTCTGATAGTCGTCATGGATGAAATTGAAATCCGCGTCGATTTCCCGCAGATACGACCATACTTCCTCGAAATGAAACAGACGGTAAAGCAGTTGCTTTTCGCTTTGCTCCGCCTGGGTCACTTTGCGTACGTTCGTGCTTGGATACATTGCGTGAGGCGCAGCGGCATGCGGCGCAGGCCGCCTGACCGGTTCGCGTTCAGGCCGCTGCTGAATCACCTCTTGTTGATAGCCCTTCAACTGTTTCTGCAGGATATCGATCGAAATGCTGAATTCATCCGCGATATCCTTCATGTAAAGCTCCCTTTCGATCAGCGAATCCAAAGGGGCCAATGCCTTGAGCATGGTTTCGATATAGGTGATGCGATTTTTTTCGGAATCAAGGTTAAGATTCATTTTGAGGTAGCGTGAATAGAACTGAATGACTGTTTCCCGGTTATTTTTCAGCGCCTTGGCGAATGCTTCCGGACCTTTCTGCTGGATGTATTCATCCGGGTCCATCCCTGTTTCCAGCGGGAAAATAGAGATGTCGAAGTGTTTATTGCGCTCCAGTATCTCGATAGCGCGCTTGGTCGCTTCGACACCGGGCCGGTCACCGTCATAAGCGATGACTATTTTATCGGCTGTCTTCGTCAATATCCGGTTCTGTTCATCCGTCAAACTGGTCCCCATCGAGGCGACGCCATTTTTCACGCCCGCTTGCCAAGCGGATATGACATCCATGTACCCTTCGAATAGGACCACTTCCGAGTGCCTTCGGATTTCGCTGCGGGCCTTATCGAAATTGAAAAGGAAATCCCGTTTGTTGAACAACAGCGTTTCGGGGCTGTTCAGATACTTAGCCTCATGATAACCTGAGTCATCCGTTGGGGTAGCCTGGAGAACTCTGCCGGAAAAAGCGACCGTTTTTCCTTTGGCGTTCCGCAAGGGAAAAATGATCCGGGCCGAGAACCGATCGAAAAGTTCATTTTGGCCTTGCCTGTCCGTGAAAATCCCGCTTTCCTGAAGGAGCCCTTCGTCGAACCCCTTCGCTTTCAGCATTTGAAACAGCGCCGTCCGATTGGAAGGAGAAAATCCTATGTGATACTCTTTTAGTGTCCCGGGTGTGAAGCCGCGTTGGATCATGTAATCCAGGGCAGCTTGGCCCGTAACTGTATTCATAAGGACCTGATGGTAAAAAGCTGCTGCCTCCTCATGGATTTGGATCAGTTTTTCTTTTTTTGACTGCAGCGGATTATTCTGCGCATGGTTTTCGTATGAGAAGTCCAATGCAATATTGCTCAGTTCGGCTGTCTTGATGACCGCTTCAACGAATGAAATGCCCTCGACATCCATCAAAAAAGTAAAAACATTCCCTCCCCTGCCGCAGCTGAAACAGTGGAAAATCTGTTTTTCTTCTGCAACAGAAAAAGAGGGAGTCTTCTCGTCATGGAACGGGCAAAATCCGAAATGATTCTTGCCTCTTTTTTTGAGTTGTACATATTGGCTGACTACATCAACGATATTCGTTTCGGTTCTGATTTGCGCTAATTTTTCTTCTGAAATGCGTTCTGCCAAATGTCTCCCACCTTGAAGAAATGTCTTCATTTTATAAAAACGAGCATAAAGATGCAAATTAGATTTTAACACATTTGCCCAACACATGCAACTATTTTTTCATACGGCCGGCGGCTCAATCAACGCAGCGTCTTTCCTGTCAGATCCGGAACTTTCACAAAAAACAGCAGCATCCCGCCGATCAAGAACAGGATGATCAGGGCAAAAACGCCATCCAAGGAATTCCCTGTCACTTGCGAGATGACTCCGACCAGCAACGGGCCGACCACTGCCGCAAATTTCCCGAAGATGTTGTAGAATCCGAAAAACTCGTTCGCTTGCTCTTTCGGAATCAGCTGACCGAATAAAGATCGGCTCAAGGCCTGTACGCCTCCTTGAGCGGTGCCGACGAGCAACGCCAAAATGATGAATGTCTGCAACGAGTCCAGCTGCAAGGCATAAATGCAGATGCATACATAGGTCACGATACCCACAAAAATCATGTTCTTGTTTCCGTACCGTTTGGCTGCGCGGCCATACAGGATGGAGAACGGGAATGCGACGAACTGGACGATCAGCATGACAACGATCAGTTCATTCGATGATAGGCCGATATCCGAACCGACCGCTGTCGCCATTTTGAAGATGGTCCCCACCCCGTCGATGTAGAAGAAATAAGCCAGCAAAAACAAAAAGGCTTGCCTGTGTTCCTTGATGTTTTTCAGCGTTCCCCATAACCTGCTGAAACTTTTGCGGATCACGTGCGGTTCTTTATCGATGTAATAATTCTGTTTGACATTCTTCCAGTAGGGGATGGTGAAGAGGAACCACCAAATCCCGGTGAGGATGAAGCCGCCCTTGACAATGCCGCTCGTGCTTACCGGCAAAATCCCAGTCAATTGGAAAAAAATAAAGATGACGAAAGGGATGGCGCTGCCGATATAACCCCAGCCGAAGCCCGCAGCTGAAACGCGGTCCATCCGTTCGTCGGTCGTGACATCCATCAAGGACCCGTCGTAGAAGATATTCGCTCCGGAAAAACCGACCACAGACAGCATGTACAATCCCAAAAGGAACAGCCAATTTGCTGCGGGCACAAAGACGAATCCGATCGTTGCGAAAATACCGCCCAGCGTAAAGCCAGTAAACAGAGGATTGCGGAAGCCTTTGTAATCCGCGACCGCTCCCAAAACAGGCGCAAGCAGCGACACGACAAGCGTAGCGGCCGCATTCGCATATCCCCAATAAGCGGTCGAATCAGCATCCGTCAATCCGCCGCTTTCCGCAATCGACTTGAAATACAAAGGAAATACTGCGGTTGTGATCATGATGGAGTATGCCGAGTTCGCCCAATCCTGCATGATCCAACTTTTTTCTTCGCTCGTATAACGGTTTGGCTTTTTTTCAGTTTCCATCCTGCACTCCCCTGTCCGATTCACGTACTGTCAAAGTTTAGCTCTGCCAGACGTTCAATTTTGTATTTTTTCGTTGATTTAACGGGGTTAACGACAAAAACAACTTGCCACCCCCCAATTTTTGGTTAATAGTGATGATAACGAC
>Ga0194138_10000362_pt1 | contig 21702 bp, 19 predicted proteins | sample TARM_MetaG_T2_14_FD_134022 | JGI IMG/M metagenome (GOLD analysis project Ga0194138, IMG submission 134022) | Freshwater microbial communities from Pennsylvania, USA, analyzing microbe dynamics in response to fracking - TARM_MetaG_T2_14 (version 2) | ecosystem: Environmental > Aquatic >...
ATCCGCCACACGGCGGCCACACCCGCCGGCGCTCCCCAGGATTTGGAGGTCGTGCCACGGTCACGCTTCGCACGGATCGATCTGCCATCTGAAGCCGGGATTCAGGATGTGTTCCGTCACCTGGCAAACGATCAGGATCGCACCAACGCGATCGCAGCAGAAATTCAGCGTGCGTTCGCAGAGGGCCGCAAGGTACTGGTGCTGACCGAGCGGACTGAACATCTCGACGCCATTCGCGCTGCGCTGGATGGGCATGAGCCGGGCCCATTCGTGTTACACGGCCGAATGTCGAAGAAGCAGCGAGGCGCCCTCATTGCCCAATTGGATACCTTGCCGCCCGACGCGCCGCGCATCCTGCTGGCGACGGGGAAGCTGGTCGGCGAGGGTTTCGACCATCCCCCTCTCGATACCCTGGTACTGGCGATGCCGGTTTCCTGGAAGGGAACGCTGCAGCAGTACGCCGGCCGCCTGCACCGGGAACACGCATCCAAGACCGGTGTTCGGATCATCGATTTCGTCGACACCGGCCACCCGGCATTGCTCCGAATGTGGGACAGGCGCCAGCGCGGGTACCGGGCGATGGGTTACCGGATCGCTGCGGAAACGGGCGATTCATGAACCGGGCTTTGCGACATTCCGCAGGCGTCTGCACTGGTCCGAAACAGCTGACCGAGGACCCAGTTCTGCGGTCAACCATCCACCACCAAACACAAAACCCCAACCGGCAACGGTTGGGGTTTTTTATTGGCACCCCTCCTGACAAGACAGCCTTCAGCTAACCCGGCGTGACTCAACCACCAGGACTGGAATTCAGCTTGATCAGTCGGATCAGCTTTCTGCAGGACGGCTTGTTATGCTGGCGCGCTTCGGCACAGGCTTCAATCATCGCGCGGTCAGAAACGCCGGCCCAACTGATTTCAAATCCCGCGCGCTGTGCAAGCATCGCCAAAAACTCGCGTTGCGCAGTTGGCGGCGTCGACCAGCTCAGTCATGGATTCCGTAGCGAGCCTTGGCGGCTGCAACAAGCTCGGCCGAGGAAAGACGACCATTCTCATAGTCAGTCATTTTTGCGGACATGTATGCGCTCATGCGAGCGCCCTCAAGGTTATTGGTGGCCTTGACATGAGCTACGCGGGAGCGGCGTTGCGTTGCTTCGACTGCTTGCATCATTTTGATCACCGAGAGAAACCAGCTGACGCCAATACAGCCACATTATACAGGTGCCCACCTCAAAACAACCCTGAGGTGCGCCCCCAACCGCAAGGGTTGGGGGCACGTGCCCGGCCCTAGCCTGCCAGCGCCTCCCTGATCACCACCAGCACCTGCCCCGGCGACAGTGCCTTGCCGGGTTCGCAGAGCACCCGCAGTACTTCGCCGCTGACCGGGCTGTGCAGGGGGATTTCCATTTTCATTGACTCGATGATGGCCAGGGTGTCGCCGGCACTGACCTGCTGGCCGACGCTCACCGGCAACTGCCAGAGGCTGCCGGGCACGCTGCTGAATACGGCGTGCTCACCCTCACCGAGGGGGGCGTCCTCAACATCGGCACCCGGCTCTTCGGTCAGCAACAGGTCCTGACCGGCGGCGGCCCAGCGTTCCCGTTCCGCCTCGAAGGCGGCCTGCTGGCCGGCCTTGAAGGCAGCGATGCTGTCCGCCTCGCGCTCCAGGAAAGCGTTGTAGTCGCGCAGGCTGAAGCGGGTTTCCTCGATTTTCAGGCTGACCCGGCCGCGCGGGAAGTCCTCGCGCCATTGCATCAGTTCCTCATGGCTGACCGGGTAGAAGCGCAACTGGTCGAAGAAGCGCAGCAGCCAGGGCGCGCCCTCGCGGAACTCGGCGGTCTGCTGCCAGGTGTTCCACATCTGCAGGGTGCGGCCGACGAACTGGTAGCCGCCCGGGCCCTCCATGCCGTACACGCAGAGGTAGGCGCCGCCGATGCCGACGGCGTTTTCCGGGGTCCAGGTGCGGGCCGGGTTGTACTTGGTGGTGACCAGCCGGTGGCGCGGGTCGACCGGGGTGGCCACCGGCGCGCCGAGGTAGACATCGCCGAGGCCCAGCACCATGTAGCTGGCGTCGAAGAAGATCTTCTGTACCGCCTCAAGGTCCGTCAGCCCGTTGATCCGGCGGATGAACTCAAGATTGCTCGGGCACCAGGGCGCATCACTGCGCACCGACTGCATATATTTCTCGATGGCAAGCCGGCACTGCGGATCGTCCCAGGAAATCGGCAGGTGCACGATGCGCGAGGGCACCTGCATGTCGTCGATGGCCGGCAGGGCGCGCTCGGCCTGCTGCAGTAGCTGCAGCAGCTGCGCCTGCGGCAGCCGCAGGTTGTCGTAGTTGACCTGCAGCGAGCGGATGCCCGGCGTCAGCTGCAGGATGCCCTCGGGACGCGCCTGCTGCAGCCATTCCATCAGCGCATGCACACGGAAGCGCAGCGCCAGGTCGAGCACCTGCTCGCCATACTCGATCAGGATGTTGTCATCCCCGGAGGCGCGATAGACCACCGGCACAAGGACAACGGGGGCGCAGGCCCCCGTTTGCACGACAGCATGCGACGAACCAAAGAAGACGCGGAAAAGACCCGCCAGTGCATCATCGAGGCGGCCCTCAAGCTGTTCAGCAGCAACGGCTACTCGCAGACCACCCTGGCGATGATTGCCGAACAGGCCGGCTTCAGCCGTGGCCCGATCTACTGGCATTTTCGCAACAAGGACGAACTCTACGAGGCGGTGCTCAGCTACTCGCAGGCCCCGCTGCAGGCAATGGTCGAACAGGCCGAAGGCCAGCCCGACCCGCGCCAGGCCATCGAAGGCTTTATTGATGAATGGTTTCGCCTGCTGCTGCTGCTGATGCTGGGTTTGGACTAACAGACCCACTAGCACTACAGGTAGTACTTCATCAATCCAGAAAACACTGTATAGTGTGCCCGTCGGTACTTGCCCTTAGTTGGCAAGTCGTAAGAGGGAATCCGGTGAAAGTCCGGAACTGCCCCGCAGCGGTAAGCGGAAACGAAATGCTCGAATCACACTGGGCCGCCATGGTCTGGGAAGTGGAGCAGTGTAGGAGGGTCTGAACTTCAGGCCCATGTCCGCAAAGTCCGAAGACCTGCCGACACATCCGGTGGCTGATCAGCGTCAACTGATCGCCCGGATGCAGGTGAGTGCTTTCGCGGGAAAAGCACGCCGTAAACCGGGCGCCGCGTCCGGTTGCGTGCGTTTGTCGTGTGAGTCCACTGCAAGGCCCTGCGCGAGGGAGCAGGTGTATTGGCAATAGCTGCAGGCACGTCCGGTCCTGGCAGCTTTGTTCCGGAACTCACATTCATGCTGGAAACCATAATCAAGCGCGATGGACACTGCGAACCTTTCACGCCGTTCAAACTCAACCAGTGGGGTCAATGGGCCGCCGAGTCTCTTGGCGATGCGGTGGACTGGCCTTCGGCGGTGCTGGAAACCGTCTCGAGCATGTCCTCCACGGCCACCTCGCGAGAACTGCAGCAGCAGCTCATACGCACCTGCCTGAACTTTGATTCCTGGTCGTACAACCGCATGGCAGGGCGACTCTACGCCACGCTGATTCGCAAAGACCTCTACCGCAATCAACGCCCCACCGTACTGGCCTTGCACCGCAAGCTGCAGGCGCTGGGCCTGATGGAGGTGCTGGACTACTCCGAGTCCGAATACGCGGTAATCCAGGAGTGGATCAACCATGAACGCGACTTCGAGTATGCGCACTACCAGTTGCATACGCATCTTACCAAGTACGCCATTGCCGACCGGGTGCAAGGCCAGTACTACGAGTCACCACAATTCATTTACATGCGCATGGCCATGGCGCTGTCCGTGGATCAGCCGCGCGAACGCCGCATGCGCGACGTGCAGCGATTTTACGAGCACCTGTCGAAGAATCGCATCAATGCGCCGACACCCAACCATGTCAATCTCGGCACGCCGCTGCGCGGCTACGCCAGTTGCTGCCTGTACACCGTGGCCGACAATGCGCGCTCGATCGCCGTAGGCAACCACATCGCCAATACCATGACCTACATGAGTGCCGGCATCGGCGCGCATCTGGCAACACGCTCGGTAAATGATCCGGTGCGCGGCGGCGTAATCCGCCACCAGGGCAAGCTGCCCTACTACCGCGCGCTGGTGGCGGAGGTGAAATCCAACCTGCAGAACGGTCGCGGCGGCGCCTGCACCACCTACTTTCCCATCTTCGATCCTGAAGTGGACACGCTCCTGCGATTGAAGAACCCCATGTCCACAGAAGACAGAAAAATTCGCGGCATGGATTACTCCTGGGGCGGCAACCGGTTCTTTGCTCGCAAGGTAGCGAGGAACGAAGACATTTTCCTGTTCAACTGCCATACCGCGCCCGATCTGTATGCTGCGCTGTATAGCGGCGACGAGGAAAAATTCGAGGAAATCTACCAGCGCTATGCCGCTGATGAGAGCTTCCCCAAGACCTGGGTGCGCGCGCGCGAACTGCTCATCACCGCCAGCAACGAATGGAACGAAACCGGCCGCGTGTATGAGCACAACATCAGCGAGATGAACCGCCATACGCCGTTCAAGGATACGATTTTTTCATCCAATCTCTGCGCCGAAATCGCTCTGCCGACAGGTCCCTACAACCACATAAGCGAGTTGTACGCAGAAGACGACATTTCCTTCGTCGAGGTGCAATTCATCGACGGCACGCGGCGCGAAATCCCCGGCAAGACGCCGGTGGAAACCCAGCGAGGCCCGGTCTGGCCGGATGACTTGCAGCCGGGCGACAGCGTGCAGGGCTTGCCGATCGAAGCCATCCTGCGCCGCAGCGCGCCCGAGGTGGCGACGTGCAATCTGGCCGGCATCGTCGTCTCCAATATCGAGAGCGAGGAACAGTACGCCGAAGTGGCTTACTACGCCTTGTTGATGATCGACAAGTGTATCCACCTGGCACACTACGAGTTGCCGCAGGTCGGCGTGACTTCGCGCAAGCGCTTGAACGCTGGCGTGGGCATCCTCGGTCTGGCGCATCTGATGGCGAAGAACGGCAAGCGCTATACCGATGAAGCCGGCAAGCAGTTCATCCATGAGGTCGCCGAACGCCACTACTACCACCTGCTGCGCGCCAGCCTGACACTTGGCAAGGAGCTGGGTAACGCGCCCTGGATGCACAAGACACGCTGGCCCGAAGGCTGGCTGCCACTTGATACCTGCAATTCGCACGTCGACCGGATCGCCCCCTTCAGCTTGCGCTATGACTGGGAGGCGCTGCGTGCCGAGATCAAGGCCAACGGCGGCATCCGCAATTCAGTGCTGGTCGCGCACATGCCCACCGAGACCTCGGCCAATGCCTCGGGTACCACCAACGGCCTCTATCCGGTGCGCGAGCTCACGCTGATCAAGACCGACAACCAGCGCGTGAATTACTGGGCCGCCCCCGAGGGCGACACGCTGGCCGAGCACTACCAAAGTGCCTGGGACGTCCCGACCAAGGACATGACAGAGCTCTACGCGATCATGCAGAAATGGACCGACCAGGGCATTTCCGCCGACTTCTACCGCCGCGTCATCGGCGATGCGTCGATTGCTTCCAGCGAGCTGATCGAGGATTACCTCTATCGCGTCAAGCTGGGACTGAAGTCCAAGTACTACATGAACCAGAAAACGTCCAACGGCATGCAGGCCGTGGCCGATGTCCGCCAGGCTGCAGCGGCAGCTGAAACCAGCACATCGCTGATGGCTGACACCGACACCCAGGACAACGACTGCGCCGCCTGCACACTTTGACTTCAAGGAACCAAATCATGACCGATAGCGTTTTCAATTACGCCAAGACCGACTACCAGAAACCCTTGCTGCTGCTGGGCCAGCGCCCTGGTTTGTTCGATACCGTGAATCGCCATTACCCCGAGATCTGGTCGCTCTACAAGGCGCAAAAATCACTCGACTGGGACGAGAACGAGTTTGACTATTCCAGCTGTAATGCAGATTTCAAGACCTGCCCACGCGCCACCTACGACATGATGATCAAGACGCTGGCCTGGCAGTGGGAGGCCGACTCGGTCGCCTCGCGCGCCATCGCGCCGGTACTGGCTCCCTTCATCACCTCCAGCGAATTGTGGGCTGCCTGGCAGCGCATCTCGGACAACGAAGTGGTGCACGCCGCCACCTATTCCGAAATCGTGCGTAACTCCTTCGATGACCCCGCTGTCATCCTCGATGAGATCCTGCGCGTACAGGAAGCGCATGATCGCCTTTCCGAAGTGGCCAAAGCCTTTGCTGCCGGTTACGAGGCATCGCACAAATACGCCATCGGCCAGCTACCCAACGACCAGACCACCTACAACGCGGTATTCATGACCATCGTCGCCCTGCTGTGCATGGAGCGCATCCAGTTCATGGCCAGCTTCGCCGTTACCTTCGCCATCTGCGACACCGGCCTGTTCCAGCCCATCGGCAAGGCCATCCAGAAGATTGCCCAGGACGAGCTGGAAATCCACGTAGAGCTCGACCGGGCCGTGCTGAAGAATGAGTTGGCCAGCGAGCGTGGCCAAACGGCGTTCGCCCAATGCCGCAGCCAGATTGAAGCCATGCTTGAAGAAGTGGTGGACAGCGAACTGCGCTGGATCGATTACCTGTTTTCCGAAGGCCGCGAGCTGGTCGGCATGAATGCCGACCGCCTCTCGGCCTGGACGCTGTACTGCGCCAAGGATGTCTACCAGCTGTTTGGGCTGAGCACGGAAAAATACTCGCTACCGGCGCACAACCCGCTCAAGTTCATGGAGAAGTGGCTCAACATCTCCAAGACCCAAGCCTCGCCGCAGGAGCAGGACATCGCCGCCTACAAGGTCGGCGTGATGCGCCGCACCGACGAAAACCAGGTATTTGACGTCGACTTCTGACCCTCTTTATTCCCTACATCCATCCAGCACCAGGAGACCCCATGGAAGTCATCATCTACGGCAAAGACAACTGCACCGATTGCAACAAGAGCAAGCTGCTGTGCCAAATGCAATCCATCGCATTCCAGTACCTCAGCGTAGGGCAGGACATCAGCATTGAGGAGCTGCAGGCAAAGGTCGGCCAGCCAGTACGCAGCCTGCCGCAAACCTTCATCAAACGAAACGGAACCCTGGACTATGTTGGGAGCTACGACGCACTGCGCCGCACGCTGCAGGAAACGACCGCGATGTGTTGAGTGGCAGCAGTCGTTTACTCAACCAGTACATAGCTGGTGCTGCGCCCGCCTGCATCCGATTTGCGCAGTACACCCCGCGCCAGCAGATCGTTGATATCGCGCAGCGCCGTATCCGGCGAGCACTTGGCGATAGCGGCCCATTTGCTGCTGGTGAGTTTGCCTTCAAAGCCATCGAGCAGCCGGTTCAGCAACTTCAGCTGACGCTCGTTGAGCGGCATGCTCGCCCAGCGCTGCCAGAACCGCGACCGTGCCAGCACCCTGTCGAGGGTAAGCTGCGCCTGATCAACTGCGCGATGCAAGGTGTCGAGGAACCAGACCAGCCACTCGGTGACGTCCATCGACTGCTGCTGGGTGCGTTCCAGGATATCGTAATAGGCGCCGCGCTCACGCTGGATCTGTGCCGATAAACTGTAGAAGCGCTGCGGGCTGTCATCCGCGCGGGCCAACAGCAAATCACCGATGGCTCGCGCGATACGGCCATTGCCATCGTCGAACGGGTGCAGGGTAACGAACCACAGGTGGCCGAGGCCGGCCTTGATCAGTGGCGGCTGGTTGGCTACCCCATTCAGCCAGTCAAGGAAGCGGCCGATTTCCGACTCCAGTCGCTCGGCCGGGGGCGCCTCGAAATGCACCCGCTGACGACCGATCGGAGCGGACACGACTTGCATCGGCCCGCTGGCATCGTCGCGCCAGCCACCGACCCTGATCCTCGAGAGCCCGGAGTAGCCGGTGGGGAACAGCGCAGCATGCCAGCCGAACAGACGCTCCCGGGTTACCTCTGCGCGGCAGTTGGCGGTGGCGTCCAGCACCATTTCGACCACACCCTCGACGTGCCGGTCGACCGGTGCCAGCGCACCTATGTCGACGCCCAGCCGGCGTGCAATGGACGAGCGCACGGATTCAACATTGAGCTGCTCGCCCTCGATTTCGCTGGTCTTGACCACATCTTCGGTCAGCGCCGCAAGGCTCGCCTGATCACGCAGGGCCACGCCAACGTCAGCCAGGCGCCCCATCAACAGCCCCTGGGCGCGACTGACCTCGGCCAGCGGCCCGGCCAGTTCCGCCAGGTCGAAGCGCCAGTTCGGCCACTCGCTGGCCTGCCAGATGTAGTTGTAATCGCCGCTATTCATGCGGCGATTATGGGCCGCAATCTCCGCACGGGCAAGTTATTCACCGCAGATAGTGCGGCGATAGGAAGACTGGCAGGCTGGCCTCAGCCCGGCCGCCCGAGTGCCCGTGCATGGTGGCGCAGGTGGTCGTCGATAAAGCTGGCGATAAAATAATAGCTGTGGTCGTAGCCCGGCTGCCGGCGCAGGGTCAGCGGATGCCCGGCCCGTTCGGCGGCCGCCTGCAGTGCCTCGGGTTTCAGCTGCTCGGCAAGGAAGCTGTCATCCTCGCCCTGATCGACCAGCAGCGGTAGACGTTCGCTGGCATCCGCCAGCAGCTCACAGGTATCCCAGGCTTTCCAGCTGTCGCGGTCCGGCCCCAGGTAATTGCCCAGCGCCTTCTGCCCCCAGGGGCAATTGCTCGGGTTGCTGATCGGCGCAAAGGCCGACACTGACTGGTAGCGGCCCGGGTTCTTCAGGGCGCAGACCAGCGCCCCATGGCCGCCCATCGAGTGACCACTGATGCTGCGCTGGGCGGTCACCGGAAAATTCGCCTCGACCAGCGCCGGCAGCTCGCTGACGACATAGTCGTACATGCGGTAACGCGCAGCCCAGGGCTGCTGTGTGGCATTCACATAGAAACCGGCGCCGAGCCCGAAGTCCCAGGCGCCGTCCGGGTCATCCGGCACCCCGGCACCGCGCGGGCTGGTATCCGGCGCCACAATCACCAGTCCCAGCTCGGCGGCCAGGCGCTGTGCGCCGGCCTTCTGCATAAAGTTCTCGTCGGTGCAGGTCAGCCCGGACAGCCAGTAGAGCACCGGCAGCCGCTCGCCCTGCTCGACCTGCGGCGGCAGATACACGGCAAACTGCATGTCGCAGCCAAGCACCGCCGAGGCGTGCCGGTAGCGCCGGTGCCAACCGCCAAAGCTGCGGTTGGCGGAAATCTGTTCGATGGCAGCCATGGCTCACTCCTGGAAATGAATCACCGTGCGGATGCTCTTGCCCTGCTCCATCAGCTCGAAGGCCTCATTGATCCGCTCCAGCCCCATGGTGTGGGTGATAAAGGTATCCAGCGGAATCTCGCCGCGCTGCGACTTCTCGACATAGGTCGGCAGCTCGGTACGGCCCTTGACGCCACCGAAGGCACTGCCGCGCCAGACCCGCCCGGTCACCAGCTGGAATGGCCGGGTACTGATCTCCGCCCCGGCCGGCGCCACACCGATGATGGTCGACTCGCCCCAGCCCTTGTGACAGCACTCCAGTGCCGCGCGCATCAACTGCACGTTGCCGACGCACTCGAAGCTGTAATCCACCCCGCCATCGGTCATCTCGACAATCACCTCCTGAATCGGCTTGTCGTGCTCCTTCGGATTGACAAAATCGGTCGCCCCCAGCTCGCCGGCAATGGCGAACTTGGACGGATTGATATCCACTGCAATGATCCGGCTGGCACCGGCCATTTTCGCGCCGATCACCGCCGCCAGGCCGATACCGCCCAGGCCAAAGATTGCCACCGTGGCACCGGCCTCAACCTTGGCGGTATTCAGCACCGCTCCGATCCCGGTGGTCACACCGCAACCGAGCAGGCAAACCTTTTCCAGCGGCGCTTCCCTGGGAATCACCGCCACCGACACCTCTGGCAGCACCGTGTATTCGGAGAAGGTCGAGCAGCCCATGTAGTGATACACCGGCTGACCCTGATAGCTGAACCGGCTGGTGCCATCGGGCATCAGGCCCTTGCCCTGGGTGGCGCGCACCGAACTGCACAGGTTGGTCTTGCCGGACTTGCAGAACTTGCACTCGCGGCACTCGGCGGTATACAGCGGAATCACATGGTCGCCGACCTTCACCGAGGTCACGCCCTCACCCACCGCCTCGACAATCCCGCCACCCTCATGCCCGAGAATGCACGGAAACACCCCCTCGCTGTCCTGCCCGGACAGGGTGTAGGCATCGGTATGGCAGACGCCGCTGGCAACAATACGCACCAGCACCTCACCGGCCTTGGGTGGCGCCACATCCACCTCGACGACCTGCAGCGGTTGATTGGGGCCAAAGGCCACGGCGGCACGGGACTTGATCATGAGATTCTCCATCGGGGTGAACAACGGCCCCCAGTGTAGTCACTCGACCACCATGAGTCATCCGGCGGGCGGTAAAACTGTATTGCGGATGGGGAACACTGACTGATTTCCAACCGCTCACACCAGCCAGCGCGCGGCCACCTGCACCACCGAATTGCGCAGGGCGGCGAGGATCGGGCTTTCCGCGCGCCAGTAATGCCAGTAAAGCGGCACATCCACCGGGGTGTCCGGCAACACCTCGCAGAGCAGACCGGCGGCCAGCGCCTCGCGGGCCTGCAACTCCGGCAGCAGACCCCAGCCAATGCCCTCGATGGCACAGCGCAAAAAACCTTCCGAACCGGGACAACCGTGGGTATGCCGTGGCTCGGCGGCCTGATGCTGGCGCAGGTAATCGTGTTGCAGGCGGTCGTCCTGGTTGAACACCAGACAGGGTGCCAGCGCCAGCCAGTCCGGGCGCTGCGGCTGGTGATAGCGCTGCAGGAAGTCCGGGCTGGCCAGCGCCCGGTAACGCAGCAGCCCCAGATACTGCGCGCGTCCGCCATTCACCGGCTCGGCACTGGCACACAGGCAGGCCATCACCTCACCGTGCTTCATGCGCCGCAGGCCCACCGCCTGATCCTCGACACTGATGTCGTAGCGCACCTGCGGCCAGTCCGGTATGGCCAGCGCCGCCGGCAGCCAAGTCGCCAGCGAGTCGGCATTCACCGTGATGCGCAGGGTCAACTGCTCCTGCGGCTCGCCCAGGCCAATGCTTTGCTCCATCTGCTGCACCTGGCGCAGGTGATTGTGCAGGCGCCGGCCCAGCGAGGTCGGCTGCGGCGGACTGCTGCGCAACAGCACCGGCTGCCCCAGCCGGCTCTCCAGCTGCTTGATGCGCTGGCTGACCGCCGACTGGGTAATGCACAGCCGCTGCGCCGCGCGCTCGAAACTGCCGGTCTCGACCACCGCCGCCATGGCCTGCAACAGGGGGTAATCCAACATAAGATTTACTAATCCACAGCAAGAATCATTTGTTGGATTAATGTAGCCAGCCCCCGGCAGAATGACCAGCATCACCAGGGGAGAGAGTTGCATGGTTTCGTTTTTCAGTGGCTTTGGTCTGGGCATCAGCCTGATCGCCGCGATCGGCGCGCAGAATGCCTGGGTACTCAGCCACAGCATGCGCGGACAGCACCGTCTGCTGCTGGCCGGCATCTGTATTGGCTGCGACTGCCTGCTGATCCTGCTCGGCATCTTCGCCCTGGATGCCCTGCAAGGCCGCCTGCCGCAACTGGTGCCGGTGCTGACGCTGGGTGGCATTGCCCTGCTGCTGTGGCTTGGCAGCCAGTCGGCCTGGCGCGCCTGGCGCGGCAACTCGCGGCTGCAAGCCGGTGAATCGGCGGTCTATGGCAGCGCCGCCGCACTGGCTGCTGCCACCCTGGCAATCACCCTGCTCAACCCGCATGTGTATCTGGATACCGTGGTATTGCTCGGCAGTGTCGGCGCCCAGCAAAGCAGCCCGCTGCTGTATGCACTGGGCGCCTGCCTGGCCTCGGCGGTCTGGTTCGGCAGCCTGACCGGCGCCGCGCCGACCCTGGCCCGCCTGCTGCGCACCCCGCGCGCCTGGCAACTGTTCGACGCCGGCATCGCGCTGATGCTGCTCAGCCTGGCGCTGGGGCTGTTGTGGGGGCTGGTTGGCTGAAGTGGCGGAAGGACATGGGAGTCGAACTCACCAGACGCGCTCTGCGCATCTCACCGGAGTTGAAGTCCGGGCGCCCCACCGGGGACGATGTCCTTCCATAACGGGTTGGCAGTCGGCTAGCCGCCCGCCAGAAAACGCTGTTCGCGCAGAAACCGGGTAACCCCGGCACGGTCGAGATATTCAAGTACCTGAATGGTCAGGTTGCGGCCGATACCGGAGGCGTCGCGGTAGTCGGCGGCACTGAAGCTACCGCTGGCGGAGTCTGCCACCAGTTGCCGGGCCAGCGCCACCAGCCCATCAACCTGCTGCGGCAGGTAATAGCGGTTTGGCGCCACGGCGATCAGCTGGCCGGCACGCTGCATGCGCTGCAGGAACAGTTTCAGTTCAGCCAGCTCGATACCCAGCAACTGACTTAGCTCGCCAACAATCGGCGGCCGTAATCCCCCTTCCAGCAGCAAAGGCCGCAGGCGCTCCAGCAGCTGCTGGTCGGCTACCTGCAATTGCGGCTGGTGCTGCGGCAGATGCCAGGCCCAGGCCTGCCGGCCCAGCCGGCCCTGGTCCAGCCAGTGGCGCAGCAGGGCGCGCCAGAGTGACAACGGCAGGTGCAGGGTGCCGGCCAGACCCAGCTCGCCCTCACCCGGCCCCAGACGCTCCGGATGCGCCGCGTGCCAGGCCTGAAGATGCTGCTGCAATACCTGCCACACAGCCTCTGCCTGATGGCAGTGCAGCGCCCAGCTGTGCTTGACGGCCTGCAGCAACACCGGCGCGTCCTGCCCGTCCAGTGCTGCATCGCTGGCCAGCCACTGCTGCAGCTCGGCCAGCGTCAGGTTGAAGCGTTCGGCAAAGCCGTGCAGCTCCAGCGGGCCCTGTTGCAGCGCTGCCAGCAGTGCCTGCTGCGGGCTGTCGGCCTGCGCCCAGGCACGCAGCAGCTGCAGGCGCGGCGCCTTGCTGCGCCCGCGCTGCTGACCCTGCGGATCAAGCACCCGGCCACCGCCAAGGGTGCGGTTGGCCGCCGGGTCACGCAGGATAAAGCGGTCGCCATGCAGCGCATGCAGCGGCTGCTCCAGCAGCAACTGCGCCAGCGCCGGCTGGCCCTCCTCCAGCACCACCAGCCGTGCCGGATGCACCGCAGCCCCCAGATGCAGCTGCAGCACACCGCGGTGCCAGTGGCTGTCCGGCAGGCTGTGCAGCGCCACATCCAGCCGGTTGCTGAACGCTTGCGGCAGGCTGCCCAGCCAGTCGCCACGGCGCGGCTGATCATCGCGCAACTCGCCGGCCAGATTGACTGCACAACGCTGCCCGGCCTCGACCACGGCCACCTCGCGCCCGGCCATCTGCAAGCCACGCACGCGCAGACTGCGCTGGCCGCACAGCAGGCTTTGCCCAACCTGCAAGCGCCCGCTGTGCAAGCTGCCGGTGACCACGCAGCCGGCGCCGGCAATGCTGAAGCGCCGATCGACCAGCAGCCGGACCGGCCCCTGGCTCGGCGCGCGCTGGTGGTTACTGGCGCAGTCGAGCAGGTACTGGCGCAGCGCAGCAATCCCGGCACCGCTGACACTGGATACGGCAAACTGCGGCACAGCCGGCCAGCCCTGCTGTTCCAGCCAGCCAGCCAGTTCCACACCGAGCTGCTGCTGGCGCGCCGGCTCGACCAGATCACAGCGCGTGAGCACAAGCAACAGGCGCTGCACGCCAAGCAACCGCAGGATGTGCAGGTGTTCCAGGGTTTGCGGCATGGGGCCGGCGTCGGCGGCCACCACCAGCAGCGCCATATCGACTGCCGCGACCCCGGCCAGCATGGTGCCGATAAAGCGCTCATGCCCCGGCACGTCGACAAAGCCCAGCGGCTCGTGCTCGCCGTTATCCAGCCAGGCAAAGCCCAGCTCGATACTCATGCCCCGGCGCTTTTCCTCGGCCAGCCGGTCGGTATCGACACCGGTCAGCGCGCGGATCAGGCTGGTCTTGCCGTGGTCGACATGCCCGGCGCTGGCGATGATCACCGCGGCACCTGCCATTGTTCGGCGAGCAGGCGGGTGTCCTCCACGCAGCGGCAATCGAGCAGCAGGCTGTCCTCGGCAATCCGCCCGATCACCGGATACGGCAGGCCGCGCAGGCGCTCGGCCAGTTGCCGCAGCTCGCGGCTACGGCTGCGCCGGTTGCCGTTGCGACTGCGCAGGCGCAGGGCGGCGCTGGGCAGGGTCTCCAGCGGCAGCGAGCCGGATCCGATCTGGCTGTGCACCTCGCACAGATCCACCACAAAGTCCTCGCCGGCCCAGGCCTGCAGTGCCGGCAGCAGGGCTTCGGCGCCCTGGCGAATCTGTTCCTGGCTGCGGGTCAGCAGGCGCAGGGTCGGCACCCGCTGCACCAGCGTCTGCGGGTCGGCATACAGCCGCAGTACCGCCTCCAGCGCGGCCAGGGTCAGCTTGTCGCAACGCAGCGCGCGCTTCAGCGGACTCCTGCGGATTTTGCCGATCAGCTCGGCAGACCCGGCAATGATCCCGGCCTGCGGCCCGCCAAGCAGCTTGTCGCCGCTGAAGGTCACCACATCCACCCCGGCGGCCAGCACCTCGCGCACCACCGGCTCGGCCGGCAGCCCGAGAGCCTGCATGTCAATCAGCGAACCACTGCCCAGATCAACCACCACCGGCAGATGCCGGGCACGGGCAATCTCTACCAGCTGCGCCTCATCAAGGCTGCTGGTAAAGCCCTGCACCTGATAGTTGCTGGTGTGCGCCTTCAGCAGCAGCGCGGTGCGCGGCCCGATGGCCTCGGCGTAGTCGCGTCTATGGGTGCGGTTGGTGGTGCCGACCTCGCGCAGCTTGCAGCCAGCGCGGGCCATGATGTCCGGCAGGCGGAACGAGCCGCCGATTTCGATCAGCTCGCCACGCGACACCAGCACCTCGCGGCGCGCCGCCAGCGCATTCAGCACCAGCAGCACCGCCGCAGCATTGTTGTTGACCACGGTGGCCGCCTCGGCCCCGGTCAGCCGGCAGATCCACGCCTCAACGTGGCTGTCGCGGTCACCACGGGCGGCACCCTGCAGGTCGTATTCCAGGTTGCTGGCCCCGGCGGCCACCGCCGCAATGGCGGCAATCGCCTCGGGCGGCAGCGGCGCACGCCCCAGGTTGGTGTGCAGCACGGTGCCGGTCATGTTGAAAACCGGGGTGAGTGACGGCGCCAGCCGCCGTTCGATGCGCTGCTGCACTGCCAGCAGCAGTGCCGGGGCATCCGCCAGCTGGCCGGCGCGCCAGTCATCCAGCGCCTCGCGCAGGCAGTCCAGCACCAGCGCCCGGCCATGGCTGGCGACCAGCGCCTGCATGCCCGGCCAGCCGAGGGCGCGGTCCACCGAGGGTGGTCGATTGTCAGCGGTTGGCGCGGCGGGGATCATGCGCAGCCCCCGCCGCACCGCGACTCAATTGCCGTCGCCGCCCCCGGCGCGCAACAGGCGCAGGATCTCGGGCAGCGCGGCTTCGGCCAGCGCACGCATCTCGTCATCGGTGCGGTCCTGGATCGGATGCGGCACAAACACCATCGCCGGATCAAAGCCCAGCGCCCTGGCCTGCAAGGCAGCGGCATCGACAAATTCACTGGAAGCAACCCCCACGCCCGGAATCCGGCGCGACTCCAGATCGGCTATGTCATGCATACAGCACGACGTGCACGATCCTCAGTCGGCCAGGCCTTCCACCAGCAGATCCACCTCGGCGGCAATCTGCTGCTTCAGCGGGGTTGGCGCAATGCGCGTAAAGGTCGGCTTGCTGTAACGCTTGACCTCGATGCCCATCGCCGCCAGCTGCGCCTCGATCTGATCGAGGAAGACATTGCCGCGCGGCTTGGAGATGTCCAGCAGCCCGACCACCTTGCCCTGCAGGCTGGCCGGACGCGCCAGTCTCGGGCGCTGTGCCGGGGCCAGTTCGGCGGTGGGATCGAGCAGGATATGCCCGTTCATGTGAGTACCTCGCGTGTTACCGGAGAAGAACCGACTGCACCGGAAGCGGCCCAGCCGGCAATAATGGCGGAAAACAGGCCGGCGCTGCCGCCGGCCCGCACAATCAGCAATCCGCCGGGACGAAACTTGGGAATCTGCATCTCGCGAAACTGTGCCGGAATGCCCTCGGCAATACCACCGGCGCCGGCCACCAGTTCGGCCCCCGGCGCCAGCAGCAGGCGTTCCAGCTCCTCGCGCAGGCGCTGCTTGGACCAGCCGGCCTCGATAAACACCCGCGCATGCTCCGGCGACACCACCAGCACCGCATCGCCGGCCAGCGCCAGCTTGGCATGGTCTACCGTGCGCAGCGACAGGGCAAAGGAACGGGCCAGCGACTCGGGATCACGCGACTTCTGGTCGACAATGCCCTGCACGCCCTCACCGGGGAACAGCGTCACCGCCGAGCGCCCGGCCTCGATGCCGCGCTCCTGGGCCAGCGGCAGCCACTCGGAATCCTCGGCCTCGGCAAAGCAGAAACTGTACTTGCCGGGATTGCCCAGCGTGGCACGGTCGATCTCGCCGGGGCGGCCACCGCCAACATTGCGGATGATCAGCTGCAGGGCGCGGCCGATGGTGGCATTGGCGCGATTGCCCTGGCCCAGCGCATTGACCCCGGAATTCATGCCGATGGCTCTGGCCACCGGCCCGTTGACGATAATCAGCGGGCTGCCGAACATGGTGGTGCAGATCAGCCCGTGCAGGCCGAAGGCATCGGTCAGCGAGGCCTCCAGCGCGGCCAGCAGCACCGGCATGTATTCCGGCTTGCAGCCGGCCATCACCGCATTCACCGCCACCTTCTCCACCGTGCAGGGCACCAGATCCGGTGGCATCAGCCCGACCACCTCATCCGGCGCACGACTGGTGCCCTTGAGCATGCGCAGCACCCGTACCGGGGTCGGCGGCACCACCGGCAGGCCATCACTCCAGCCGCGCTCATAGCAGGCCTCGATGGCATCCTCGGCATCGCCAACATCAATCTCCCGCGACTGCAGGCGCAGGTCACCAAAGGCCAGCTCCAGCCGCTCGGCAATACCCGGCTCAAGGGTCTTTGAACCACAACCGGGACGCATCAGCGGCAGCCCCTCACCCAGCGTCGCCACGCCACTCAGCGCCCGCCAGTCATCACGGTGCCAGCCATAGGTACGCTCGACCTCCTGACCATCGCGCACGCGGATCAGCGTCGGCACAAACTCGATGCCGAGGCGGTAGGAGTGTTCCAGGGTCTGGTCATACAGGGTGCCGGGCAGGCTCGCCGCGTAGTCGGCGGAATCCTGCACGTATACGGTCAGCGGGCCGGCCCCGGCCAGTTCAGCCAGCAGCGGCTCGACCAGACGGCAGGTCGGACAATCGGCCTTGGCCACCACAATCAGGCCATCGGGCAGGGATACAGGCATGCAAAGCCCTCTGCGGGTCTTGTGTCTCGGTGATGATCCAGCATAGGCAGGCGCCGGGCAGTTGCCAACAGCGCGGGGCCATCATCGGCGGGGTGATTGGCGGGGTATCAGTGCTGGCGAGTCCGCCGGCCTGCAGGGATCACAATGCACCAACCTGCAGTAGCACCGACGCCAGCAGCGCAACATCCAGCGCCACACGCAACCGGCCATTGCTGCGCCCGACCCGGTAGATCAGCGCGGAAAAGGCGAAGGCCGCCAGCAGCCCGGCAACGCCCACCGGCAACAAAAAAATCAACCCGCCGGCATGCGCCTGGGCACCGGGCAGCCACTGGTTGACCAGCAGCAGCGCAAGCCGGGCAACCAGCAAACCGGCAGCAACCGACAGCAGACGGCTCTCGATATAGAAAACCCCTTGATCGATCGGATCACGGAAACGCCGCACCGCCGCAAACACCGAATCCTGCTCGCGCTCGGGCCGCTCACGGATGGGAAACCAGAACAGCGCCAGCAACGCAAACAGCAGCCCGCCGATCCACAGATCGCGCACGCCGCCACTCTGCAAAACGAACAATTGCGCCAGCGCACCAAGCAGAAAGAACGGCACCGGCGAATAAAAACTGCCCAGCAGGCGATGGCAGCGGGTGCACTCGAAACGATTGGAGCGGGCATGCTCCTTGGCGCCCCAGACATGCAGAAACAGGGTCGGAAAAAAAATGCTTTTGGCATGACATGCCGGACAACGGAAAAACATACCTGTCACCGTGGCTGATCAGCTGAACTGGCTGGCAATTGACTGAAGGGAGTCTGGTTCAGGATTCGTCAGTTCGCAGCAGCCTGTTAGTGGAAACAGCTGATCGCCATGCCAGAACAACCTGCCCATTGGAAGCCCCCCACCCCGTCATCGCAAGACCGCAGGCCGTAGCGAACCAGGCAGCCTGCGGCTTATCACCACTCAGGGCATGCGCATCATCGCGCAGATCTTGTTGCCGGCCGGATCACGCAGATAGGCCAGATACAGCTTCATGCCGCCACCCTCACGCACACCCGGCGGGTCCTCGCAGGCCGTGCCGCCATTCGCCAGCCCGGCCGCATGCCAGGCATCCGCCTGCTCCGGGCTGTCCACTGCAAAACCGATGGTGCTGCCATTGCCACAGGAGGCCGGCTCGCCATTCAGCGGTTTGGTCAGGGCAAAGGTGCCGGTCTTGGTGAAGTAGAAAAGACGCCCCTTGGGATCGATAACCCCCGGCTTGATACCGATAGCGCCCAGCGCCGCATCGTAAAACGCCTTGGACGCCTGGATATCGTTGGCACCGAGCATGACATGACTGAACATGGTGAATTCCTTGCAGAATGAATTGTTGTGGATTACGCCCGGCAAGCCTTGCGCCAAAGTACTGCTGCGTCAAGCAGGAGGTTGTTGCGGGAAGCTGTTGCGGAAAGCTGCAGTCGGTAATTTGCCAACCCCAGCCCTACTTGCCACGCCTCCCATGCTGCCAGCAAGTCCAGCCCTCCCAGACCACTCGCTTGCCAACTAAAAGAGGCGGCAGTGGTGATGACCAAGGGCACCGCACATGCGCCGCAAAACGCAAAACCTAGAATTTGCGTTTTATTTTTCACTGAGGCATATTTTAGCCAATCAAATAGAAGCTGGAAGATATGATAGATGGCTAAGTCAAGAGTAGAAAAAGCACCCTTGCTGGACCTTCCTGATGATTTCCAGGTCATCGCCCCCCTGTTGAAAGTCTGCGATGTGACTGACAGTCAAGGCCGGTACCTGCATTGGAGTCAACTGAAGTGGAGATTGCCCAAGGACCAGGCCGCGTCAATCTGGAAGGCCATCAAATTCAAGAGAATGTCGCAATACAAACGCCTAACTCTGACCGATGAGGCTGGTCAGCCCTTTCAATATTGCACTCCACACTCTATGGAAGCCATGCTTTACCAACTGGTCAAAATTGCCGGCGGTAATGTTGGCGCAATTGCTGATTCGGTCGCGAGCGATAACTTGCAGAACAAGTTTCTGGTTTCTTCGCTAATCATGGAAGAAGCCATTACCAGCGCCCAACTCGAAGGCGCATCAACAACCAGAGAAGTTGCGAAGAAAATGCTCGAAGAGGAGCGCGAGCCTGTTAATGAAGATGAAAGGATGATCCTTAATAACTTTCTTCTGCTAAAGTATGCCGAACAACACAAAAGTAGCACATTGACAACTGACGTTATTCTAGAGTTTCATCGCATTGCCACATCAGGGACCACGGAGAACAACGTGATCCCAGGCCAGTTCAGAATAGATAATGATATTTATATTGAGGATGGAGATGGTAATATTGCCCACCAGCCCCCTGATTTCAGCCTGATAGTTGATCGGATACAGGCACTCTGTACTTTCGCGAATACGGAGCACACAGGTCTTAATGGAAGCGACTTTATTCACCCTGTGATCAAGGCGATAATTCTTCACTTTATGCTGGGCTATGAACACCCTTTTCGTGATGGGAATGGAAGAACAGCGAGGGCTGTTTTCTATTGGTTCATGCTAAGGAGTGAATACCATTTGTTTAAGTATGTATCAATAAGCAAATTGCTTAAAGAAAAACCAAAAGACTATGGCCTTTCGTTTATGTACACGGAGAAGGATGATAACGATCTAACCTACTTTATCTACTATCAACTTGAGATTATCACCAGGGCTTTTGATGAGCTAAAGCGTTATCTCGATAAAAAAGCAGATGAATTCAAGAAAATATCAGAAACCCTGGAAAAAACTGCTTGGGGAAACAAGCTGAATTTTATCCAGAAAGATTTGATCAAAAAGGCAGTTAAGGAGCCAGGACGTGTGTTTAGTTCAAAAGCGGTTTCAAGCGCTTATTCAGTCTCGGTTAACACAGCAAGAACACACCTGGAAAAGCTGACTGAAATGAAACTGTTTTTCAGCACAAAAGATGGCAAGACCATTTTATATATAGCACCGTCTGATATCCTGACAAGGCTGAACACTGGCAAGGTCTAGGGATCTACAGGTGATCAGACATTAGCTGTGAGGGATGAAATTCCATAGTGCTGATTGCTGATCACCGTTGAATTTAATTTTCATCTGACCCCGGTTTATTTGACCCCGGTTTATTGCTTTCATATTTTTGAAGCCTATGTTCTAAACGAAGCCTTGGGCACATAACGCCGCCAACACGCGCAGCTTTGTAGTGGAGGCGAAGCCGCAACGGAAAAGCTGTCGCTGTGCTTGGCTTTGTTAAGCGCCACCGCACTCATGTAGCTGAAGGATATAATTTTTTTGGAACCCACCATATGTAAGCGGCCATCCCAAATAACTCAACCAATGACTGAAATACAATAACTACAACCGTAAGCTCAAAGGATGAAGGCAGGGAGATCGCTAGGGGGAGAACCACAAATGAATTCCTGCTACCTAAACTGAACGCAAGAACTCTGCCTTGATCTGTTGGCAATGAAAATATTTTTGAAAGCACTATAGATAAAAATCCAGCTATCAGAAGAAAAGCAAAAAATACTGCAAACAAACTTGGGAGTACGCCCAACGACTCAATGACTACATTGACTTGCGCCGCCGCTATAGAAAACACAACCAACGCTAGTAGAGGAACGGGTAACCAGCCAAACGCATTCAAAGTAGCTTCTCTGCCTTCTCGTTTTTCAGCCCATTTTTCGGTTACAAATGCCGCTACCAAGGGGAGGACGATAAGTCCGAAGAAGGCCAAAATTAACTCTCGCTGCATCACGCTGGTTGTTATTTCCGAGCCAAGGAAAAACCATATATAAACCGGCAGGAGGATGAGCTGAAGCAAAAGACTAACAGGCGAAAAGGCAATGGCCCGCTTTGTATCCCCTCCACCCAAGTGTGTGAAGGTGATAAACCAGTCAGTACACGGGACCAATAACACCAAGAGTATGCCCAACTTGACGGCAGGTAAGTTAGGACCAATGGACATCAATCCCCACGCAATCAGCGGAAGAACAACAAAATTTCCAATCACCGCCGCCAACATAAAGCGGGAATCGGAGAATGCTTCTCGCAGATGTGCCAGAGGAACCTGAGTAAAAGTCGTGTACAGAAGAATGCCTAGCAGAGGCCACAAAGCCCACTCTAAAATCTGTGACTGTTCAGGAAATTTCACCCCGACCAACAACCCTAAAAGGATTCCGGCCAGGTAAATAAATACTTGATATTTTTCCAGTGTCTCTCGTTTCAATGATCAGAACCTCGTTGATCGATTACCGCTTAACG
>Ga0194138_10000367_pt1 | contig 21516 bp, 24 predicted proteins | sample TARM_MetaG_T2_14_FD_134022 | JGI IMG/M metagenome (GOLD analysis project Ga0194138, IMG submission 134022) | Freshwater microbial communities from Pennsylvania, USA, analyzing microbe dynamics in response to fracking - TARM_MetaG_T2_14 (version 2) | ecosystem: Environmental > Aquatic >...
AGCATTTTGGCGTGGCGCTGTTCACGAAAGCCGGGCGCGGGCTGGTGCTGACCCACCACGGTGAACGGTTGCAAAACGGGGTTGGAGAGGCCTTCGCCAAACTCAGGGATAGTTGCACGTTGCTCAAGCATGAGGTGGAAGAAGCGCCGTTTACCCTGGCCTGCCCCGGCAGCCTGCTGGCCCGCTGGTTGATTCCCCGTTTAGACCGCTTAAACCAGGCGCTACCGGAGCTAAAACTTCAGGTGATAGTGAGCGATTCTGAGCCGCCCGGCCAGCCGGAGACCAGCGCAACACTGGCCTTTTTCGAGCCACCGTGGCCTGACGAGGGCGTGCTATTTGCACTGATGTCTGAGGAAATTTGCGCTGTGGCCAGCCCACGCTTGGTGGATGGGTGCGATGCCTCTCATCCCGTATCGCTGTTTACCAACAAACTGCTTTATACCGCCTCACGCCCCCAAGCGTGGCCCCAGTGGGCAGACGCCCAAGGGCTGGAAACCGACGCATTGAAAACAGCCCTCCAGCAGGGCCAAGGCTTTGCGCACCTGTACTACCTCATAGAAGCTGCCGTAGCGGGCCTAGGGGTCGCCATCGCCCCGAAGCTACTCGTAGAAGATGATCTGAAAAGCGGACGGCTTGTCGCCCCTTGGGGTAGCATCGAAACCCCGGCCAGGCTCTGCCTGTGGCTGCCCAAACACGCCAACGCCCGTCGCAGTGAATCACTGGCTGATTGGTTACGCAAGGAATTAGGTTAAAGCCCTACTCGGTGTGGGTACACCACAAACGCCAGCTTGTTGCCATCCGGGTCACGAACGTAGGCGGCGTAGAAGCCTTCGCCGTATTGGGGGCGAAAGCCCGGTGCGCCTTCGTCGCTTCCGCCGCTTTCCAGGGCGAGCTGGTGCAGCGTGTCGACCTCTTTGATATCGGCAAATTGAAAGGCGGTCATGGTGCCGTTGCCCACGGTGGCGTCGTGGCCATCGAAGGGGTAGCCCACGAAGTATTGGGGTACGTTGACATCGTCCGGGTCGCCAAATGAGACCCCGCTCTCGTCCTGCCAGCAAACATCTAGCCCCATGGCATTAAACAGCGGCGTGTAGAACTGCAGGGCACGCTCTAGGTCTTTGGTTCCCACCATTGTATACGCCAGCATGTTATGTCTCCTTTTGGATGCTTATAGCGATTGAAGCTACGCCACAACGCCAAACAAACGCCCGATGAGAGAGGTCAGAGCCATCGCCAATGCCCCCCAAAACAGCACGCGAAAGGCGGCTTTACGTACCGGGGCACCGCCTATTTTGGCTGCTAGCGCCCCTAACAAGGCCAACAAAGCGAGCGATGCCACGGCGACCAACGGAATCAGCAGCACCAGCGGTACCCACCAGGCTATCAAAAGGGGAATTAATGCCCCAGCGGTAAATGTAGCGGCTGAATAGAGCGCCGCCTGCAGAGGCCTAGGTTGAGTGGTATCGGTGATGCCAATTTCATCCCGAGCATGGGCTCCCAGCGCGTCTTTTTGCATCAGTTGCTCAGCCACTTGACTGGCGAGTTCAGGCGTTAATCCTCGCTCAACATAGATCTCTGCCAGCTCCTCTTGCTCGGCCTCAAAATGATCGGCCAGGGCGTTACGCTCCATTGTTAAATCGGCACGCTCGGTGTCTGATTGCGAGCTGACCGAAACGTACTCCCCCGCCGCCATCGACATGGCCCCCGCTACCAACCCCGCCACACCCGCCAATACAATATCGCTTTGCGTGGTAGAGGCTGCTGCTATCCCAAGAATCAGACTGCTGGTAGAGACAATGCCATCGTTAGCGCCCATCACCGCTGCCCGTAGCCAGCCAGCCAGCCAGCACGATGAGAGCGGTGGTGTTCCTTATGGTTCATGGAGCAACCTCTTGAGGACCTGGGTTCAGCTTAGTTGATATTAGGTGAAGTCTTGCCCCCGGGCACTAGCTATAACGAAGCCCAGCTAATGATCCTAACAAGCGTCCTATGAGGCTCACGGTGCAATTCAGAGTGGTTCAGTAGAACGTGCGTTTGTCATGTTAGGCAGGTAAGGTCTTACATGGCTTTATCTATCAAGGTGTTATTATGTTGCGCTATTCATTAATAACGACGCTAACGCTATTAGCGGCTACGTCTACCACTGCCGTAACGGCGAGCGATACACCGCTTACTCAGCAGCTTAACGACTTGAAAAATTTCCAAGTGATTGCCCATCGCGGAGCAAGCGGGCATGCGCCGGAAAGCACATTAGCGGCCTACGAGCTGGCCCATGAGTGGGGCGTGGATTATCTGGAGCTAGATGCTCAGCTAAGCGCTGATGGCGAGGTGGTGATCTTCCACGATAGCACCCTTGAACGCACCAGCGATGGAGAAGGCCATATCCATGATTACACCCTGGCTGAGTTAAAAGCGCTGGATACCGGCTCGTGGTTTCACGAAGCGAATCCCGAGTATGCAGATACGGATTTTTCCGGCACGCAGATCCTGACGCTTAACGAGCTGTTCGACCACTTTGGTCAAACGACGCGTTATTACATCGAAACAAAATCCCCTGACCTCAACCCTGGCTTGGAAGAGGCGTTGGTGGAGCGTCTTGAAGCCTACGATATGATTAATGAAGGCCGAGTATTGGTGCAGTCGTTTGACCAGCAAAGCCTGCTCAAACTACAGGCGCTCAACCCTAACCTGCCGTTAATTCAGCTGCTGTGGTACTCACCTAGCGAGCAAAACAGCGAACAGTTGGTGGAGTGGCAAAACACTACTCCAGGGCCAAGTGAGATTAGCGACGCTGACTTTCAGGCCATTGCCGAGTATGCAGCAGGGATTGGCACCAACGCGATCTATCAGGGCAACGAAGTGATTGATGCGGCCTTTATTCGCCAAGCCCAAGCTAATGGCCTGCCGGTACACGTTTACACCATCAATGAACCAGATGAGATGCAGCGTTTAATGGCGCTGGGGGCGAACGGCCTGTTTACCGACTACCCCGACCGCCTGCTTGAGTTAGTAGACTAATCACCCGCATTGACGCCTTTAGGAGGTCGCACCGGAGGAGGTGAACTCCTGCGGTGTCACGCTGGCGAATTTCTCTACAAAAAACACCAGGGTTTCAGGATGCCGAAAGCGCCTTTCAAAGGTTTCCTGCCCACTCTCTGAACGGCGCGTTATCCGAGCGTGGTAGGCACTGCCTACCTTAGCCACATTAACGCTATTTTCATGGCCAAGCTCTCGGTGCACGGCGGTCACCGTCGCTTTAGTCTCGAGCATTGTTGCAAGCCTTTGCGCGGTAGAACGCTCTTCATCAGTCGCCCACAGCGGCTGGTCGCGGTTGCCATAATGGTAAAGCAGCACCGCCAGTAGCATGGCGAAGATACTGCTGGTGAGCATCCAAGTCAGTAAAACACCAGAAACAGGCATGGTCAGCATAATGACTAGCTGTACCACGCTGCCCACCACAAACACCCCTGCCAGCGGCCGCCACATACGCTGACTCATGACACGGCGCTTTAAAACATACCCCCACAGCCCGACCACACCCAACGCACCAAAAAAGAGGTATGCCATGGCAAGAGGCGTCCCGCCGCCGGAAAACACGGCCACGATACCTATCACAGGTAGCAGGCTATAAAGCCCGGCCAGTAGAACGTAGGCACGCTGAAGGGACATAGGATGACTCCTTATTTCATGGTAAAGCCGCGTTTCACCAAGAAATCACGCATATGGGGGCGCAGCTTGCTATCAAACAGAGGGGCTAGGTTGTGCGACCAATCACTATTTTTATTGCCGCTACTACGAGATTGATAGTACGCCTGCATGGTGTCGTCAAAGGCGGCTACATGGTCACTATCATCAGTGTAGTAGTCCTCTTTAAGAATCGCTTCAACGGGCAGTCGCGGCTTCACCTCCGGCTGGTGGGCGGGGTACCCAAGACACATACCAAACACTGGGTAAACATGAGCAGGCAGACGTAGTAGTTCGCTCACCGCATCTGGGTTGTTACGAATGCCGCCGATATAGCAAATACCCAGCCCTTCCGATTCGGCAGCTATGGCCACATTTTGTGCCATGAGCGCGGTATCCACCGTGGCGACAAGCAGCTGTTCCGTCATACCGCGCTCAACGTTGGCGCCCGTGCGGGCGGAAGCTTCTGTTGGGCGCTTCATATCGGCACAGAAGACTAGAAACACTGCACTGCTAGCGACATAGCCCTGCCCGCCTGCCAGCTCGGCAATGGCTTCACGGTTATCCGGATCTTTCACATGAATCACCGTGTACGCCTGTACATGGCTAGACGTGGCAGCGGCCTGCCCTGCTTTAATCAGCTCTAACAGCAGGCCGTGGGGGACCTCTTGATCAGTGAATTTACGAATCGAACGGTGGGAATTCAGTAGCTTAATCACGTCATTCATAACATTTTCCTCTTCAGTGCTTTTCGATAAGCGGGTTAGCGTTTGCGACGATAAAACAGGCCTTGCTTACACTCTCGCTGAGCCTCAACGTCGCCACGAATCTGCGCATGACTGATCAGCGCAAAAATAAACGTACCGCCAATCACGTTACCGGCCAGCGTAGGCAGCGCAAAGCCCACCGCCGCGTCGTACCAAGAAATATGACCATCGAACACCAGATGACCATCGAACACCAGATACAGCGCTTCACTGGTGCCGACGATGATGTGGGTAAACTCACCAATCGCCATGACATAGGTGACGATAATAATGATCCATACCTTCGCCGTGCTCTTCCCCACCTTCAAAATTATCATCCGCTTGATGATGCTGGCTCATGGTTGCTCTCTCCCTGATAAGTCATCAGCGTAACCGTATTGTCTACACTTGGGCAGACGGTCAATGTGGTTAACACTGAGTTGTTAACGTACGGTGGTTAAAGAATTTTTACGTGATGTTGCACGCGTGAAAGTGAACGCTCGCTATACTGCTAATAACCCACTGAGTCCAATAACGATGCTAGGAAGCCGATATGTCAAACGCCTCTCACTCCCCGTCACGTCAGGCATGGAATGCCGACCGGTACGCGGAACATGCCAGCTTTGTTCCTGATCTTGGCCATGACGTGGTCAAGCTGCTCTCGCCCCAGCCAGGGCAGCGCATTCTGGATCTTGGCTGCGGCGAAGGTGCATTAACTGAGCGCATTATGCAGCTAGGTGCCGATGTACTGGGTATCGATGCCTCTGCTGATATGGTGGCCGCCGCCCAAAAACGTGGCGTAACGGCACGAATCATTGACGGTCACCAGTTGCCCTTTGACCATGAGTTCGATGCGGTATTTAGCAATGCAGCACTGCACTGGATGCTGGACCCTCAAGCAGTGCTGGCCGGAGTAAAACGGGCACTGAAGCCCGGCGGGCGTTTCGTAGCGGAATTTGGCGGCCATGGCAACGTGGCCGCCATTTGCACTGCGCTCATTGCCTCGCTGCAGTTTCGCGGCATTAGCTCTAAAGGCCGCCACCCTTGGTATTTTCCAACCACCAAGGAGTATGGCAACCTGCTTCAAACGGTTGGCTTCCGTGTGGATAGCATTGAACTCATCCCCCGCCCAACGCCGCTGCCTAATGGCATGGCGAGCTGGCTAGAGACGTTTGCCAGCCCCTTCTTCCACGGGCTGGAAGATGATCTGAAAGACGCTATTTTCGATAACACGCTGAATCTGTTGGCCCACAGCCTAAGCGACGGCCAAGGTAACTGGACAGCGGATTATGTGCGCATCCGGGTGGTTGCCCACACTTAATCTGGCCCTTCTTAACCTCTTTCTTTAATCACATCTGGGGCAGCTAGTAAGCCGCCCCAGATGTTGTAGTGAGCGTGGCGGGTTAAAACTCGTCCCAGTCGTCGTTACTATTCACCGTTTGCGGGGCAGCAGGTTTGACAGCCGGGCGACGCTGTTGCGCCTCTAACGCAGGCGGGGCTGCGGGTTGCTCGCTGCCTTCCGCCAACCGGAAGGTGGCCATCAACGTCGCGAGCTGGCTCGCCTGCCCCTCCAACGCGTTAGCTGCTGAGCTGGTTTGCTGTACTAGCGCAGCGTTCTGCTGCGTCACCGAGTCCATTTCTGTCAGCGCGGCGTTGATCTGCTCGATGCCGCTATTCTGCTCGCGGGTGGCGGTGGAGATTTCACCCATCAGCGTGGTGACTTGGCGAATGGCGTCGACGGTTTGGTTAAGCGTTTCGCCACTCCGCTCCGCCTGGGTGGCACCGCTGTTGATTTGCGTAGTGGTTTGCTCAATCAAACCACGAATCTCTTTGGCCGATTCCGCACTGCGCGTTGCCAGTGAACGCACCTCACTGGCCACCACCGCAAACCCGCGACCCTGCTCACCTGCCCGCGCGGCTTCAACCGAGGCGTTCAACGCCAAGATATTGGTTTGGAAGGCAATCGAGTCAATCACTCCGATAATATCGTTGACCCTATCAGCGCTAGCGGCAATCTCACGCATCAGCTTCACGGTTCGCTCTACCTCTTCGCCGCTGGCCTCTGCGGACTGGGAAGCCGCCACCGAGAGTTGGTCGGCCTCCTGGGCTATCTCGGCATTTTTACCCACGGTAGTCGCCATTTGCTCCATGCTGGAGGCGGTCTGCTGCAGCGCCGAGGCCTGCTGCTCGGTACGCGAAGAGAGGTCTTGGCTTCCCGATGAGATATCACTCGCCCCACTGTAGACGTGCTCACTGCTACTGCGCAGCGACATCACCAAGGTTTTCAGTTTGTCCTGCATCGCCGAAAGCCCTAGAAAAAGCTGGCCAATCTCATTACGGCCTCGGTCTTCAATTTGCCCGGTTAAGTCACCATCAGCAATCTTTGAAAAGTGGCCTAAGGCATGTTGAATCGGAGTGACGACGCCACGCATCATTGCAACACGAATCACCACCGCGGCGATTAAAGAGAACAGCAACAGGCCGATGGCAATAGCTCCGCCGATAGTCGCTAAGCGCTCTACCCGCTGCATCACCTGCTGACCACGAGCTTCGGTGTAGGCCACCAATTCGCTCATGGACATATCAAGATTAGCGCCCAACTCACCCAGCGCCTCCTGGCGACGCTGTATCTGGAACGGTGCTGCGTCTAGCAAGGGAACCATGCCTTCGGTAACAAAGGCGTGATAGGCAGCCACTACCTCAGCACGGTAATTAGCAAGGGTACTTTCAGGCACCACGGGGATCGCCGAAAACTCTTCAAACCGTTCTTGAGCAGCCACAACGGCCTCACCCGCCATCGCTAAGCTTTCCCGCCCTTTATCCGGATTTCCCTGCATACTCAGGCTTGCCGAGCGATCTAAAAAGATTTGCGCCCTTAGCGCATTCACCTGGGTGCGGTTTGCCAAATTCGCCAATCGCACGTTGGTGTTGTTGATCTCTTTAAGCGCTTGGCCGCTAGTGTAGCTGGCATAAAACCCCAGCCCACTAATAAGACCTATCATCATAACCAAAAATGCTAAGGCAGCCGTCAAGCTCCATTTTATGGATAGTTGCTTCATTGGTGCGTTCCCTTTGTTTTATTAGATATTGCCCACATTTCAAAAGAGTAGAGCAAAATGAGGTGAAATACGGCGAGTATGCGACTTTTTATACCAACAGTTTATCAATAACGGAAAAACAAAAAAGCCCACCGCCGTTAAGCGGTGGGCTCTATTCACAGCTTCAGAAATTAGGCAGCGGTGCCTTTCAGGGTCGCCATATCGATCACGAAGCGGTAGCGCACGTCGCCTTTTTCCATGCGCTCAAAACCTTCGTTAATCTTGTTGATATCCAGGATTTCAATATCGCAGGTGATGTTCTGTTCGGCGCACAGCTTGAGCAGCTCTTCAGTTTCAGCAATACCGCCGATCAAAGAACCCGCCACTACGCGACGCTTGAGCACGAGATTGAACGATTCGATGGCCGGTTCGATAGGCTCCAGCAGCCCGACCAGAATGTGCGTGCCATCGTACTTCAGCGATGTCAGGTAGGGGTTCAAGTCGTGCTGAACCGGAACGGTATCGAGCATGAAATCGAAGGTTTCAGCGACGGCATCCATCTGTGCCTGATCGCTTGAGACCACTACATGGTCAGCACCGTTACGCTTGGCTTCTTCTACCTTGGCTTCAGAGCGGGTGAACACGGTCACTTCGGCACCCAGCGCTTTGGCCAGTTTGACGCCCATGTGACCCAGGCCGCCCATACCAATAATGCCCACTTTATGGCCTTTACCCACGCCGTGATGCTTCAGCGGTGAGTAGGTGGTGATACCGGCACACAGGATCGGCGCGGCGGATGCAAGATCAATGCCGTCAGGCATTTGCAGAACAAAGTGCTCGCTCACCACGATAGAATCAGAGTAGCCGCCCTGGGTCAGGATGCCGTCTTGGCGGTCCGGGCTGCCGTAAGTCATGGTGAAGCCTTCCAGGCAATACTGCTCTACGCCATCTTTACAGGCGGAACAGGTACGGCAGGAGTCAACCATGCAGCCAACACCGACTAAATCACCAGCTTTAAAACGGCTCACGTCGCTGCCCACGACAGTGACGCGGCCAACAATTTCGTGGCCCGGCACAACGGGGTACTGGCTCATGCCCCAGTCGTTGCGAGCAAAGTGCAGGTCGCTGTGGCACACGCCACAGTAAAGGATTTCAATGGCAACATCGTCGGGGCGCGGCTCACGACGATCAAAGGTAAACGGCGCGAGCGGCTTTTCAGCGGAAAACGCGGCGTAAGATTTTGCTTGGCTCATGAAAACTCCTTTTTAATGCATCCCGCAGGTGCGGAAAGGTGTTTCTATTACTGGCTGCTTAGCGAGAGATAGCGATGAACGAAGCTACGTTTTTTTTGCTTATTTCTCTATTCATGTGCAATAAAATAACAAAAATAGTCAGAAAAACGTCATAATTCTCGTAACCGATAAGAATCATCTCGCGTAAGGAGAGCCCAGTGGCCAGTACCGCGCATGTCGGCAATGCCCTTGCCGACCTGATTATCCCGCTCGTGAAGGGCGATGGCCCAAGCACTTCTCGCTTGGAACGTGTCAGCCTACTCTGCCTGGGCAGACACCAAGTGCGTACGCCGCTAATGTACGAGCCAAGCCTCATCATCATCGCCCAAGGGCGCAAAGTGGGTTACCTGGGCGACCGCGAGATTCACTACAACTCGGGGCACTATCTGGTGCAAACACTGCCGCTGCCCTTTGAGTGTGAAACTCACGGCTCGCCAGAGGCACCACTTCTCGGGGTTTCCGTCAAGTTCGACCCTGCGCTGCTTAGCGAGATGGTCACCGCCATGGGGGATATACACCAGCCGCAAACAGCGCCCATGCCGATGGCCTCGGTGGCGATGAATGACGGCATGCAAGCAGCCGTCCTGCGCTTGGCGCGCACGCTGCATGACGACGTAGAGTGCAGCACAATGGGGGATGCAAGGATACGCGATGTAGTGTTTGAAGCGCTGAAAGGCGAGCAAGGCCCTGCCCTGAGGGCGCTCGTGAAAGGCCACGGCAACTACTCACGCATTGTGCAGGTGCTCTCTCAACTGCACACCCACTTTGCGGAAGACTTCTCTGTGGAACAGTTGGCGCAGCAGGCCAATATGAGCGTCTCGACTTTTCACCAGCATTTTAAGCAGATTACCCGTGCCTCTCCTGCCCAGTACCTAAAACGGCTGCGCTTAATTAAAGCGCAGCAGCTGCTGTTGCAGGATAGCCACAATGTGAACCAAGCGGCGCTGGCGGTTGGCTACCGCAACGTGCCGCAGTTCAGCCGGGACTATAAGCGCTACTTTGGCGAGTCGCCGCTGCAGCATCGCCGCCAGGAGCAGGCGCTGCGCGCCTGATGGCTCCTGGCGAGCCAAGCTTATTTAGCGAAGATCTGACTCTTATCTTGGAAGGCTTTGAACTCTAGCGCATTACCGCAAGGGTCGAGCAGGAACATGGTGGCCTGCTCGCCCACTTCGCCTTTAAAGCGGATGTAAGGCTCAATGATAAAGTCGGTATCGCGCTCTTTTAAACGCTCAGCCAGGGCTTCCCACTCATCCCACTCTAAAATCACGCCAAAATGCGGTACCGGCACGTTGTGACCATCCACCGGGTTGGTGTGGGCGCTCTCTTGGCCCGGCGTTTTGGGGTGCTCATGAATCACCAGCTGGTGACCAAAGAAGTTGAAGTCTACCCAATGGTCGCTGGAGCGGCCCTCTTCCAGACCAAACACGTCATTGTAAAAAGTACGCGCCAAGGCAACGTCGTACACCGGAATCGCTAAGTGGAAAGGGGAAAGGCTCATGGAAATCTCCTGGTGTGTTGCTGTTGTTGAGGAATGTCGTTGGGAATGTACTTGTGAATGTATTTATGAATGGCTAGCGCGTTGCGCTACTACCGTGTCACTATCCTAAAAGGCGTTATGCAAAAATAAAATCAATTGTTTTTTGATGCATTGACAATTTTTATTGATGAATTTAAAGACCCATCGACCATGATTCGCGAACTCAAAACGCTCATCGCCGTGGCTCAGCATGGCACCTTTGCCGCCGCAGGCCAGCGCATTGGCCTAACGCAAGCCGCCGTCAGCGCACAGATGAAGCGTTTGGAAGCGGAGCTGGGTGTGGCCCTGTTTGAACGCAGCGGCCGTGCGGCAGTACTTACCCAGCGCGGGCAAGAGACGCTGCAGCAGGCGCAGGCACTGCTAGCGTTGTACGGCACCTTGGGGGCGTCATCCGCCGGGCAGGAGGTCGCTACTCGCGTCACCTTAGGGGCGATTGCTTCCATTCAGCGCTCGCTTTTGCCAAACGTATTGGCGCGCTTTCACCGCCAGTTTTCCGAGTGCCGCACCCGGGTAGTGCCGGGGCTTTCGCTTGCGCTGATGAATCAGGTGGATGCGGGGGAGCTGGATATGGCAGTGATCATTCGTCCGCCCTTTTCACTGCACAGCGACCTGCGCTGGCAGCCTCTGGCCCACGAACCGTTTCGCTTACTGGTGCCCCGGCAAATGGCCAGTGATGATTGGCGAGAGCTACTCTCCAGCCAGCCGTTTGTGCGCTATGACCGCGCGTCGTTTGGCGGCCGTCAGGTTGATCGATTTTTAAGAGATAACCACTGCCAAGTGCGGGACGTGTGTGAGGTAGACGAACTAGAAGCGATCGTGCAGCTGGTGACCAACGGCGTGGGGGTGGCGCTGGTGCCGCAGCCAAGCGCCATCCGGCGCTGGCCTGCCGGAGTGCGCGCCATCGATTTGAAAGAGCACACCTTCCATCGCGATATCGGCATCGTTCACCGCGCCAGCGGCCAGCTAAGTGAACCGGCTCTGGCACTGGCCGCCCTGCTGACGCAAGTAGCTAGCGCTACACACTAAAACGCCAGCCCGGAGGCTGGCGTTGGAAAGCACATCACACACATGGCTTACGCCTCGGTGGTGCTCTCTTCTTCCGTGGTGCTGGACGCTTCTTTAAGCTGTTCATTGGCCTCTGCTTCGTCTTGAACATCGCTCTGCTCAACGCTCTCGGCAGGCAGGTTCATAGGCTCGTCCAACTGCAGCGTTTGCGCCGTGTAGGCACGCACGTCGCTCAGCAACTCAGCCTGTTCGGAGGTGGGGTAGAACCGTTCTTTGTAGGCACGCTTTGTCATGCTGTATAAATATCAGGGTAGTGAGGCGAAGTCAATCTGGCACCGCTACGCGGTGCGTGCTTGTATCACCGCCCGACTGGGCGATGCTTTACGCGCTGTTTGGTAAAAAAATTAGACGAAAATCTAACAAAGAACCTCGACAACAGGAACATAAAAGAAAACTTAAATGAGAATGAAAGGAATTAACGCATGAAGCCAGAAGATCTGGAGACGTTGGTGACGCGAAAGATGCCCTTTGGCAAATATGAAGGCTGGATCATTGCGGACTTGCCGGGCCCTTACCTGAACTGGTTTGCCCGGGAAGGGTTTCCCAACGGGGAGATTGGTCAACTGCTGCAACTGATGCATGAAATTGACCATAACGGCTTAAGCGATTTGTTAACGCCGCTGCGCCAGCGCTAACAAAAGTGAGTCACGCGCCCACTAGCGGGCACACAGCGCCTGCTCACGCTCTTCGGTATAGCGGGCGCTATGCTGGGCTGGGTCGTTTGGAAACCGGCCTAGCGCAACAGCTTTTTCGAAAAAGCCGCTGGCCGGTAAACCCTCCCCCCGACGGCTGATGACCAGCGCGGCGATCATTGGCCGCCCGACGGCTACATCCTCTTCCATCAACTGTTCAAGCGCTTGGGCCACCCGTGCAATGGTACGCGGTGGCGTCAGCCCTAGGGTGTTGGCTACCTGCTGATAGGTCATGGGCAGCGCGCTGGCCGGGGCCTGGGTTAACAGTGCGCGTATGGGAGCCGCTAAGGGCGAAGTGGCATGGGAATGGCTCATCAGGGTTACTCTTACGTTCGGGTATCAGGCCAGAAAATAGCCACGCTACCATATCGCTGGCTATGCGGTGGCCAATGTCTGTTATTTCAAACGGTGCTCACAAAAACGCAAGGGGGAAACATGGCCGATAAACTCCACCAGCAACGCCATAAAAGCCGCTGGCCCAAGGTGCTGACGTGGTTCAGTGTGCTGGCGCTAGTGGCAGCGTGCCCAGCAGGCCCCGCTGATTCATGACATCACCACCGACACCCAAACCCGCCAGCATTTATTGCGCTGCGCGAGCGGTTGGAGTAACCGCAACATACCGACACTAGTGAACGTGTTTTTTATGCAGCGCGCGCTCACTCAAAGTGATATCACGCAACGTGCTTTCACGGGAAAGAATTTTCTGCGCATCCAGCTCGCCGATAGGCACTGTCACGCTTGGCGGTATATCGCCGCTGAGCTGTAGGGCTTGGTAGCGCAATGCGCATACGCGCAAAAACGACGTGAAATTTCCCAAGTCGTGCCCGGCATCAATCGACTCATGGTAAAGCCGGGTGATCATTTGCGCGGTGTTCATACCATCGCGCTGGGCGATTTCTTCTAGCAGCCGCCAGAAGTAGTTCTCCATTCGTACGCTGGTTACCATCCCGTCGATGCGCAGCGAGTGCGTAGCGCTTCGCCACAGCTCTGGGTCAGCATCAATAAACAGTTTGCACATAACGCCCCTTGCACTTACTTGCGCCCATTGTATGAGTTCAGCATAGCGGTTGATGTAATGCGCGCCCAACAAGCGGGCGCGCTCCTTCGCTTTACTTGTTCAATAGCGCCATAAACTGCGCCAGCCAAGCTGGATGGGCGGGCCATGCAGGGGCAGTCACAAGATTGCCATCGGTAACGGCATCGGTGACTTCCAAGTTGGCGAACTGCCCGCCAGCGAGCTCGACTTCCGGCTGGCATGCGGGATAAGCCGAGCACTGTTTGCCCTCCAGCACCTTGGCAGCGGCCAGCAGCTGGGCGCCATGGCAGATGGCAGCGACCGGTTTTTGGGTATCAAAGAAGTGCCTCACCATGGCGAGCACTTCTTGATTGAGCCGCAGATACTCAGGTGCCCTGCCACCGGGCACGACCAGGGCGTCGTAATCAGCGGGATTAACGTTGGCGAAATCTGCATTTAGCGCAAACCGGTGCCCGGGTTTCTCGCTGTAGGTCTGGTCGCCTTCAAAGTCGTGGATCGCGGTGGCAACCGTATCCCCCGAGGCTTTACCGGGGCATACCGCATCGACTTGGTGCCCCACCGCCATCAGCGCCTGAAAGGGCACCATGGTTTCGTAATCTTCTGTGAAATCACCGGTAATCATTAAAATACGTTTGCTGCTCATCTCCGTTCTCCTTGTGATTGTGTCGAGGTGGAGCACACGCAATGGGCGTGTTTATTGAGACTAGCAAGCGCTGTGCTCAGTCGGGTAGTACGCCCTTACTACACCTAGCAATGATTTCACTCAGCACAAAAAAAGCCCGTTGAGAACCAGCGGGCTTATGACCACTTAGTACTTAAATAACGAGCACTAGAGCAGCGCGTCGATAGGCCGCTGGCCATCAAGCAGCGTGACTTCTTGATTGATGAGGCCAGGGGTTTGCACCACACGTAGCAATGCATAGGCCACGTTGGCCCGAGAGATTTGGTTATCCCCCGCTTCTTCGACGGTACTGGCAAACTTATGGGTCGGCGCATCATCGGTGAGGCGGCCTGGTTTTAGAATTACACAGGAGACATCGCTATGACGAAGATGAGCATCCGCCGCAAGTTTGAATACCCCGCTCCTGGAACCAAGCGGCCTGCTCCTCACTGCGAATCATGGCTTTAATAGGCGTGCCAGACTGCTTAGCTAGCTCGCAAAACTGTTTACCGATTTGACCATTGGCACCAATCACTAGGGTTGTCATATTGCCTCTTTGTCAGTCGCATTTCTCTTATCAGTGTAGGCAATACGTCTAAAGTTCAACCGCTTACTAAAAAAACAGCGAACACCTTCCGGTGTTCGCTGCTAGCTATCGGTAAAGGTTCAAGCTTTCGATCAGGTCAGGCGGGCGGTATCCTGCTTCGCAGGTAGCGCAGCCTGATGCTGTCCAGGGCTGTGACTCACCTGGAAGCGGCTGACCAGCGTGTGCATATCGCCTGCGCGATCGTCCAAGGTCTGACTAGCGGTAGAGGCTTCTTGTACCAAGCGGGCATTTTGGTGCGTGACCTGATCCAACTGCGAGATCGCTTGGTTAATCTGGTCGATACCCGCCGACTGCTCTTTGGTCGCTCCGGCAATTTCCGTTACGTAGCGAGTCACTTCGGATAGGCTGTCGATGATCTCCTGCAAGTGGTGGCCGGAGGCATTTACCAGCTGTTCGCCTTCACTCACTTTTTTCACGCTGTCGTCTACTAGGTGGCGAATTTGCGCCGCCTCTTCCGCACTGCGCCCTGCTAGTTTACGTACTTCCTGGGCAACCACCGCGAAACCACGCCCCTGCTCTCCTGCCCGGGCGGCTTCTACCGAAGCGTTCAATGCCAGAAGGTTCGTTTGGAAGGCGATATCATCAATGGCTTTGATAATAGAGGTAATCTTTTCGCTCGCCTGCCGGATATCGCTCATGGCAGCAGTGGTTCGCTTGGCAACATCGCCCGCTGAACGCGCTCGCTCATCCACACTACCGCTGACACCTTTAGCTTGGTCGGCGTAGTCAGCGGTCTGTTTTACCGTGGCGGTTATCTGTTCCAGGCTAGAGGCCGTTTCAGCCAGCGATGCCGCCTGCTGATCGGTCCGCTGGGAAAGGTTTTCATTACCGGCGGCAATCTGACGGCTGCTCGCGGCAATGGCTTCGGCGCTTTCACGAATTCTCGCCACCATGCCTTCAAAGGTATCCATCATTCGGTTAAATGCCTGGGCCGCTTGCCCGACCTCATCATTACGCTCTAGGGCTAAGCGCATGGATAAGTCGGCATTTTCACCGGCAGCGCCGCTGATGTTCTCCATCTGACGCCGCATGGCCACTAGTGGGCCCAGCACACGCACGAGGGTGCGCCAGCCGAAGATGGCCAGTACGACGATCACGCCCAAGGTAACCAACACCAGCAGCGTACGGCCCGCATTCGCCAACGTCTCGGCCTCTTCACTGGCGCTCCCCGCCTGGGCGACGGTGTAGGCTTCGATATCGCCTAGCGCTGAGCGCATCTCACGTGTTGCCGCCGCCACGTTCCCCAACGCCGCTTGCACTTGAGCACCCAGATCCAGTTGCTGCTGGCGCAGCGCGTAGACCGAATCGGCATCTTCCACCATCAACCCGTTCAGCTCGACGATAACCTCATCTAGTTCGCCAATGAGCACGCGCTGCTCGACGGTCGTGCTGGGGGCCTCGGCAATGGCCGCCAAAGACTGTCGTGCCAGCGCCACCTGTTGGGAAATTTCGTTGCTACGCAGATTGACCAACGCATCGATGCTATCCACCTGCATCATTTGTCGCCCCAGATCGGACAGCGTGGCAACGGCCATACGGGCGTTGCCGCTCAGACGACCGATATCGACACGAGCAGAGAACATGCTATCCAACAGTTGAGTCGGCAGCGTGGTGGTGCCCTCTTCCCGCCATGCTTCCATGAGTTCGCGCTGCCGACGCTCTTCGCGCACCTGAGCCAGAGCGGTACGTCCGGCGATGTCTTCGGCACTGCGCATGACGTTAGTGATAGCCGCCTGCATTTGAGCAATCTGCTCGGCCATTTGGGCCTGCATGCTCAGCGCATCGCGCCGCACGTTTTCCAACGCCTCGTCGCCAGCCATTAGCTCTTGGTACTGGCTATCCAGTGCAGCGAGCTGCGTTGCGGCATTGGTCTGCTCGATACGCGCAAGCCCCGTGCGGGCTTGGCTATAGCGTGCTGCCAACTCGCTGCGCGGAGTGACTTCTTCCAACGCTTGGAGATTACCAGCGGCGAGTAGATCGGCATGTCGCTGGCCAAAGGCACCCATGGTCAATACCATGCTGCGGCTCGCATCTTGCAGCGGTAGCACCTCATCGGCCACGAAGTGCTGGACGTTGATCAGCCGCTGGTTGGTCATCCACCCAGTGCCGGCCAACACGATGCTGCCCAGCACGGCGGCGACAAAGAGGCTAATCAGCATAGCGCGGATACTTATGGTCTTTTTCATTAGAGTAGTTCGCCGTGTCAGAGAGAATACAAACAGGAGAGTTACTGAGCTACGTTGGCCCAATCCAACGGCTCGAACTGGCCGTTTCGGATAACCGTAGGCCAAACAGCATCGCTTGCCTGATGGTCATTCGGGCCAAGGGTGAGCGGCTCCCCAACGCCTATATCAATACTGCCAAGGCTTAATAAGCCATCTACAACCGCTTCACGATCAGGGTTACTACCCGCGGCTTTTACACCTTCTACAAACAGCTTGGCCGCAAGGTAGCCCTCCAGAGAGATAAAGTCAGGGGCAGCGTTTGGCGCATACTCTGCCAGCGCTTGGCGATACTCTTCTACCGCAGGAAGGTCAGCATCTAGCGGTGGCACCACCTGCGTCACAATAACGCCCTCTGCTTGTCGTGAACCCAACTCCTCTAACAGCGCCTGGCTACCTACAAACGAGACGTTAAGAAAAAGCGTGTCAGGTAGGTCTTGGCGAGCTTCACGGATAAAATCTGCTGCTGGCCCGAAAGTGCCAACAATGATGACCGCGCGTGGTGTGACTGGCGCTTGGAGAATAGTCGCCAAGCCCTGATGGATGTTCCGGGTCCCACGGGTAAAGCGGCCATGAACCAAGTTAGCCGTATTGGAGAAGCCCTGCGCTTGCATAGCACTTATCGCGCCGTTATAGCCCGCATCCCCAAAACTATCGTTTTGGGTAAAAAAGGCAATTTCCTCCGGTTGAATACCTGCGCTAAGCAGCCCATCCACCATGGAGGCGGTCTCTTGTACGTAGCTTGCCCGATAGTTGATCACATAGCGGTCCGGTGGCGAACGGCGCAGAATACCTGCCCCTGTGAATGCACCAAACAGCAGTGTTTTCCCTTGGTTATAAATAGGAATGGTGACCGCTGCGGTGGGCGTACCCACATTGCCAACGGCGGCCAGTAGGTTCTCATCACTTACCAGATCACGGGTATGCTTGGCAGCCTGCAGCGGCGCATATTGATCATCATAGGCTTTTAAAGCCAATTGATTGCCGTTGACGCCACCTTCAGCGTTTATCTTGGCAAAGTAGGTATCAATTCCCTGCTGCATACCGATGCCTAACGGGGCAGCCCCCCCGCTTAAAGGGGCAACGATGCCCACCGTTAGTTCTGCCTGCGCCAGTGGCGCTGCTAACAGCCCAACTACCAATAGCCATGTTTTTGTACGCCGCATTAATTCTCCCCCTACGTAGTGCTGCTTTCTACTGTTATCGGCGGAAGAATATACGACTTAAACCTAGCTAGCCTTAAACAGAATGTAATAAAACGTGTCGTCGGCTAGGCTGGTCGCTCAATGGAAAAACGGTCAGTGATGCGCACGTAGTCGCTGCCCGCTAAGCGGCCTATTGGTTGAAGTATTTCCATATTGACGTGACGACCATCCCATACAGAATTATCTGCATGGATCGCGACTACCTGCACCAGTACTAGGCTGCCTGCCAGTGGCCGGCCACCAAAATGAATGACATCCACCAGTTTGCAACCAAACGCCACTGGTGCCGCAGCTATCCGCGGTACGCTCACGCCCGGCATGGCGGCTTTTTCCAGCCCTGCGAGTACAAACTCATCCTCGCCTCTGGGCAGGCTCGCGCTGGTGGTGTTTAACGCCTCACTAAGTCCTTCCGTGCCCACATGCACCACGCACTCTTCCACTTCATTTAAATTACGCAACGTGTCTTTTGGCTGGGCGCTGCCGTCCAGTAACGGTGAGAATGCTAAAACAGGCGGATCAATGCTGGCAACGTTGAAAAATGAGAACGGTGCAAGGTTGGCGTTACCACGTTTATCTTGGGTAGCCACCCAGGCAATAGGCCGAGGGCACACGCTGCCAGATAGCAGACGGTAAAGCACACCTGCACTCAATGGCGCTTTCTCTAACAGGACATCCATGGGCGCTCCTTTTGAACGGTATTTGAAGGTACTATTTTGTGACGCTCTACTTCGCTTTACGTTTTGCCATTATCATGCCAATCCCATCTCGTCCATTATCGCCTTGTATTCACGTTTGCCAAATTAAGCCGAGTACCGAGGTCTGCCAGGGCTGCGGACGCACGCTGGATGAAATTGCCTATTGGGGTAGCATGACCGAGGCCGAAAAGGCCCCGGTATGGGAGCGCATTGAACAGGAAGGTTATGTTGTAGTAGGCGGTGTGACTACCGATTGAGCACTCCACACTCCACCACCTACTCGCTCAACATTACTCGCTGTGACGGTCGCTCAGGATATGGTGAAGCTCGCCACAAGCCACCATCGGGTCGTCGCAGTTAATTACAATCTTGGAGTCCGCCAGTACATAGCTGCGCCCGGTAATGGTGTTTTCCACCACTTGGTAAGCGCCCTCCTGATGAGTACCAGTAAAGGTGCCGATAAAACCAGTTTCCCGCAGCGATACCGTTTCCAGCTTATCACCCAGCTTTAAACGCCCTTCATAGTTCATCAGCGCTAGCCGTGCTGAGGTGCCGGTGCCCGTGGTGCTGCGGCAGATAACTCCGGGATGCACATAGGTGGTCGAACGCGAGCGGATATAGCCTTCGGCCACCTGCTCTTCCGGCCCCATAAAGTGCAAAAACGGCAGCGGGCCCACATCTCCCAAGGTGTAGTGGGAGAAGCCTTGCTGCGCCTGAATCGCCTCAACGATTTTATGGGCGCAGGCGGCAAGTGCCTGCTCTTCATCTCGCACCAGCTTGAATCCCAGCGCCTCGGCATCTACCAGGGCGTAAAAGCCACCGCTATAAGCGACCGAGTAGGTCACGTCACCGATCCCTGGTACTTGGATGGTATCCCGATAGGTATCGATATAGCTGGGCAGACCTTCACACGTGACCGATTCCACCACGCCGTTATGCACGCGGGCTTCAATTTGCACCAACCCCGCAGGCGCTTCCAACTTAAAGCGCTGGATGCCCTCCTGCTTCGGCACAATGCCGGTTTCCAAAACGGCAGTGGCCGTGCAGAGCGTGTTGGAGCCGGAGTAAATCGGGTAGCCCATCACTTCCATAATGATATATCCCGCCACGGCTTCCGGGTCTGTAGCAGGAACCAGCAGGTCTACCGACATCTCTGGAATGCCATAGGGCTCTTCCAACAGCAAACGCCTGAGGCCATCGGCATCGTCGCGCAGATACTCCATCTGCTGACGAACCGTAGCGCCGGGTAGCGCATCAATACCGCCGGTGACAATACGGCTGACATCGCCGCCCGCATGAGTATCCAACAATTGAATCGTATGGAGGTTCTTCACAAACCCGCCTCCTAGGCAGTGGTAAGAGCAAAAGGTGCGCCGTGATTGTCCCACTGGGCATCGGGAACAATCACGATTTTACCCAGGTAGTTACTGCCACGGTTTACAAAATAGCGTTCGGCATCATGTAGCTCGGAGAGCTTAAAGGCGCCATGCAAAACGGGTTTAAGTTCGCCGCTGCGAATCCAGTCAATCAGCTGCTCTGCCTCTTCCCGGGTGCCGTGGGACACACCGAAAATCTGCACCTGATACAGATAAATGCGGGTCCACATGATTTCGCTGATATTGCCGCCGCTGGCACCAGCAATGGAAAGCCGTGGATAGGTGGTGCGGCGCTGCATATCGCCAATCATGGTGTCGATGAAAAGGTCGGTCATTTCGCCGCCTACCAGATCCATCACCGCATCAATCGCTTGGCCACCGGTTTCCGCCAGCACACGCTCGACAAACGTTGGCAGGTCGCCACGGTCAATCACCGCTTCCGCCCCAAGCGAAATAAGCGCATCGGCTTTATCAAGCTGACTTACCGCATAAGGGATCGCCCCAACAATGCGACACAGCTGAATGAGCGCCGTGCCCACCCCGCCGCTGGCGCCGCTAACCAACACCCGCTCGCCTGCGCGCACGTTGGCGGCAGTCATCATGTGGTAGGCCGTTTGATAGGAGCACATGCCCATAGCGGCCAGCTCAGCATCATGCAGTTCAGGGTTAGCAACGTGGTGGAACTGGTCGGCAGGCACCGCAATGTAGTCAGCATAGCCGCCATCAGCACCGTGGCCGTAGTAGTCCGGCGTGAGGTTAATATCACGACGCTCATCGGCGTAGATGTTGAAATCCAGTAGGCCACGCTCGCCGATACGATGCTCATCCACACCCTCACCTACGGCGACAATGCGCCCGGCAACATCGGCCCCTTGAATACGCGGGAACGTTAAGGTTGGCGAACCGCCCATGGCAAACGAGGTAACCTCCTCCTTACCCTTCGTCGGGTAGAGCCCTTCGCGCGCTTTGCGGTCGGTGTTGTTTTTCGCGGTGGCCGTTACCTGGACGAGCACTTGGCCAGGCCCTGGCTTTGGTGTCGGCACATCCTGTCGATACTGCAAAGCATCCACATCACCGTGGCCGGTTAATAACATCGCAGACATCTTTGTTGGGATGGGCGTCGCGTGGGCAGTGTGTTGCGTGTCGGCCATGGGCGGCTCCTTATTAGTGCATACGCCGCGACAATAACAAACGCCCGGCGAGGTTCTAGATATTAAGAGAACAAAACTGCGAGATGCATCAAAGGGCTAGCCAAAAACAGGTACGCCGATCAGTACGCCGTGTAAGTAGAAAGCAAACAGTCCGTAGGCCACCACGCCAATGACAATCGTTGCCAGTGTCGCGGGCAGCGAGGTGGCCTGAGGCGCCGAAGGATGTTGGCGGCTACGCTGCTTGGCAGCTTTAAACACCAAAATGGCCCATACAAGGAAAGCAGCAAAAAAGAGGATATCGCCCAGCCGACCATTCACCAGTAGGTGAGCGAACGCCCAAATTTTAACTGACAGCATCATGGGGTGGCCTAGTTTGGCCTTGATAGCGTTACGCGGTACGTAAGCAGCTGCCAGCATAATAAACGCAGGTAGCATCAATAACGCCACTGCATGGCGTAAGCCCATCGGCGGAAACCAGATATGGATAGGGTCCAAGCGCGTTAAGCCAT
>Ga0194138_10000368_pt1 | contig 21504 bp, 16 predicted proteins | sample TARM_MetaG_T2_14_FD_134022 | JGI IMG/M metagenome (GOLD analysis project Ga0194138, IMG submission 134022) | Freshwater microbial communities from Pennsylvania, USA, analyzing microbe dynamics in response to fracking - TARM_MetaG_T2_14 (version 2) | ecosystem: Environmental > Aquatic >...
CTTGCCTGAACCCGAACTTCCTACAATCGCAACGCGTTCACCGGCACGGACGGTCAGTTCAAGCTGATCCAGTACGGTGAGATCCTGAGGGCCTTCGCTGTAGATACGGGTAAGCCCCCGGCATTCCAGCATAACGGCGTTAGAGGTGGTTGACGTCATCGGGGCATCCTTATTCATAGCGCAGTACATCAGCAGGCTGAACGCGAGCAGCTCGCCATGCGGGATAAAGCGTCGAGAGGAACGTCAGGCCAAACGCGGCCAGCACGATATCGCGCACATCGCTCCACTCCAGACGCGACGGCAGGTCGCTGATGAAGTAAACCCCCGCATCCAGGAATTGAATACCAAACGCCGTTTCAAACCAGCCAATCAAATCGGAAATGGTGAGCGCCAGCAGAATGCCCACGGTAACGCCTACCGCAATGCCGATCAGGCCAATCGCTAGTCCCTGCACAATGAAAATACCCATAATGGAGCCCGGCGTGGCACCAATGGTGCGTAAAATGGCAATGTCCGCACGCTTATCCGTCACCACCATCACTAGCGTCGACACAATATTGAACGCGGCAACCGCAATAATCACGGTCAACAGCAGCGCGATCATGCGTTTTTCCATCTGAATAGCTTGGAAGAGATTGCCATGGGAGAACGTCCAGTCGGAGCCGCTGTAGCCTGGGCCCAACTCGTTCACAATGGCCTGAGTTTCGCTACCGGCGATAAACAGGTCGTCTAGCTCTAGGCGCAAACCACCAACCGCATCGCCCATGCGTGCCAGCGTTTGCATATCTTCAATATTGGCGTAGGCCAAATTGGCGTCTAGATCGGCACCTACGCTGAAAATACCGCTGACGGTAAACCGCTTCAGCCGGGGGAAAACGCCTGCCGGAGTAATCGATGCCTCGGGCACCAGCAGCGTCACGCGGTCACCCACGCCAACGCCTAGCCTGCGGGCGAGCATCGAACCCAGCACAACATTCCACTCACCGGGCACAAGGTCGGCCAACTCACCCTGGCGCATGTGCTCGCCAATAATAGAGACCTGGTCTTCCCAATCCGGATGAATGCCGTTGACCATCGCGCCTTGGTTGCGGCCGCCAGCGGAGAACATGCCCTGCTGTTCAACGTAAGGGGCCGCACCAATCACTCGATCGCGCTGTACTAATTGCTCTGCCAACGCCTCCCACTCTACCAGCCCTTCCTGGGACTCAATTTTGGTGTGGGGCACCATGCCTAAAATGCGCGTGCGCAGCTCGTGATCAAATCCGTTCATAACCGACAGTACAAGAATCAGTACCGCCACCCCTAGCATCAGCCCCAGCATCGACGTTAAGGAGATAAACGAAATAAAGTGGTTCCGGCGTTTAGCGCGCACATAGCGCAGCCCCACCAGAAAAGGCAAACGATCAAGCATGGCTACATTCCTTAATAATGGGCGTCCATGGTACGGTTTTTTTAACATGGCTGCATGTGCAAACGCAGCCTTAGAGTCGCCCTCTCCAAGGCCGTTCCCTTTATAACGGTATCGCTTGCAAGTTGAGGAGCAACCCCCTAAATTGCGCCCGACCCTCTTGCCCGCCGGGTAAGCTTATTCTGACTAGTGAGAGCACCTTTTACGTTGGCTACCAAGACTCACCGCTTATTGCCCGAATGGCACCCTCAAGATGGCCTACAGCTCACCTGGCCCCGTCCAGACGGCGACTGGGCTTATATGCTGTCGCGTATCGAAGCAACGCTTGAGCGCATTGTGCTTGCCACGGCGCGCTATCAGCGCGTGATCATCAGCGTGCCAGACGAGGCGACCCATCAGCGCCTGACCGCCACGTTCGATGCCTACGGCATCCCCAAACATCAGCTGCTGCTGATTGTCGCACCCACCGACGATACCTGGGCGCGAGATCATGGGCCGATCACGGTATTGGACGAAGATAACCAGCCGCTGCTGCTGGATTACACCTTTACCGGCTGGGGCGGTAAATTCCCTGCTGAGCGGGACAATCAGCTAACCCAGTGGCTAGCCGATGCGGGCGTATGGGCCTGCCCAGTCTCTTCTCGGGAGGTGGTGTTAGAAGGCGGGGCTATCGAGACTGACGGCGAAGGCACGCTGCTCACCACGGAAGCGTGCCTGCTCAACCCAAACCGCAATCCGTCGCTCTCTCGAGAAGACGTTGAAGCGCTTTTGGCAGATGACTTTGGCGTAGACCGCGTGCTGTGGCTAGCCAATGGGCATTTAGAAGGCGACGACACGGACAGCCATGTGGATACGTTGGCACGTTTTTGTAACCCCTCGACCATTGCCTATGTGCGTTGTGACGACCCCACTGACCCGCACTACACGGCCCTGCAGGCAATGGAGCAGGAGTTAAAAGCCTTCCGTCAGCGTAACGGAGAGCCCTACCAGCTTATTCCGCTACCCTGGCCCCAGGCCTGTTTTGACCCGGAAGATGGGCATCGCCTACCGGCCACCTATGCGAACTTTTTGATTATCAACGATGCGGTGCTGGTGCCTACCTATGGCGACCCAGCGGATGTCACCGCACTGCAGGCGCTGGCCATCGCTTTTCCAGAACATACGCTGATCCCCATTGAGTGCGTCAGCGTGATTCGTCAGCACGGCAGCCTACACTGTTTAACCATGCAGCTACCCAAAGGTACGCTTGTGCCTGCGACCACTCACTCTTAAGGAGGGCAGCATGTCCCAGACACTTAACGTAGCGGTGATTCAACAAGCCGCATGGCCCGATAAAGCGCTCAGCCTGGCCGAAAGCGAGGCGGGCATTCGCAAAGCAGCCAGCCAAGGAGCACAGCTCGTACTATTACAAGAGCTGCACGCCACCCACTACTTCTGTCAATATGAAGACCCGGCACTGTTTGATCTCGCCGAACCACTGGATGGCCCGACGGGACAGCGGTTGGCGGCACTGGCAAAAGAGCTGGATATCGTGCTGGTGGGCTCGCTGTTTGAAAAGCGCGCGGCGGGGCTCTACCACAACACCGCCGTGGTGTACGACCGCGCCAAAGGGCGGGTTGGCCAGTACCGCAAGATGCATATTCCAGATGACCCAGGGTTCTATGAGAAGTTTTACTTCACCCCTGGCGACGCCGACGACGCACGCAAAGAGGGCTTTACGCCGATTGACACCTCAGTGGGTCGGTTAGGCATTCTGGTGTGCTGGGACCAGTGGTACCCGGAAGCCGCCCGCTTAATGGCACTGGCGGGTGCTGAGCTACTGCTCTACCCCACCGCTATTGGCTGGGATCCTAATGACGACGACGCGGAAAAAACCCGCCAGAAAGATGCCTGGACGCTGATTCAGCGCGCCCACGGCGTCGCGAATGGCCTGCCCGTCTTGGTAGCAAACCGCGTTGGCTTTGAGGCCGACCACTCCGGCGTTGGCGACGGTATCGCGTTTTGGGGCGGCAGCTTTATTTGCGGCCCACAAGGCGAGCTATTAGCCCATGCCGGTGAAGAGACTGAGCAATTGGTCGTGAGCCTGGATATGGCGCGTAGCGAAAACACCCGCCGTATTTGGCCCTACCTGCGCGATCGCCGTGTCGACGCTTATGGCGACCTAACCCGCCGCTACCGCGATTAAGCTTTTTCGAGCATCTGAAAATCAAAAACGCCTGCTCAGTTATCAGAGCAGGCGTTTTGCTATCAGCACTTTTCTATAAGTACCAAGTCTATAAGTACCAAGCCGACATCGCTTATATCCAGGAATTTATTTCCAGAAGTCGCGAATCGACGCAATACCCTGAGCACCCACCGCGCGGGCGTGGTTGGCGTCGAAGCGGGTCATACCGCCCAGCGCGAATACCGGCATACCGGCACGTTCCACCAGCTGTTGGAAGTCGTGCCAGCCCATCGGAGCCACTTCCGGGTGTGATGGCGTGGTGCGCAGCGGAGAAAGCGTGACAAAATCACAGCCCAGCACTGCCGCTTGGGAGAGCTGCTTTTGATCATGCGTGGAGGCGGACAGCCACTTGTTTTCCGCAATCGGGCGTCGGTCCAGCTGCATTAAACGCGCGCTTGTCAGGTGAATACCATCCGCATCGACCTGATCCAGCAGCCCAGGCTCACCGTTGAGCAGCAGCTTAGCGCCGTACTCACGGCAAAGCTTGAGCGCACGCTCGGCGCGGGCGACGTAGGCTGCATCATCCAAGCTTTTAGCGCGCAGTTGTACAAGGCGAATGTTGTCTTCACGCAGAGCGCGTTCTAACAGTGCCTCGAACCGTTCGTCATCGGCCTCTTCACCGGTGATCAAGTACTCGGTGGGCAGCATCACTGCACGCAGAATGGGCAGGTTCGCCGCCGGGAACGGGTAGTTCACCAGCTCATTCATCGGCACCCAGCGCACCGCCTGACCTTCACGACCAAAGGGCTCGCCAGCAAACTCATGTACCTGCCACACATCGAGTAGAATATGCTTGTCAGGGTACTCATGGTGAACGCGGATGAGCGGCTGGGCACGAACGATCTCAACGCCTAACTCCTCATGCAACTCACGCTTAAGACCTTCCAGCCCTGTTTCGTAAGGGGCCAGCTTGCCACCGGGAAACTCCCACAAACCGCCGTGATCGACGTTGGAAGGCCGGCGCGCGATCAGTACGTGCTTTTGATCGGCGCTAATCATTGCAGCCGCCGCGACATGAACCCGTCGTTTTACCATTACACTCATTACGTCTTATCCACTTTGTGCGCGCCGCCTTTGTATTGCACGGCGCTATCTCACTGCGTTAGCACGTTGCCGCAGCCTTAGCTGCGGTAATCCGCGTTGATGGACACATAGTCATGGGAGAGATCCGAGGTCCACACAGTGGCCGCCTCGTCACCACGCCCCAAATTAATGCGAATTGTGATCTCTTCCCCGGCCATGACAGCGCTGCCAGCTGCTTCGGTATAGCTACCGGCGCGGCCACCGTTCTCGACTAGGCGCACATCGCCTAAGTCAATCACGACCCGGCTGACGTCAAACGCCTCAACCGGCGCTCGACCCACCGCCGCCAAAATACGCCCCCAGTTGGCATCCGAGGCGTAGAGCGCGGTTTTTACTAGAGGCGAGTGAGCTACGGTAAACGCCACATCCAGCGCTTCTTGGCGAGTGCTGGCCTCATTCACCTGTAGTGTGATGAATTTGGTCGCCCCTTCGCCATCGCGAATAATCGCCTGGGCGAGCTCGGTCATCACCCGCTGCAGAGCGTTACGGAAAACAGCAATGTGCTCGTCGCTTTCGATACGCGCGCCCGTGCCGGTTGCCGCTAGCATACAGGCGTCGTTGGTAGAGGTATCGCTATCCACAGTGATGCAGTTGAACGAGCGATCCACCGTTTCTCGCAGCAGCGTGGCGAGCAAGGACTGCTCAATCGCCGCATCGGTGACTACAAACCCCAACATGGTGGCCATGTTGGGTTTAATCATGCCCGAACCTTTGGTAATCCCGTTGATGGTGACCTGCTGATCGCCAATATCAACGGTGACTGTGGCACCTTTAGCACGGGTATCGGTGGTTAGAATGCCCTCCCCTGCCCGCTGCCATGCTTGGCTTGAGTCGGCCAGCGTATCAAACGCACCAGGCAAGCCCGCCAGCAGGCGATCCATGGGCAGCGGCTCGCCTATCACGCCCGTTGAGAACGGTAGCACCTGGGCTGTCTCAACGCCCGCCTGCTCTGCCACGGCCGCACAGCTTGCATAGGCATCCTGCAGGCCCGTCTCGCCCGTTCCCGCATTGGCATTGCCGGTATTGATCAGCCAGTACCGGGGCGCAAGGCTGTTGTTAGCACACGCGTCCAGATGCGCTTTAGCGACGACCACTGGAGCAGCACAAAAGGCATTCCGAGTGAATACGCCTGCCACGGTGGCAGTCTCTGGTAGCTCGATCACTACCATGTCACGGCGATCCGGCTTCTTGATGCCCGCCATTGCAGTGCCCAGGCGCACCCCACTGAGGGGTGGCAATTCCGGAAAGGGAAGGTTTCCCACCGCCATGTTTTTCTCCTCTACGTTCGCTTACGCCATACGTGATTAGCTTAATTTGCCGCAGCACTGCTTATATTTTTTACCCGAGCCACAAACACAGGGGTCGTTGCGGCCAACTTTCGGTTTTTCCCGGCGCAGCGGACGGCCATCAACCCCGGGCGCTGTCTCGCTAGTACCGGCATCAGGCGCATCGTGGCGGCTGGCGGCTGTCGCTTTTTCACGAGCAAGCTCTTCACGGCGTTTCTGCTCTAGGGCATCCACTTCTTCTGGCTGACGCACCTGAACGTGGCTGAGAATACGCGTGACATCGGCTTTGATATTGGTCAGCAGATGTTGGAACAGCTCGAAGGATTCGCGCTTGTACTCCTGCTTGGGGTTCTTCTGTGCATAACCACGCAGGTGGATACCGCGACGCAAGTGGTCCATGGACTGCAGGTGCTCTTTCCAGCGGGTATCCAGCACTTGGAGCATCACCTGCTTCTCGAAGCGGCGAATCAATGCCGCACCTGCGGACTCGATTTTAGCCTCATAGGCCTCGCGGTGCATGGTTTGCAGACGTTCACGCAGCTTCTCTTCGCTAAAGCGCTCGTCTTCCTCGGCCCACTGCGTCACTGGCGCGTCGAGATTGAACTCGGTTTTCAAGTGGGCCTCCAAGCCGGGCAGGTCCCACTGCTCAGCCAGGCTCTGGGGCGGCACGTACTCGCTAATCGCGTCTTCCATCACCTCTTCACGAATACCCACCACCGCGGCGGAGACATCGTCAGACGCTAGAATTTCGTTACGCTGCTCGTAAATCACGCGACGCTGGTCGTTGGCCACGTCGTCGTACTCAAGCAGCTGCTTGCGAATATCGAAGTTACGCCCTTCCACTTTCTTCTGAGCGCGCTCTACCGCATTAGAAACCATTTTGTGTTCAATGGCTTCACCACGCTCAAGGCCCAGCGCCTGCATTAAGCGCTTCACTCGATCGGAGCCGAATAGGCGCATCAGGCTATCTTCCAAAGAGAGGAAGAAGCGTGTGGAACCCGGATCGCCCTGGCGGCCTGCACGGCCACGAAGCTGGTTATCGATACGGCGGGATTCGTGGCGCTCAGAGCCCACCACGTGCAAGCCACCGGCTTCCAGCACCGCGTCGTGGCGCTTTTGCCATTCGGCTTTTAGCGCATCAAGCTGTGCTTGGCTAGGGTTTTGCAGCTTCGCGGCTTCGGCTTCCCAGTTACCGCCCAACACAATGTCAGTACCGCGACCCGCCATGTTGGTAGCGATGGTAATCGCACCGGGCCGGCCAGCTTGAGCAATAATTTCTGCCTCACTCTGGTGCTGCTTGGCGTTTAGGACGTTGAATTTAAGCCCTGCCTCACGCATTAGGCGCGCCAGATACTCAGACGTTTCGATAGAGGCGGTACCCACCAGCACTGGGCGGCCCGCTTCGGTCTCTGTTTTCACGTCTTTGATGATGGCTTCGTACTTCTCTTCCGCGCTCAGGTACACAAGGTCGTTGAGATCTTTACGCGCCAGCGGGCGGTTGGTGGGAATGACGATCACATCAAGACCGTAAATCTGACGGAATTCGAAGGCTTCGGTATCCGCCGTGCCCGTCATGCCCGATAGCTTTTCATACAGGCGGAAGTAGTTCTGGAAGGTGGTAGACGCCAGCGTTTGGCTTTCACGCTGAACCGTAACGCCCTCTTTAGCTTCCACGGCCTGGTGCAGACCTTCAGACCAACGGCGCCCCGGCATGGTACGGCCGGTGTGCTCGTCGACAATCACCACCTGCCCTTCGGCAACGATGTAATCAACGTCCAGATGATAGAGATGGAGAGCGCGCAGCGCCGAGTGCATATGCTGTAGCAGGTTGAGGTTTTGCGCTGCGTAGAGCGATTCGCCCTCACCCAGCAGCCCTTCGGCCCGCATGAGCTCTTCGACTTTATTGTGACCCTGTTCGGTCAGCTCCACCTGCTTCTGCTTTTCGTCGAGCACGAAATCGCCGCTCACCGGTGCTTCGTCATCTTCGGAGACTTCACCCTGCTCGAGCTGTTGGGCGAGGCGGTTCACGATGCCGTAGAGGTCGGTGTTCTCGTCTACCGCGCCGGAGATAATCAACGGCGTACGTGCTTCATCAATTAGGATGGAGTCGACTTCGTCCACAATCGCGTAGTGCAGGCCGCGTTGGACTTTATCTTCCAGCGAGAACGCCATGTTGTCGCGAAGATAGTCAAAGCCAAACTCGTTGTTGGTGCCGTAGGTAATGTCGCACTGATAAGCATAGCGCTTCTCTTCGCCGGTCTGCCCTGCAAAGATAACGCCTACCGTTAGCCCTAAGAATTCATAAAGCGGGCGCATCCATTCCGCATCACGACGGGCGAGGTAGTCATTCACCGTCACCACGTGAACGCCTTTACGGGTCAATGCGTTCAAGTAGACTGACAGTGTGGCGACTAGGGTTTTACCTTCACCGGTTTTCATTTCCGCGATACGGCCACGGTGCAGGGTCATACCACCGATCATCTGCACATCAAAGTGGCGCATGCCCATTACTCGCTTACTGGACTCACGAACGACAGCAAAGGCTTCTGGAAGCAGGCTATCCAGCGTCGCCCCATCGTCTAACCGCTGACGCAGCTCAGTGGTTTTCGCTTGAAGTTCCGCATCGCTTAGGCCCGCCAGGGTCTCTTCTAACGCATTAACGCTCTGCACGCTTTTATACATGCGCTTTACTTCACGGTCGTTTTTAGAGCCGACCACTTTACGTAACAAGTTATTAATCATGAAATTTCCAGATCATCGTGAGCGACCCATCCAGGTGCGCCCTTATATAAGGCAAATAGGCGTAATGTTAACCAATGCGTTGTTCGGCGGGCGGGCCACGAGGGGTCACTACATCGCTGGCAGCAACAAGTCGAAGCGTGATCAGCGGTAGTAATAGAGGACGGCTGCAAACGCTGGGCAATCGGCGCGTTTGGCGACTAGCCCAGCGACGAAGCGCACGGCGCTTCTTGGCAATCCAGTGCGATTGAGCCCGTAGCATCGCAGGCATCCAAAAGCAGATGCAGACATTGCGGCCACTGCTTCTCAATGCATCTGAAGGGTGTAAACTAGCGGGCAATAAGCAGCTCACCAACAGGCCAGCCAGCCACCAACGCGCTAAGCCATAGCGTCGTTGACGCCTTGGCGAAGCAGATACTATCTCTGACGTTGATGACATGCTGTGGACTGGCTCCCGAGCGTGTTAGGCTCTTTTCATTGGCGGTCAATCACAGGCGCTGTTTGTATTCGCCAGTACGACGTCACTAGCAACACCCTAGGAATTAAGTTGATGAGTATAAAGGTTAAGCGTTCTCGCGCACAGCCCATTGCCCAACTGCTGACCAAGTCTGGCGGCGTTGGACAGCTAATGCGCCAATCACGCTTAATTGATCAAGCGCAACGCCACCTTCGCGCCCATTTGCCTGAAGAGATGCGCGAGCACATTTTCGTCGGCGGCTTCAGCAACGGACACCTTACGCTGATCAGCGGACAAGCCAGCTGGTTAACGTGGCTACGCTACGAGCAGTCGCGGCTACTGTCACTGCTTCACCAATTACCGGGCTTTGAAGGCGTGACAGGGTTTACGCTCAAAGTTCGTCCAGTGCGCCCGATCGAGTCACCTAAGCGTTACACGCGCACACTGTCAGATGATGCGGGCAAAACCCTGGCCGAATGCGCCAAAGACACCGACAACCCCGCGTTAAAAAACGCTCTGGAGCGGCTTGCTTCTCACGCGCGCTCTTCATCTACAGAACCAAAACCTTAGCAACGCGACCCCTTAAACGCATAAAGCACCGCCTTAGCGATGCTTTATAAAGTGGGGGGCCGTTTCGTTATGTCAACTCAACTCCCTCAACATTTTGCCTTATGCCTCATTACGCCATGGCAGGAGCGGCATAGGAAATAGGCGCCACTGCTTTCTCTTCTTCAAACGTAACGATTTCATACAAATCGGGCTGTGCCATCAACTCCCGGCAAAGCTGGTTATTCAGCGCATGGCCGGATTTAACACCTCGGAACTCGCCAATCAGGCTGTAACCAAGCTGATAAAGGTCACCAATGGCGTCTAGCACTTTATGTTTGACGAATTCGTCTTCGTAGCGCAGGCCGCCTTCGTTCACAATACGGTAGTCATCCACCACAATGGCGTTTTCTAAGCTACCGCCCAGCGCCAGATTGTTCGAGCGAAGGTACTCTAAATCGCGCATAAAACCGAAGGTTCGTGCACGAGAGACTTCTTTCACGAACGATGTGGTTGAGAAATCGATCAGCGCCGTTTGCTTCTGCTGTTCAAAGACCGGGTGGTCGAAGTCGATAGCAAATGACACCTTGAAGCCTTGGTGAGGCAAAAAGGTAGCCTCTTTATCACCATCGGTAACGCTAACCCGACGCTTAATGCGGATAAATTTCTTCGCTACCTCCTGCTCTAAAATGCCCGCTGACTGAATCAGAAACACAAAGGGGCTGGCACTGCCGTCCATAATTGGCACTTCGGGCGCACTGATATCGACGTAGGCGTTATCAATCCCCAAACCGGCAAAGGCTGACATCAAGTGCTCAACGGTCGCGACTTTGACGCCTTCATGGCAGAGCGCTGTGCATAGCATGGTGTCTTCCACCAATTCGGCACGGGCAGGTACGTGTACCACTGGGTCCAGATCGGTTCTGACAAACACAATGCCGGTGTTGGCCGGCGCCGGGCGCAAAGCCATATGGACTTTTTTGCCAGAGTGCAGACCCACTCCAGTGGCGCGGATGACGTTTTGTAATGTGCGTTGTCTGATCATGGGTAGTGGTCAAGCTCTGATGACGGCGGCTCGTAGCCTAACGCTACACAGTCCGCAGGGGGAAGGAAAGTTATCAAACAGTGTTCACTTTAACAGCAAACGAGCGTTTTAACCAATAAAACTCTCGTTTGCTGCCTCAATGAGCCTGATAGCGCGGTTTAATCCGCCTGGCGGCGCAAAAATGCGGGGATATCGAGATAGTCATCAGCATCCGCTGAACGACGTTTTTCTGGACGCGGCTTTGGCGCTGCTTCCGGCGCTTCTGCGCGTGCAGCGGCCTGCTGACGCATGACCGTCGGCTGCTGCAGCTTGCGGTAGTCGGAAGAGGAGGTATCTGCCGCAGAGCGACGCGCAGGTTCGCGAGCTGCTGCTTTTGATTTGCTGCCATCTAGCCCTGCTGCCACTACCGTCACACGCAGCTCGTCGGACATTTCCATATCGATTGAAGTACCGACCACAATCGTCGCTTCTTGAGAGGCGAACTCTTGTACCGTCGCCCCCACATCGTTGAATTCACCAATGGAGAGATCCGGCCCAGCCGTGATATTGACCAGGATACCGCGAGCGCCATGTAGATCGATATCTTCCAGCAGCGGGCTGCGGATGGCTTTTTCTGCCGCCTCACGGGCACGGTTCTCACCCGTCGCGCCGCCTGTACCCATCATCGCCATGCCCATTTCGGACATCACGGTGCGTACGTCAGCAAAGTCGACGTTGATGATACCTGGGCTGGTGATCAGCTCTGCGATGCCCTGCACCGCACCTAGAAGCACATCGTTAGCTGCGCTAAAAGCCGTCAATAGCGTGGCATTCTTGCCCAGCACCGATAGCAGCTTTTCATTGGGAATAGTGATCAAGGAATCAACGTGCTCAGAGAGCTCTTTCATGCCCTCTTCCGCAGCGCGCATACGCTTGGGCCCTTCAAACGGGAACGGACGCGTAACGACCGCAACAGTCAGAATACCCAACTCCTTAGCCACCTGAGCTACCACCGGGGCGCCGCCCGTGCCTGTACCACCACCCATACCGGCAGTAATAAAGACCATATCGGCGCCGTTTAACAGCTCAGCAATGCGCTCGCGATCTTCCAACGCGGCTTGACGACCCACCTCTGGGTTAGCGCCAGCACCAAGACCCTTGGTGATTTCGCCACCTAGCTGCAGCACCGTTTTTGCGGATACACGTTTAAGTGCCTGAGCATCCGTATTGGCGCAGATAAATTCAACGCCTTCGATATTGCTCTCGACCATGTGGTTGACAGCATTACCGCCGCCGCCGCCAACACCGACTACTTTGATGACCGCACTGCTCGAGGGTGCGTTATCTACCAATTCGAACATAAGCCCCGTCTCCTGAACCGCGCTTGCGGCCCTATCAGAAATTTCCTTTGAACCAGCCTTTGATTCTTGCCAGCGCCGAATAGCCATCCTTGATATCACGCCGGGCTAACTCATTACGTCCTTTATGGGCCGAAACGATTCCCCCGTGGCTTTCTAGGCCTTGCCCATGACGAGTTTCCTGCAGTGCATAATGCAGTAAACCAACGCCCGTCGCATAGATAGGATTGCGAACCACATCTGCCAAGCCTCTGACATTTTGCGGGCAGGCAATACGAACCGGCATATGGAAAATTTCTTCCGCCAGTTCGCTTACACCTTCCATGCGCGAGGTGCCGCCGGTGAGCACCACACCCGCAGCCACCATATCTTCATAGCCGCTGCGACGTAATTCGTCTCTTACTAACGTAAAGAGTTCCTCGTAACGAGGTTCGACCACTTCCGCCAGCGCCTGACGCGATAGATCTCTGGCTGGGCGATCACCCACGCTAGGCACTTTAATCATCTCATCGCTTGCAGCAAGCTGGGTTAATGCGCAAGCGTATTTCACCTTGATTTCTTCAGCGTGCTGGGTCGGCGTTCGTAGTGCCATCGCGATGTCATTGGTGACTTGGTCACCTGCAATGGGGATCACCGCTGTATGGCGAATGGCACCTTCTGTGAAAATCGCCATATCGGTGGTACCACCACCGATATCCACCATACATACCCCGAGCTCACGCTCATCTTCCGTCAGCACAGCCATACTAGAGGCCAACTGTTCCAAAATAATGGCATCCACATCTAAACCGCAGCGCCGTACACACTTTTCAATGTTTTGCACAGCATTCTGGGCCGCCGTTACTAAGTGCACTTGTGCTTCAAGTCTTACCCCTGACATCCCCAGCGGCTCACGGATGCCGCCTTGGGTATCAATGGAAAACTCTTGAGGTAATACATGTAACACTCGCTGGCCTTCTGAAATCGCTCGTGCGCGAGCCGAGTCGATCACCCGTTCAATGTCTGAATGTGTTACTTCACGCTCCTTAATCGCGACAACGCCGTCGGAATTCATGGAGCTAATATGGCTACCCGCCACGCCCACATAAACCGAGTGGATGTCGCATCCTGCCATCAGTTCGGCTTCTTCCACCGCACGCTGAATGGACAGAACCGTTGACTCAATATTAATCACAACGCCGCGCTTCATACCGCGCGAGGGGTGGGAACCGATACCGGCAATCTCAATCCCCCCATCATCGGTGGGTTGACCGACTATCGCGACGACCTTGGACGTTCCGATGTCCAGCCCGACAACCATATTGGATGCGTTGGGTGAGCCTGCCATGAGTCGGTAAATCTCCTTGCCGTCATTTTAATAGGGTAGGTATTGCCAATCGGCATTAAAACGCCAACGCAATAACCAATTTGCGTTTAATAATTTTAACTAGAATACTATCTAACCAAGCTAACCGCTGACAGGATAATAAAACTCATCCACATCACCGCTAGGGACATAGTATAGAAACAATAGTCGCAATACGACTAGCGCACAGCCACGATAATTGGACTGGATGGCAATTTAAACCCCATTCATGGGTTTTTCGGCGTTGGCAACCACTCACATTACCTACTTTTTGCACATTGCCACGAGCGGTTACTCATTGACCTCTTGCTGTTCACGCTCTTGAAAATCCGTTTCACCATGCCAAGCCACCGCAACACCATTAGGATAGCGTAAATCAATATAGCGGATATGCTCACTAAAGCTTGCAAGCTCGCGCTGCCAAGAAGCAGATAACCTTGCCAAACGCTCTCCATGCTGACGTCTACCTAGCATGACCCAGGCCCCGTCTCCCAGCTGTAAGCGCCAAGCACCGCGAGGCTCTAAGCGTAGCTGAGAAAGCGATAGCGACAAACTGGCAAAATAGGGAGTCAAACGCTGATAATACGCCAACACCTCTTCACTGTTGCCCGCTGGCCCTGAGAGGTCGGGCAACCCTTCAGGTGCATCTAACGGCGCAAATGCAAACGGCTCCCCTTCAGGATTAAGCAGGAAATCATCGTTCCAACGCGCTACAGGCACCTGCTCCACTAGCTCAAACACCAAAGCGTTAGGCCACTCGCGGGAAATTCGCACTTCATTCAGCCAGCCAATACGTAGCGCACGCTGGCGTAGCTCGCCTAGATCTGCCGATAGCCACGTTGCATCCTGCACAAGCGGCGCTAACTGCGTACGCAGGTAATCAGCACTAACGTACTCCCATTCGCCGCGAATCGACACGCGCTCAATGGGACGATCAAGCCATAGCCACAGTGCACGGCCACCCGCACCTAGTAGCAGCGCCAGCAGCACAACGCCCAGCCATGCGTTGCGTTTTTTCATAACGCTCCTATTGCCCAGCTACTCATTACGGCATGCTCGGCTGAACGGCGGTCTGTAAAATACGCATGACCAACTGATCAAAGTCAATCCCGGCGTAGGCGGCTGCCTGCGGCACCAGGCTGTGGTCAGTCATGCCGGGCACGGTGTTAACCTCTATCAGCCAACACTTACCAGCTGCGTCACGCATTACATCAATACGCCCCCACCCTTCGCCACCTACCGCTAAAAAGGCCTCTTTACATAGTGCTGCCAGCGCTTGCTCATCTTGCTCAGACAAACCACAGGGCAGATGGTACTGTGTGGTGTTAGCAATGTACTTGGCTTCGTAGTCATAGAATCCACCCGGCACTTCAACGCGAATAGCGGGCAACACATCATCACCCAGGAGCGCGACCGTGTATTCATCCCCGACAATAAACCGCTCAGCCATTACCCGCGCATCAAACTTTGCGGCAGCCGTGTAGGCGGCTTTTAATTCATCCCGGCTTTTGACAATACTGATGCCCAAGGTGGAGCCTTCATGGACTGGCTTGACCACCATAGGCAGCCCAAGCTGATTTACTACGGCCGCCCAATCAGCGTTTTCACTTAGCATGATGCTTTCAGGGGTAGGCAAGCCAACGGCCTGCCACACTTGCTTAGTGCGCTGTTTATCCATGCCCAATGCAGATGCCAGTACACCGCTGCCGGTATAGGGCACGCCGAGCAGCTCTAACGCGCCCTGAAACGTGCCGTCTTCTCCACCACGCCCATGTAGCGCCACAAACACGGCGCTAGGCGCTAGACGCTCAAGCCCTGCTAGACCACCCTCTTTAGGGTCGTAGCCGAGCGCATCCACACCTTGACGTTTTAAAGCGGCAAGAATAGCGGCGCCGCTTTTCAGGGAAACATCCCGCTCAGCCGATGTGCCACCGTAAACCACTACGACGCGGTCTAGAGAACCGGTTTGCCCGCTGTTCATAGCGCCACCTTATCCATCTCAAGTTTTGCCTGAGCAAGGCGCAGCGAAATACCGCCAACGTCGCCGGCCCCTTGAGTAATCAAAATATCTCCAGGCCGTAGCACATTATTCAACAAGGCAGGCAGCTCCTGCTTGTGCTCGACAAACAGCGGATCGACTTCACCACGCTGTCGAATAGATCCCGCCAACGTTTTCCCTTCGGCTCCCGGCAGCACGGCCTCACCTGCGCTGTATACATCCAGTAGCACCAGGGTATCCACCTGAGAAAGCACACGCACAAAATCCTCAAAAAGATCCCGCGTACGGCTGTAACGGTGGGGTTGGTAAAGCATCACAAGGCGTCGCTCAGGCCAACCTGCTCGCACCGCCTGGATTACCATATCGACTTCACGAGGATGGTGACCGTAGTCATCCACTAGCATGATATCGCCACCGCCGGAAGGTGCTGGAAAGTGTCCATGCACTTGAAAGCGTCGCCCTACCCCGGCGAACCCAGTTAGCCCACGCTGGATCGCATCATCACTTACGCCTGCGTCAGTGGCCACAACGATAGCTGCCATCGCATTGAGGGCGTTATGGCGGCCCGGCATAGCGAGCCGAATGGCCAGCGGTGCCGCATCACCAGGGCGCAGAGCGGTAAACGAGACTTCTCCCGCCTGTTGAGAAAAATCAACGATGCGGTAGTCGGCATCTTCATCAAAGCCGTAAGTGACAAACTGGCGTTTAACTTGGTCACACAGCCCACGCACATGAGGATCGTCAATACACAACACCGCAAGGCCATAAAACGGTAGATTGTGCAAAAATTCGATGAAAGTGCTTTTCAGGCGCTCAAAATCGCCGCCATAAGTCGCCATGTGGTCAGCATCGATATTGGTAACAATCGATACCATGGGCTGAAGGTGAAGGAACGAGGCATCGGATTCATCAGCTTCAGCAACTAAGTAATCACCTTCACCTAAACGAGCATTGGCGCCTGCACTCGTCAGTTTTCCGCCAATCACAAAAGTAGGGTCCAGGCCACCCTCGGCCAATAGTGTTGCTGTCAAGCTAGTGGTAGTTGTTTTACCGTGAGTCCCCGCGACGGCAATACCGCGACGGAAGCGCATCAGTTCTGCCAGCATTTCGGCACGGCGCACTACCGGCACGCGGTGCTCATGTGCCCAGCGTATTTCAGGGTTGGTTTCATCGATTGCGCTGGAGACAACAACCACATCGGCCCCCTGCACATGCTCTTCAGCATGACCAATGGCCACGCTTACTCCGCAATGGCGCAGCCGTTCAACCACGGCGGAGGCTTTCATGTCGCTACCGCTAACTTGGTAGCCCTGGTTGGCTAATACTTCGGCAATACCGCACATGCCTGCACCACCGATACCTACAAAATGCAGCCGCTTAATACGACGCATACCGGGGCCAGTTGGGCGAGCCCCCTGCGGCGACATGTTAGTCACTGAATCGGTCACGCAGTTTCTCCTTGCTTCACTAATCCCAAACAGCCTGCTGCAAGACGCTCGGTGGCATCTAAATAAGCGGCTTGGCGCGCTTTAGACGCCATTTCCGCCAGCCTGTCGGGATGAAGTAATTCGTCTAATAATTGAGTTAAGCGCTCAGGCGTGAGGGCTGATTGGATGACACACTGAGCCGCTCCCGCCTTCACCAGCACATCAGCATTGACTCGCTGATGGTCATCTACTGCAAATGGAAATGGCACTAACAGCGCAGGCTTTGCCGCTGCAGCCAACTCGGCAACCGTTAACGCACCAGCGCGGCAAACCACAAGATCCGCCCATGAGTAGGCGGCCGCCATATCATCGATAAAGGGGCTAACATCGGCCACAATGCCAAGTTCTGTATATGCCTGGGCGGTGGCTACGTCGCGCTCTTTACCGGCTTGATGGCGCACATCCGGGCGCCGCTCTGGTGGTAGCGCGGCAAGCGCTGGCGGCAGGCGCTCATTTAGTGCTACAGCACCGAGCGAGCCACCCACAACCAGCAGCCTAAGCGGCCTATTAGACATCTCAGCCACCTGCTTAGGGCTCTCGCCTAGCGCCGCAATCTCTTCACGCACGGGGTTACCAATAACTACTGCACGACTGCCAAACGCATCCTCAAAGGCGGCGTAAGTACGCGTCGCCAAGCGCGAAAGCACTTTATTAGTGAGGCCTGCGACGGCATTCTGTTCATGAATGACCAGCGGCACACCCGACAGCCGCGCCGCCAGCCCACCCGGGCCACTGGCAAAGCCCCCCAGGCCGACCACAACATCAGGTTTAAAGCGTTTAATGATGCGTCGCGCCTGCATCACCGCTCGGGAAAGATTGATGGGCGCTTTGCACCAGCCTGCCAGCCCTTTGCCCCTCAGCCCTTCAATGGCAATCGTGTGTAGCATAATACCAGCATTAGGCACTAGCCGATTTTCGATACCACGCGGGCTTCCCAGCCATTCAACGTCGACACCCTTGGCCTGTAAAGCATGCGCCAAAGAGAGCGCAGGAATAACGTGCCCACCGGTTCCCCCGGCCATAATCAATATCCGTCGACGCGAGTTCGTCGCCACAAACGACTCCTTGAATAATTACGATAAACGCGGTTCTCGGCGTGCTCGGTAGGGGGTGGGCGTACGCCGGGGGCGGTGCCGAGTCTCAGCATCCACACGCAGCAGTAGCCCAATCATCATGCCCGTCACCAACAGACTTGAGCCACCATAGCTGATTAGCGGCAGAGTAAGCCCTTTTGTGGGCAGCAACCCAGAGCTTACGGCCATGTTAATGAACGCCTGAGCCGCCACAATAAATCCAATGCCGTAGCTAACGTAGGCGCCAAACAGGTGCCCTGCCAGCTCCGCGCGGCGGCCGACCCACATGGCGCGTACAATAAATAGAGTAAACAGTAGCACCACTAAAATGGCACCAATCATCCCTAGCTCTTCGGCCACTACGGCAAAAATAAAGTCGGTGTGGGCTTCCGGCAGGTAGTGAAGCTTTTGAACGCTATTGCCAAGACCGGTACCTGTTACATGCCCACGACCAAACGCAATCAACGCCTGGGTTAACTGATAGCCGGTGGCAAATTGATCGGCCCAGGGGTCAAGAAAGCCTGTCCAGCGGGCCAAGCGGTAGGGCTCCATTACTACCATCATCACCGCCCCAACCCCCAGCACGCTTCCACTGCCGAGCAGTAAGGTCAGCGAGGCGCCGCTCATCATTAACATGCCAATGACACACACGGCGTAAACCACCATGCCACCGAAATCTGGAGCTAAGAACAGCAGGCTCGCGGGCACGGCAAGCACGGCCAATGGCCGCCACATGGTAAACGCCCGCCGCCGCAGCTCGTAGGTAAAGCGCGACATAAATGCCGCCATGTAAAAAATAAGGCCCACTTTCGCCAGTTCCGACACCTGCAAGCTCGGCAGCGGCCCAGGCAGTGAAATCCAACGCTTACTGCCGTTCACCTCTTGGCCAATAACTAGCACCACCACCAGCATAAAAATGCTGACGAGTAGAATAAGCGCTGCGTTCTGCCGCCACAGCTCCAAAGGCACGCATAACATAAAGAGGCAGGCAACAATGGCTAATAATAGAAAGATGCCGTGCTGACGGGAGTAGTGGTAGCTGTTTTCCAGCAGCCCCACCGACGCAGAGCTGACCATAATCCAGCCAAGCCCCGCCAACGCCACTACCGCAACAATCAGCCAGATATCACAAGGCAGGTGCTGGGTCGTTAAGGCAGCGCGCAGCCGCTGTACTCTACTGAGAGATTCATCGCTCATGGCGTCAACTCGCTGCGTTTGTGCTCAACCCAGTGACGAAAGGCGTCACCTCGTGCCTGATAGTTGGCGAATTGATCCAAACTAGCACAGGCGCGTGACAGCAGCACGCAATCACCGGGCTTGGCCATGGCGAAAGCAACCTCCATGGCTTGCGTTAAGTGTTCCACACGCTCAACCGGAATCGCCTCATTAAGCGCTTCGGCAAGGCGCGGCGCATCGGCCCCAAACACAATAGCAGTGCGAGCGCTATTCGCTAGCGGTGCAGCCAACGGAGAAAAATCCGCCCCCTTGCCAACGCCGCCTGCCAAAAGAAGCAGCTTTCCTTGCAGGGTGGTGCCAATCCCGTTGATGGCAGCCAGCGTCGCGCCCACATTGGTTCCTTTGGAATCATTGACCCAGCGAACGCCGTTTAGCTCGGCAATGGTTTCACTGCGGTGCGGCAAACCTACAAACGCTTTTAGGGCACCGCACATACTGGCTTTATCAAAGCCTAATGCGCGCCCCATCGCCAGCGCCGCTAACGCATTGGCGTAATTATGCTGCCCAGTTATACGCAGCTCATCGGCTAACAGCCATGGCGTTTTGCCCTGCATTAGCCACCAATGGCCCTGTTGCTCGACCAGTCCCCACGCAGCATCACGGGGAGTATGTACCCCAAAGTGTTCGATATGCTCTAGCGGCTGATCCGGCCATGTTTGCGGATCGTCAGCATTCACCACGGCGTGCTCTGCGCCGATAAAAATACGCTGCTTGGCCTGTCGGTAGCCCTCTAGATCGCCGTGGCGATCAAGATGGTCATCGCAGAGATTTAAGAAGGCCGCCGAGGCCGCGCCTAAAGAGGGCGTGGTTTCCAACTGAAAGCTGGATAGCTCTAGGATGTATAGGTCGGCGTCTGGCTGTTGCGCCAGAAGATCAAGCGCGGGCGTACCTAGATTGCCACCCACGGCGGCATTAATGCCAGATGCGGCAGCCATCTCGCCAAGTAGCGTCGTCACTGTGGACTTAGCATTGGAGCCCGTAATGGCCGCAATGGGTGCTTTCACGGCACGTTTGAACAGCGCGATTTCGCCTACCAGCATGGGCTCGCCAGTGGCAGGGTTATGGCGCTCAAGCAGCCCCTCCAAACCAGCCGTGCGAGGATCTACACCTGGGCTAATCACAACCTCGTAGGCCTGACAAAAATCCAAAGCAGCCAGAGAGCCACAATGCACCTGAACACCCGGGTACGTTTGGCGAAAAGCCTCCACCCCTGGAGGCGCTTCACGGGTATCAGCCACCATAAACGGCCTACCCAGCTGGGTAAGATGGCGGCAAATCGCCTGACCAGAGAGCCCTAGCCCAACGACTACCGTAAATCCGTTCGGTACCTGCACCATGTGGCTCCTTCTGCCATACGCCAAAGGCGGCCTGTGCGCCGCCTACTATCTTCTTTGATTAACGAACTTTGAGCGTGGCCAAGCCTAGCAGCACAAGTACCACGGTAACTATCCAGAACCGCACGATAACCCACGGCTCTGGCCACCCTTTCAGCTCGTAGTGGTGATGTAGCGGTGCCATGCGGAAGATGCGGCGTCCAGTTAGTTTGTAGGAGCCTACCTGGAGGATCACCGAGACGGTTTCCAGTACAAAAATACCGCCCATGATAAAGAGCACGATCTCTTGACGGACAATGACCGCGACTACCCCTAACGCAGCCCCAAGGGCAAGGGCACCTACGTCGCCCATAAATACCTGGGCGGGATAGGTGTTAAACCATAAAAAGCCAAGACCTGCACCCGCGATGGTGGCACAAAATACTGCCAACTCGCCGGTGCCGTGGATAAAAGGGATATGCAGGTAGTTGGCAAACACCGCATTACCGCTGGCATAAGCAAATACAGAGAGCCCCATCGCCACCAGCACAGTGGGCATAATCGCCAAGCCATCCAAACCGTCGGTAAGGTTGACGGCGTTGGAGCTGCCAACAATAACGAAATAGCTCAGTACGATGTAGAAAACGCCCAGCGGCAGAGCGACATCTTTAAACATCGGAATTAGCAAGCTGGTTTCCGCAGGCGTGGTGGCCGTGGCGTACAGAATGATGGCGGCTCCCAGGCCGACCACCGACTGCCAGAAATATTTCCAACGTGCAGGCAGGCCTCGTGGGTTCTTTTCAACCACTTTACGATAATCGTCGACCCACCCGATGGCGCCAAAGCCCAGCGTCACCAGCAGCACGATCCAGACGTAATAGTTGGTCAGGTCACCCCACAGCAAGGTGCTGATCGCAATCGCCAGC
>Ga0194138_10000369_pt1 | contig 21498 bp, 24 predicted proteins | sample TARM_MetaG_T2_14_FD_134022 | JGI IMG/M metagenome (GOLD analysis project Ga0194138, IMG submission 134022) | Freshwater microbial communities from Pennsylvania, USA, analyzing microbe dynamics in response to fracking - TARM_MetaG_T2_14 (version 2) | ecosystem: Environmental > Aquatic >...
ATCCACCATAAGCTTTCCAATGCCGGAGGAGCCCCTTCTCTTATCAATGAAGCAGCGATCAGCGCGGCTCATAGTTATAGCCGGGGCAACCCAAGGCTTATCGACAATGTCATGAGTTATGCCCTGGATCTTGGTGCCCAGATGCAAAAACAGACCATGGATGCCGAGGTCATGATGGCTGCCATTGATGCACAATCGTTATATTAATTCATAAGGCTATGACCCCGGTCATAGTCTTATTTAATGAATCCGGTATATTAGTCCTCCGCTTTACCTAACACAGTGTGTTGTTTCACCGATAAAACTACGGCGTTTCGATTTCAATCTGTCGTTCCTTCACTTATTATGTAGAAAATAACCCGTTGTTTATACCGAAAACAAAGTGTTGTCTAACACCTCATTCACTGTCCATTAAATTCGTATATCCAATTTGTTACCACGGTCTTTAAATTTTTGTCTCTTCTTACCGGATTCTTTTCCCTGACCCTGGTCCGGGTCCTTTTTATCCCGTTTGACCCGCTGCCCCCTGGTCCCTTCTCCTTTTTGGATCCGGGTCTCTTCCCTTTTCAGCTTTTTCGCCTCTTCATTTTGAAGCATCTGATTGGTGTTCATGGGTTTATTTTGCTGGTTTTGCTTGTTCTTTGCTTCATGTAGAGAGTTTTGATACATCAGTTGTTTGTCGATCGGTTTAACAGACATAAAACCCCTCCTTAAATTTCCCATTCCTTTATCCTTCTTTTATCAGTAATACTTTTATTCTTCTTCTCACAGTAAACCTTCCTATTTACTTTTCATAGGGTCCGATCACCACATCCCCGTCCTTACGGTAAAGGGTGGCGTTGGATATTTCTTCGTACATGTGCCGTACCCCGTTAAGGATTCGAACCTTTACTCCGGGATAAATCGTGCCGGAAACACTTACCTTCCCCATATTGGCGTTGGCTATTTTAAATCGGAGGCCCTCAATTTCCTTCTCGCTTTTTGTCTTTTTATTATTCAGAAACTCCATGGTTTTTAAGGACTTAATCAGCATATCCGCCTTATCCTCCGTAAGTTTACCCGCATCTTCCAGCTTCCTTAACAGTTCAATGGTTTTGTTCAGGTTTATAATGTTTTTAACAATTTCTTCAATGGTTCTTTCCAGGGCATCGAAATATTCCTTATCCTCAGGATCAAGGCCTACTTCCACATTGGTCACGGTCCCCATATGGGATCCCATTACCTTTGCCCGAATTTCCTTTTGGGCTTTGACATTGCCCCCTACAATCAATCCCTTCTTCCCCCCTACGGTAATGGACCCTTTGGCTTGGACGTTACTGTGAAGAATGGCCTCGGCTTCAATATTTTCCTTTGCTTTGATTGTGGTGTTTTCAATGTATTTGGCAATAATATTTTTCCCTGTTAAATGGGCATGGTTGTTTCCTTGAACCCCCCGGCTAAGGATAATATCACCCCCGGCTTTTAATATGGAGCCTTCCACCACTCCGTGGACTTCAATATCTTCTTCCGCTTCAACCTCAAAGCCCGCTTTTATATTGCCCCGGACCACCACTTTCCCTTTGAAAACGATGTTTCCCGTGGAGTTATCCACATTAGCGGGAACCTCATAGGTCTTTCTCACTTCGATTTTTCCGTCGATTAACTGTACCTGTCCACCATCCGTTGCCACTAAAAAGTTCCCATCCTCTGTAATATCCGTATTTTTCCCCTTGGGCAGTCTGGCCTCCCGACCTTTGTCACCGGGGATTTCTTCTCCGAAGATATTTTTCCCCGGGATCCCTTCCTCGGGAGGAATCAGCTCCGCCAGCTTCGTTTCCCCTTCCACGTTATTAATCATATTTAATTCTTTAAAGTTGATGGTTCCGCTCTCCGAGATCTTCGGCTTTGCCTTCGCTTCCACATCCACCAGGTAGCGCACTTCTCCGTCCCTGCCTTTTTTAGGACGGTCTCCTTCGGCAATTTGAAAAGGCTTTTCAAAAATCCGGTGTTCGATGATTTTTTCAATCTGCTCCCGGTCAATTCCGTAGATGATTTTTTCCTCGTTGAGTTTTTCGATGACTTCCTCCACTGTGGGAATTTTTCCCCCATAGGGCTTCGTCAGGATAATATTCCCTTCCAGTCCGTCTTTTCCCGGGGTTACTTTCACTTCACTATCAATGAGAACTTCCTCCTGGGCGGGAGCAATTTGTATGGATTCATCGATGGATTCTTCATCGATATCAAATAGGGTTTTGCTATCCACATCCTGCACTTTTTTCTTTGAAAGATAAGTAATCAGCTCTTTCTTGTCATTTCCCAGGGTTTCCCTATTTTTCATAATTGCAAAAACCCCGTCCACTTCAAATCGTAAAATAAATCCGGCTTCCTCTTTTTCCTCTTTAGACGGGATTTTTTCCAAACCTTTTTCTGCAAGCTCCTTGGAACGGTTCAGTTGTTCTTCCGTATTATCTTTCTTTTTCGAAACCTTAAGGGTCACCTTATTTTTGCTAAACAGTCCTTTTTTCTCCTCCAATACTTCAATGTCCACTTGGTCTTTCGTAAGATTTAAGGATTCCAAGGCTTTCTCCAAGGCCTTGTCGTAGTCATGTTCGGTTATTGTTACGGATTGCTTCATGTCCCCCACTCCTCTACTTAATGATTAATACGTCTTAATCCAGTTGATTTTTCAAGCGAATAATTGCCTTTGAATGAATTTGTGAAACCCGGGATTCGGAGATCCCGATAATTTCTCCGATTTCTTTATAGGTCAGCTCTTCGTAATAATATAATGAAATCACCTGTTTTTCCCGTTCCGGTAAGTCTTCAATTCGATTGCGCAGTATTTCGTAGGTTTCTCCTTCTATGTAAATATTTTCCGGAACCTCTTCCTCTTTTTTAGGCAGGTCAAAAGTGGTGCCGTCTTCCAGTTTCTCTTCTAAGGACACCAGATTGAAACTGTTTACCTGGGTTAACAGGTCCTGCAGTTCTTCCCTGGAAATCTCCATATGAGCGGCGATTTCCTCTTCCGTGGCATGTCTTTTATGTTTTTCCTCCAGTTGTTGATAGGCTCTTTCCAGCTTTTTGGCCTTTTGCCGAATGGAACGGGGAATCCAATCCAGATTTCTCAACTGGTCGATCATGGCACCCCGTACTCGGATTTGGGCATAGGTTCGAAATTTCACTTCCTTATCCAAGTCAAATTTCTCTATGGCATCAATGAGTCCGAAAATTCCGTAGCTGACCAAATCATCATATTCCACATGACCGCCGTACTGAATACTCAGACGCCCCGCCACGATTTTTACAACATCCACATGATGTTCAATCAGCTTTTCCCGTGCTTTCGGATCTTTTTTTTCTTTGTAATCTTTCCAAAGGCCTTTATGTTCCATGGATATAAGCCTCCTAGCCTCGATCTGTTTTTTTAGATGGTCTGGGTTCCGTGGCCGATGGTCTTAATAAACAATCGCCCATCGTCGCCGTAGAGTTCGATGGTTCTTCCATAGCTTCCCCCTACATCCTTGCTTATGATCGGTATCTTTAACGCCTTCAGTTTTTCCTCCGACGCAATGGCATTTCTATGACCGATTTTCATAATATCATTTCCGTTATTTCCGAAGCTGAACATTTGGGCGCCGCCGGCGAGCTTCGCCTTAAAGTTTCGTTGTTGGGCACCCTTTCCCAGCATTTCCGCTATCAGTACATCTATAGCGGTATCGGCGAATTTCGCTTTATTGGAATTATTCTTAATCTGTTTACTGTCGGGGAGCATAATATGCGCCATTCCCGCGATTTTATTGATGGGGTCGTACAGGGTAATTCCTATACAGGATCCCAGTCCCAGTGTGGTCAGCATCCCTTGACTATCCGTGGTTTTCAGGTCCGCCATCCCCACTTTGATAATATTTCCCATAGGCTAATACACTCCTAGACTATTTAGAATCTTTTCAAAAGAGGGTTCATCGGGAATCAGGAAAAATCTTGCTTCCACCAAATCCTCCCCTTCTTTTAACTCGGTTTCGATAAACAATACTTTATCACTGATATGACTGAACTGAATAGCGGGTACGCTCATAACCGCCCCTGCCATGTCCACAGCTAAAGAGGGGACGGAAAGGTTAATGTTGAAGTTGGTTAAGGAGGACAGGGAAGTAATATAGGCCCCGGACAAAATATTTCCCACTTCCTGCAACGCAGAGCGGTCCATTTCATCCAGTTCCTCTTTATCGTTACTGGCTCCCATCAGCATACCGGTCAGGAGTTTTGAGGAAGCAAGATCCAGTAAAAACATGATGTTTCCCTGAATATCACCGTCCACATTGAAGTAAATCCCCGCAACTATGGTTTCTTCTCCCCCCAAAACTGCGGCTACGTCCTGTATATCCAGGATTTTTACCTTCGGTACGTCCATATCGATTTTCTTATCCAGCATACTGGCCAAGGCCGTGGCCGCATTCCCCGCTCCGATATTACCGATTTCCTTTAATACATCAATATGTTGTTGGTTTAAGCTATCAATCGACATCGAAGTCATAAAAACCCTCCTTTAGGCTAGCTTCTCGCTGTCTTCCATTTGAAGCACCTTGTATAAGTTTAACAGAATGATCATTCGTTCATCGATTTTTCCGATTCCCCGAATGTGTTCGTCCTGAACCGCGGTATCCAGGCTGATGGTCTGATCAATGGCACTGTCCTCAATACTCAATACCTCCGAAGAGCTGTCCACGATCATGCCCACACTGATTTCTTCCAGTTCCAGAATAATGGTTCGCATTTCCTCCGCCCCGCTAGGCTCGGGAAGATCAAAGCGCTTTCGCATATTAATAATGGGAACCACTTCTCCCCGAAGGTTAATTACCCCGGCCAAATATTCCGGGGCATTGGGCACTCGGGTCATTTCCGTCATTTTTTCAATGGTTTTTACATACTCAATGGGAATTCCGTAACTTTCTCCCTCCAGTTTGAATATAACATATTGTTGGGTCTGTGACATTATTTCCCCTCCTTTCTAAAAAACGAGTTGGTATCCACAATCAAGGCTACGGAACCGTTACCCAGGATCGTAGCTCCGGCGATTCCCTCTATATTGTTTAAGAACTTCCCGAGGGATTTAATAACAATTTCCTGCTGTCCGATCAGGTCGTCCACGATGATTCCTGCGGTTTTATCCCCTTTTCGAATGATCACAACGGTATGATCCGGATCCTCAAACTCTTTTTCCTGAGGCGGTACGGATAACAGCTCCGACAGTTTTAGAATCGGCAGGGTGGCTTCCCGGTAAAGGGCTACTTTGTTCCCTTGGATGTTTCGAATCTTGTCTTTATGAATCGTGGTGATTTCCTTGATGGTGTTTAGAGGAATTGCGTATTTTTCCGCCTCCACTTTAACCAGTAGCGCCTGAATAATCGCTAGGGTTAGAGGAAGTCGAATAACGGATTTGCTTCCCACTCCCGGTTCCGAGGTAACTTCAATATCCCCTCCCAGGGATTCGATCTTCGTCTTTACAACATCCAGCCCTACCCCACGACCGGACAGGTCTGATACTTTGTCCGCCGTGGAGAATCCGGGGGTAAATAAGAGCTCTACCGCATCACTATCTTCCATTTGCTCTTTTTGTTCCGCCGTAATCAACCCTTTGCTAAAGGCCTTTTCCTTCACCTTTTTCACATCGATTCCTTTACCGTCGTCTTCCACTTCAATCACAACGGTATTCCCATCGGGATAGGCTTCCAGTCTTACGGTTCCGTTTACTTCCTTACCGCTTTCCCGTCGAACCTCCGGTGCTTCAATTCCGTGGTCGATGGAATTTCGAATTAAGTGAATCAACGGATCTCCGATTTCGTCGATAACCGTACGGTCCACTTCCGTTTCCTTACCGGCCATATCCAGCTGAATATCTTTTCCAAGGTCCTTGGAAAGATCTCGAACCATACGGGGAAAACGATTAAATACCCGCTCGATGGGAACCATTCGCACCTTCATTACCGCATCGTGAAGACTGGTGGTAATTCGCTCCAAGTACTCGGTGGTTTCGTTGACTTTCGCCGCGTCCTGCTTTCCGTCCGCATCTTCCAGTCGGGTTTTGATGATGATCAGCTCACTGACTAAATTCATTAAATTATCCAGTCGATCAATATCCACCCGTACGGTTTTTCCGGTTTTCCCTTTTTTCACGGCTTCCTGCTTTTGCTTCGGCGTCATGGCTTCCTCAGAGGCTTCTTTTGGAGAACTGCTCTGCTTTGCCTCCGACTCCTTCGGTTCATTTTCTTCGGCTTTCTGATCGTCTTGGGTCGGGATCTCCTGTTCCCGTAGCTCCGTAAATTCGATGCTTTCAATTTCCGAGATATCATCCACTTCTTTTTCCAGATAATCCTGGTCTTCCTTGGAAATCAGCAGCAATTCAAAGGACAGATCAAAGTTCTCATCTTCGATGTCTTCAATGGAAGGGTTGGAGTAAACGATCTCTCCCACCCGCTCCAGGCGGTTGATAAAAATATAGGCTCTTGCGGATTTTAGCATACACTTTTCATCCAGCGTGGTCTTAATAAAATACGAGGAAAGTCCGTCTTTTCTGGACTTTGCCGCGGCTTCCCGTACATGCTCCGGTAGGGCAAGACTGCTTAACATATCCGACGCATCCGAGGCATCCCCTGCTTGCCCTTCGGTACTTTCCGGCTCTGCAGGACTTGTGTCTCCCACAGTTTTGCCGAGACGAATGCTTTCCAGGCTTGCAATCAGTTCATCTGACTGATTCTCTCCCTCACTGCCTTCCTGCTCGATATTGGTCACGTAACCCTCCAGTTGATCGAAGCATTCGAAAAGGATATCCACGATCTCCTCCGTGGTCTTCAGTTCGTCGTTTCGGATTAAGTCCAATACATTTTCCATTTCATGGGTGAGTCCTGCAATGTTATTATAGCCCATGGTACCGGACATTCCCTTAATGGTATGTGCAATTCGAAACATCTCATTAAGTAAATCCTTATCATATGTAAAACTCTCCAGCTTTAATAAAATTTCATTCATGGTTTGCAAGTGTTCCTTGGTCTCTTCAATAAAAATGTCTAAATACTGATTCATATCCATTACTTTTGCACCTCCAAGTGTTTTAAAATCCTTTTGGTAATTTCATCGAGATCCGATACTTCATCGGCATCCCCTTGCTCCACTACGGTTTTCGGCATTCCGTAAACCACGCAGCTCTCTTCATTTTGTGCGATTACATGATTCTTCGTAGCCGCTTTTAATTCATGTATTCCCTCGGCTCCGTCGGAACCCATGCCCGTCATGATTACGGAGATCACCTGCTGAATGTTTTCCTTTACCAGGGATTGAAACAGAGCATTCACCGACGGACGATGTCCCGAAACCGGAGGATCTTGGCCTAAGTCCAGGAGCAACTGTCCCTGGGCATTTTTCTTTACCCGAAGATGCACGCCTCCCTTGGCAATGTACCCATGCCCCGGTTTTAGTACTTCTCCCTGCCTGGCTTCCTGAACAGTAATCTCCGATAAGGTATTTAACCGATCCGCAAGGGACTTCGTAAAACCCGGAGGCATATGTTGAACGATCACAAAGCTGGCATTGGTATTTTTCGGTATCAGGGGTATTACCCGCTGAAGGGCCCTGGGTCCTCCGGTGGAAGTGCCGATGGCCACAACACGGGGTGCCTTCGATGAGGTTTTTACAGGCGAACTTGAACTGGGTACCTGACTGATTTTTTCCAAACTTTTTCGAATGACCTTCAGGTCCTTTTCACTCTGAACCCGCTTGGGCTTTTGAATGTTTTTAATCCCCGCTGCGGTTTTCAGCTTTTGAATAATCTCCGTGCTTAACTCCCCAAGGTCTTTTAAGTCCTTATGGGAGGGTTTCTTTGCAACATCCACGGCGCCGTATTCCAAAGCCTTCATCGTAGCCTCGGTTCCCTTGGCCGTAAGACTGCTGAACATTACCACGGGCACCGGATGCTTTTCCATGATGATCTCTAAGGCTTCAATACCATTGAGAATGGGCATTTCCACATCCATGGTCACCACATGGGGTCGGTGCTTTTTGACCTTGTCAATGGCATCTTTCCCATTTCTTGCGTAATCCACCACTTCAAACATGGGATCCTTGCTTAAAATGTCCCGAATGATCTGCCTGATAAATGCGGAGTCATCCACAATTAATACTTTGATTGTCTTTTCCATTTATATCAATCCTTTTTTTCTAAGTTCCCGCTGTTTTTTAAAGATAAAGCTTACAATGGTGTTACGATCCTTATCGGATATGCTGGTAAATTGAATCCCCAATTCATAGTTGTTTTCCATAGGGTCTTTGATGCACCGCACCACTTCCCCTAAAATACTGATATGGGTTTTTTCAATTTCCATACCCACTTCAATGGGATCCCGAAATCTTAGAGGTTCCTTGGAAATGCACTTAATGCCTCCCCCACTGAGATCCTTGGTAACACAGGGGATTTTATGATTGCTTTGAATATCGATTATGGTAATATCCTTTGTGATCTCCAGTCGGTAATAAAACCTTCGTTGGATTTTTTTCCCTTCTCCCAGGAGTTTGATGCCGTATATTAAAATCGGCTCCTCCTTACTTAATAATACTTCTCCACGAACCTTCAAAATTCCTTTATCCTTGGTAAAAAAGTAAAGATGAATTTGTTCATGGATTTCCAAGGGATAATTTTTCCCATATTTCATGGGTTTGGAGATATGTACAACGTCGCCGTCCATATCCATCACCTGGCTTGTGATTCCCATGGACCGGTCCTCCAGTTCCTTGGAACTGCCCCGGATTTTACCGATTTCCAACTTCTCGCCGATACTTATGGTATCTAAAATTGCCATTCCATCACCTCTTTACTCAGTCTGAATGAACCCTTCGGTCCTTATTTAAAAAGACCGATTACCTTTTGAAAGAAGCCCTGATTCTCTTTGGTTTGATAAGCTTCCTTATCCACCAGATTTTGGGCCACAATGTTTAAATCCTTTGCCGCATAACAGCCTGGGAATTGAACCGCAAAGGGGTTTTGGCTGTATACCGCTTTTACCACCTGGGGGTCCTCTCGAATAAAGCCTAACAGTCCGAGCTCCATTCCCAAAAATTCCTTTCCTACACGGTGAAGCTTTCGGAATACTTCCTGGCCTTCCTTGGGATCCCGTACCTTATTAATCAACAGCTGAATGGATTTATCCCGCTCCTGATTTCCGATGGCTTTTATTACCGCATAGGCATCGGTTATGGATGTGGGTTCCGGTGTACTGATCACTAACACCTCTTGGGCTGCAATTACAAAAGACAGTACGGATTTTGAAATCCCTGCACCGGTATCGATCAAAATAAAGTCCGCATAGCGGCTCACTTGGGAAAACCGGGTGGTCAGTCGATCGATATTCGCCTGGGACATATCAATCAGTCCTTCAATTCCCGAGGCACCGGAGATGATGCGTATCCCTTCCGGGCCTTCGGACATAACCTTTTCAATGGGAAGATCCGTCTCCATTAAATCCACTAAGGTATATTTCGGAATACTCCCCAGTATTACATCGATATTGGCAAGGCCTAAGTCCGCATCGAAAATCACGACTTTTTTTCCTGCCCTGGCCAAGGTGATCCCCAGGTTAATGGTAAAATTCGTTTTCCCCACGCCCCCTTTTCCGCTGGTTACTGCGATTACTCTGGAATCAATGGGGTTTGTAGGGCCTTTTTCCGGAGAATCCACTGCATTTTCCCCGTTTCCGGGATAATTTTTTCGAAGCTTGATCATCTCCCGAAGCTTTTGTGCTTGATCTCCCATAGGTTACGCCTCCTCGGTAAATAGGCGGATGAGTTTTTCCACACTGGCGTTTTCAATATCGTCGGGAACACTTTGTCCGTTAGTTAAGTATAGCACGGGTTTGTCATTTTCAATAGAGGAGTTTAGTATCCCACCGAAGGTTGTAGCCTCATCGGTTTTTGTAAAAATAATTTTATAATCCTTTAAAAATCCGTAATGCTTGGTGATCGCCCGTAAATCCTTTGTGGAGGAGGTGGCGCTCAGTACCAGATAAATATCCTTCTCCTCAATGGCATTCAGTAGTTCCTGCAGTTCCGCAATCTGATCTTCGTTTCGATGGCTTCGTCCCGCGGTGTCAATAAGTACTAAATCCCGGTCGGAAAAACCGCTCAGGGTTTCCTTGATTTCCCCGGGCTCATAGACGATTTTTATGGGAATATTCAGGATTTCACTGTAGGTTTTGAGTTGCTCCACCGCTGCAATCCGGTAAGTATCCGCACTGATCATGCCTACTTTTTTTCCTTCATCCAGGGCGTACCGGGCTGCGAGTTTGGCAATGGTGGTGGTTTTTCCCACCCCGGTCGGGCCTACAAATACCACATTTTTGCTGTGAGGCTCAAAGTTTTTCATAATCACTTTTTCCTCCAGCTTTGCTCGTAAAACCTGGCGGATTTTTTCATCTACTTCCGCTTCCTTATCCCCTTCGGTCATGGTTTTTTTCAGTTCTTCAATTACATCCTCTATGATCTCCTCTTGCACATCCTGTAACTTCAGTTGTTTATAAAGATCCAACACCGGTTTCTGATGCACTCCCTGAAGTACTTCGGGAAAGGCCTCCGGGTTCTTTTCCTGCACCAGGGTATTTAACAGCTTTTTCATATCCTTTAGCTCTTTCGAGAGTTCCTCGTGGTTTTTCTGGGAGGAGGATGCATTTTTATTGGCGGAAGGTCTTTGGTAAGTGATCGGTGTATCTTCTTTTTTATTTTCTTTTCGTTGATTTTTTATCTGTTCTTCCCGAGCCGCAACGATTTCCACGGAGGGCTTTTTAAAAAACCGCCAAATGCCCTGGGGAAGCACTTCTTTTTCATGAAGGATAATGGCATTGGCCCCCAGTTCCCGCCTTACTTTTTCCACGGCTATTTCCGTGGTTTCACCATAAAACTTTTTTACTTTCATTATTGACTCACCACCCCGATGGATTCGATTTCAAGACTAGGGTCCAGTTCATTATAGGAAAGCACCACTAAATCCTGACTCAGCTGTTCTGTCAGTCGTTTAAAATATAAACGTGCAATAGGAGCGGTAACAACGATGGGTTGTTCTCCTAGGGACATCAGTCGTTGAATATGTTTTGCCAGATTATTCAGCACGGATTGGACAATACTGGGATCCATGGAAATGTAGGTTCCGCTTTCCGTTTGTTGCAGAGAGTCCATAATGGTCTGCTCCAGGGCTTTGTCCAAGGTAATAACCTTAGCCGGCTGATTGGTGATAAACTGCTTGGATATGGCTCTTCCAAGACCTTGTCGCACGTATTCCGTAAGCATGTCCGTATCCCGGGTGATATTGATATGATCCGCCAGGGTCTCCAGGATCGTTACGAAGTTTCGAATGGAAACCCCTTCCTTTAGGAGATTGGCCAGAACCTTTTGAATTTCCCCGAGGCTCATCTGGTTCGGCAACAGTTCGTCCACCAAAGCGGGATGGGATTCTTTTACATTGTCCACCAGCTTTTGTACGTCCTGTCGTCCCAGTAATTCATGGGCATGCTTTTTAATGACTTCCGTTAAATGGGTTGCAATTATCGACGGCGGATCCACCACGGTGTAGCCCAGCATCTCCGCATCTTCCCGAACCTCTTCTTTAATCCATTTGGCCGGCAGGCCGAAGGCGGGCTCCACGGTTTCCACCCCGTCAATATCTCCGTCGACGGAGCCGGGGTTCATGGCCATATAATGATCAAACATAATATTTCCCGCGGTGATTTCCACCCCTTTGATTTTAATGATGTACTGATTCGGCTCCAGTTGAATGTTATCCCGAAGTCGGATCATGGGAACAATCATACCGAGCTCCAATGCGCATTGGCGCCGGATCATGACCAAACGGTCAAACAGGTCTCCACCCTGATCCTGGTCCGCCAAGGGAAGTATCCCGTAGCCGAATTCCAGCTCAATGGGGTCCACACTAAGTAGGGGCATAACATTCTCCGGTTTTCGTTTTTCCTGGGCTTCTTCCTCCGAGGCTTCCAATTCTTTTTCTTCCGCTTCCACAGCGTCCCGTTTTGAAGTCCGTATTTTCGTAATTCCTACAAAAATAAAGGTAGCAGACAAAAGCAGGAAAGGAACCGTAGGCAGTGGGGTCAGGCCTAAGAAAAACAGCACCCCGCCGATGATCAGCATGCTTTTGGACTGCTCAAACATCTGGTCAATTAAATCGGAACCCAGGCTTCCCTTGGATGCGGAACGGGTAACCACAATACCCGTAGATGTGGAGATTAACAGGGCCGGAATCTGACTGGCCAGTCCGTCTCCCACCGTAAGGATCGTATAAATTTGAATGGATTCCTGTAAGCTAAAGTCGTTCATTACGATACCGATCACAAAACCGGCGCCGATATTGATCAGGGTAATGATAATACTTGCAATAGCATCTCCCTTAACGAACTTACTGGCACCATCCATGGAACCGTAAAAATCCGCTTCCCGCTGAATTTTTTCCCGTCGTTCCTTGGCTTGATAGTCATCAATCAGCCCTGCATTCAGGTCCGCATCAATGGCCATTTGCTTTCCGGGCATCGCGTCCAGGGTAAATCTTGCGGCAACTTCCGCAACCCTTTCGGCACCCTTGGTAATAACCAGGAATTGAATGATTACAATAATTAAAAATACAATAAATCCCACAATGGCGTTTCCCTGGATTACAAAGTCTCCGAAGCTTTCGATCAAATCCCCCGCCTGGGCCTGGGAAAGAATATACCGGGTCGTGGTAATATTCAGGGCCAGACGGTAGAGGGTTGCAATTAACAGAATCGATGGGAAAATGGAAAACTCCAGGGCCTCTTTGATATACATGGAAACCACTAAAATTAACAGTCCCAAAGCGATATTAAAACTCAGTAATACATCCAGCAGACCTAAAGGGATAGGCATGATGATGATTATGACGATGCCGATTACGGCCAGTACTACAAATATGTCTCCAAACTTCATGATGATCCCCCTCTAGTTCTTTTTGTTTAACTTGTACACATAGGCTAACACTTCCGCTACCCCTTGGTATAAATCCGGCGGTACAAATTCTCCGATATTTACCATTTTATATAGGGTTCTTGCTAAATATTTATTTTCAACAATGGCCACATTGTGTTCATTCGCTCTTTTTTTAATGTTTTGGGCAATTAAATCCTGCCCCTTGGCCACCACTCTGGGGGCCTCAAACTCTTTAGCGTTATACTGTATGGCTACGGCAAAGTGTGTGGGGTTGGTAATTACCACATCGGCCTTCGGAATTTCTTCCATCATCCGCTGCATGGACATTTGCCGTTGTTTTTCCCGAATTTTGGATTTGATCAGCGGATTTCCGTCGATCTGTTTTCGTTCTTCCTTTACTTCCTGTTTCGTCATTTTAATTTGTTTCTCATGATCGTACTTCTGATAATAATAATCAATAATTGCAAGGATTACTAAGGCGAGAGACGCCCGTACCCCGATATTCATCGTCAAGGAACTGATGGTGTCCACAATTTCCGAGGTTTCCATGGTAATGGTACTAAAAACCCGGGCCAGTTCCCCGGTGGTGTATTGAAACACAATATAACCGATGACGAAGATTTTGACAAAGGATTTGAACAGTTCCACGAGGGATTTTAGTGAAAAGATCCGTTTAAATCCTTCAATGGGATTGAGTTTGCTAAGCTTTATGGCCAGGGTTTTTACCGTAAACAGGGGTCCTACCTGAAAGTAGCTGGCGGAGAATCCGATGATCATCGTGGCGACAAATAAAGGACCTACCAGCATGATCATTTGGGTCATGGCCATAATCACAAAGCGCTGGGCATTCTCAGGACTGATGATCGTGCTGCTCGTAAGGTATTCCAGATAAAAATTGATGGTGAAATTTTTCGTCATAAAGCCGATGTAACCCGAGGATAGGGCCAATACCGCAAAGGCACCCATCAATAAAAAAGCGGAGTTCACTTCCTTGCTTTGGTGTACCTGGCCTTTTTTCCGGGAATCATCCTTCTTTTTCGGCGTGGCTTTTTCGGTTTTTTCTTCATTAAATAATTGAAGATCCATAATTAGCATGATCACATCAACCTCTGGAAAGGATTATAATAATTTCCCTTATTGAATCGAACATAATGTCGAATAAATTCTGGGAAAAGGGAACAAAAAACTGCAGGGACACAATCACCGTTATAAACCCGATACCGATTATCAGCGGAAGACCCACTACAAAGATATTCATTTGAGGCATGGTCCTTGCCAATACCCCAAAGAGCACATTGGCTAAAAAAATCGTTGCGATCACCGGGGCGGAAAACTGAAAGGCCAAAACAAAAAACTGGACATATACCTCTACAAACCGTTCAATAAACACGCTGTCAAAGGTGATGGACAAGCCGATGGGAACTCTTTCAAAGCTGAACTTCAGGGCTTTTATCAACATATGATGGCCGTTTAAAATCAAAAATAGCAAAATTAAAAATATGTTATAAAAATTACTCATTACCGGTATCTGAACATTGGTCTGGTGATCAAAGACGTTTACCATCCCGAAGCCCATTTGGGTATCGATCATTCTTCCCGCCAGAAACATTGCACTAATAAAGGTAAAGGCGACAAATCCTAAGGTTAGACCGATAAAAAATTCATTGATGGCGTAAAGGGCCAAGGAGAAAAAACCTTCGGTCTCCGTAATATGATTCAGTATGTTTCCCGGCAACATCACAAAGGCTATCAGAACCCCGAACCATACTCGTACCGGTACGGGAATTTCCCTTCTTGAGAAAACCGGTGCCAAAACCAGCATTCCGCTGATCCGTACGATGCTCAGGAAAAAGATTTCCACATTAGATATAAGATATTCTACAATTACGTCCATGACATCCCCACTTTTTACTGGATAAAGGTATTCATATTCTCAAATAACCGCAAGGTGAAATCCATAATTACGGATAACAGCCAGGGTCCGAATACCACAACGGATCCCAATACCGCTACGATTTTAGGAATCATGGCAAGGGTCTGCTCCTGTATTTGGGTGGTTGCCTGAAAGATACTTACCGCAAGTCCCACAAGAAGTCCAAAACCCAGCATCGGAGCTGATAATAATAAGGTGGTGATCATTGCCTGTTGGGCAATTTCCACGACAATTGATTCATCCATTTTACAACCTCCTAGTTAAAGCTGTTGACCACTTGTCCGATTAATAAATTCCATCCGTCCACCATAATAAACAACAGCAGTTTAAAGGGTAGAGAAATCATTACCGGGGGCAGCATCATCATTCCCATGGACATTAAGGTACTTGCCACAACCATGTCAATTACCACAAAGGGGACAAACAAAATAAATCCCATAATAAATGCGGTTTTCAATTCGCTGATAATAAAGGCGGGAATCAGAATGGTGGTGGGCACCTCGGAAATGTTTTCAATCCCCGTACTCATATCTCCGATATCCATAAACAGGGCGAGTTCAGTTTCCCGGGTTTGACGATACATGAAATCCCGTAGGGGATCCAACGCATTTCCCAGGGCCTCATCCTGTCCGATTTCTTCATTTAAGAAGGGCTGCACCGCCTGTTCGTTGATGTCGTTTACCACCGGTGTCATAATAAATAAGGTCAGAAACAAGGCTAACCCCACTAAAATTTGATTAGGAGGGGTTTGTTGAGTGCCGATTGCATTTCTTAAAAAGGATAAGACTATGATAATCCTTGTAAAGCTGGTCATGGTTATTAAAATTGCGGGAGCGATGGATAGGATGGTAACCAAAAACAGTATTTGAATGGAACTTGCCACCTCATCGGGAGACTGGGCTTCCCCTACTCCGATTTCCACGCTGGGTATGGGAAAACTGGGCTGACCATGGGATATCTCCATGGATAGAATAAAGAGAAAAAGCGTTCCCAGTATTACCGGGAAGATTCTTTTGATGTTGTTTCGAGTATGGGTCATATTAATCACGATCACCTTTTTCCCTTTCCTTATCCTTTAGGGGATTTTTAATCTTAAAAAACCGTTCCAAAGGGGTCTCCTTATAATTTTCCCGTTCCAGACTCATCTGTTTTTCTTCATTGTCCTTCCATTCATCCAGGGGAATGGTATCCAACAGTTCCATCGACTTATTGGTCTTTCCGATAATGTATACTTTTTCCTGGATTTGTACTACGGTGATATGAAAGTTCATGTTCAGTGCGATTTGCTGCAAAACCTTAGCGTTTTTGCCCCCCATAAAACGGCTGGATTTCTTCCCGATCAGTACGGTGGTTCCATAGGCCAGGGCTACGACAAAAATCACCATGAATATCACTTGAATAAAATCTAAAAAACCTTGGTAATTCACGGAACACTCACTCCATTTATCCTAAGACTTTTGAAACGGCTTCAACCACCCGGTCCGCTTGGAAAGGCTTTACAATAAAGTCCTTAGCTCCCGCCTGGATCGCTTCAATAACCATGGCCTGCTGCCCCATGGCGGAACACATAATGATTTTCGCATCGGGATTTAACTTCTTTACTTCCTTCACCGCTTGAATTCCATCCATTTCCGGCATGGTAATATCCATGATCACCAATTCCGGATCCAGTTCCTTGTATGTATCCACGGCTTTTGCTCCGTTTTCTGCCTCTCCTACCACTTCAAATCCGTTTTTCGTTAGAACATCTTTAATCATCATTCGCATAAATGCTGCATCGTCTACCACTAAAATACCTTTTGCCATAATAATAATTCCTCCTAATCATTTGTTTTTCAGATTATTTATCTGTTTACGATGTTACGGTTTCTTCCAATATTTTATCCTTATTATGCACTTCTCCATCATACAAGAATCTTCTCTTAATGGAAAGTCTTTTTTAAAAGCTTTACAGCTTTCCGATCCGTTTTTCCGGTTTTACAATATCCGTTACCCGGATTCCGTAGTTCTCATCAATGACCACCACTTCACCCTTTGCAACATACTGTCCGTTTACTAAGATGTCCAGAGGCTCTCCCACCAATTTGTCCAGTTCGATGATGGTTCCGGGACCGAAATCCAGTACATCCTGGATTTTTTTCACGGTTCTTCCCAGCTCTACGGTAACCTTTAGGGGAACATCCCGGATCAGGGAAATATTCTCCGGTTCGTGGCTTGTGGGACTCTCATCGAAGGATTGGAACTGGGCCGGTTGCACATTGACTCGTTCCTGAGGGGCTTCCTGTTTCGCCTCCTTCGGCTGAGAATATGCGGCGGCGGCTTTAGCCTGAGTGCTTGTGGCGGAAGGACTTGCCTTGGGCTCCAGTTTTTTCGGTTCCGGCGTCTCTTCCTTCGGTGCCTCCGGTTCTTCCTCCTGCTGTCCTCCCAGTAAAATTTCAATCATTTCCCTGGCAAAGCTCATGGGAATTAACTGCATGATCTCACTGTCAATAAAGTCTCCGATTTTCATCGAAAAAGATATTTTCGCATAGACATTTACGTCTTCGGAAATGTATTCATCAAATTTTTCCGAGGATAAATCCATTTCAAAGGCCTTCGGGGGATTGATGTCAATCTTTCGATTAAACATTTCTGATAGGGAAGTGGATGCGGAGCCGATCATTTGATTCATCGCCTCACCGATGGCACTTAAATGTACTTCCGACAAGGGATCTGTACCGTCTTCCACTTCGGGCCCCTGGCCCATCATTAAATTGGTGATGACCTTAACATCCCGCTGTTTTAAAATTAATAGATTGGTTCCTTCAATCCCTTCTTTATACTTTACATCCACGGCAATAAAGGGAAGGGGATATTCTTTCGTAATCTCTTCTACAGACATCAGTTCCACCCGGGGTGTGGTAATGCTAACCTTATGGCCCAGTAGGGTGGACAGTGTGGTTGCTGCGGTCCCCATACTGATATTACCGATTTCCCCTATGGCATCCTTTTCCTGTTCACTAAATTCAATTCGCTCTTCACTATTGGTATCCTTAGAAGGTTCCTCACCTTTTAAAAGTGCGTCGATTTCTTCCTGGGATAACATATCATTCATCATCTTGATCCTCCCCTTTCTTGTCGATCCTGGTGATCTTTGCGCTCATTTTATTTTTTGTGGTTCCCGGTATTCCGTAGTATTTATGACTGTTCCCCACGTATATTTCCAATTCATCCTTTGTGGAGGTGTCCAGCCCGATGACGTCTCCCTCCTGCAGTTCCAGAAAGTCTCCCACGGTAATATAGGTGTGTCCCAGTTGGGCCAGGATTTCCACATCACTTTTCTTTACCCGCTTTTCAATCGCCCTTTTATCCTTTTCCGTTACGGTTTTACTGACGGTGGAAAACCAGAACTTGGTGCTTAGTTTATCAATAATCGGTTCGATAACGATATGGGGGATACAGATGTTAAACATCCCTTCCACTTCTCCGATTTTTAAACTTAAGGTAATCAAGGCCACCGTATCATTGGGCGAGACAATCTGAGCAAACTGGGAGTTGGTTTCCATTTTATCCAGTTTCGGGTCCAACTCAATGACATTTTCCCAGGGGCTGATGAACAGTTCAATGATCTGTTTCATCAGTTTTTTAATCAGACTGATTTCAATCTCTGTAAAATTAGGTTCCTCGTCATATTTTTTCCCTTTTCCACCGAGGATTCGATCAATTAAGGTGTAGGCCAGGGATGGCGAGATATCCGTAACAATTTGACCGGATAAGGGCTGAAACTCCACAATACTAAGTACCGCGGGATTTACAATGGAGTTGTTGAACTCATAATAGGAGAGCTCCTCCACATTCAGTACATCGGCCTTTACAAAGCTTCGCAGGTAACCGGATAAAAATGTACTGAGTACCCGGGCAAAATTATCATGAATAATCTGCAAGGTGCGTAGCTGATCCTTCGCCAGTTTTTTCGGGCTTTTAAAATCATAGGTTTTAATCTTTTTTTCTTCTTCACTGTCTTGAATCTCATCGACGTCTACTTCCCCATCATCCAAAGCCTTCAGCAGTGAGTCAATTTCATTTTGTGAAAGGATATCAGACAACTACACCACCTCCTTATTGAATAATATAACTACTGAAGTATAAGTCGCTTACCGCTTCCGTTTCCAAAATCGAAGAAATTGCCTGTACAATTTCGTCTTTAAGCTCTCTTTGTCCCTCCGGCTGTAACAGTTCATCAGGGGACTTACCGATTAGAATTCCCAGGATTTGATCCCGGATGATGATTTCATGTTCTACCATGGCCTCGATTAAGTCCTCCTCCTCAACCTCCACAATAATATCTCCCTGAAAATAATTTCGTGTATCTCCCAAGTTCGCCGTAAACTCCCCTAAGGTATGTTGATATGTCTGAATTTCAGCTTCCTCATCGCTGGTTCTGAGGAATGTAAAGTAGATAATACCTCCAAAGAAGACAGCGGATAATAATACTCCCGTCGTTACTAAAATAATAAGTTTTTTCTTGTTCATGGTTAAACCCTCCTAGCCAGCCTAATTCTCTATGCTGTTTTCTATTTCCGTTCGGAGGATGACAATATCCACCCGGCGGTTCTGACTTCTTCCCTCAGGAGTTTGGTTATCGGCGATGGAGTGGTATTCTCCGTAGCCCGCCATGGAAACCCTGGAAGGATCGATATTTTCTTCCTCAATCATATATCTTCCCGCACTTATGGCTCTTGCCACGGAAAGTTCCCAATTTGTCTCAAAATCAGAGTCCGGAAGCATCGGTAAATTATCCGTATGGCCTTCTACCCGAATGAATTTATCCGCCAGCTCCTCTTCCTGAAGAATATCCGTAATAAACCCAAGGACCTCCTCGGCTTCATCCTTTAAAATTGCGGAAGCGGAGTCAAATAACGCATCATCCTGAAAACGAAGCATCAGGCCCTGGCTTTCCATACTTACCAGAATGGAGGCATCCAGGCCTTCATCTTCTATGTAGCTTTGCACCCGTTCCTGCAGATCACCAAATTCCTGTTGCTGTTCATTATCCTGGGAAATACTTACCTGGTAGATCTCTTCATAATAGTCATTCATATTTTCCGCGTTCAAATCTCCCTCTTCTACAATCTGACCGCCCTCCAGTACTCCTAAGGAGCCCTGAAAAGACCTAATCACTGCCTGAAACTTTTGAATGTCAATCTCCGACATTGAAAAGAGGATGACAAAGAAGGCTAAGAGCAGCGTCACAATATCTGCATATGTGGTCATCCATGCAGGGGAACCGGCCGGTTGATTTTCTTGCTGCCTTCTTCTTGCCATTACGCTTCAACACCTTCCGCCGCATCCAAGTTTTCTCCTTCTCCTAAGGTTTCCCGTTCTTTCGGAGGTAAGAATGCTTTTAGTTTTTCTTCAATAATTCGTGGGTTTTCTCCTGCTTGAATGGACAACAGTCCTTCTACAACGATTTCCTTACGAAGAATTTCTTCCCGGCTTTTCAGCTTAAGCTTGTTGCCCATGGGGATGAAAATCAGGTTGGCAATCAGTGCTCCGTAAAAAGTTGTCAGTAGGGCAACTGCCATTCCCGGTCCCACCGCCGAAGGATCATCCAAACGATCCAGCATACTGATCAGACCGATTAGGGTTCCGATCATACCGAAGGCCGGGGCTAAGGCTCCGAGCATTTCGAAAATACTCTGCCCGTTTTTATGACGCTCTTCAATAAATGAGAGTTCCGTCTCCAAAAGGTTTCGCACCAGTTCCGGATCGGTTCCGTCCACAATCAGCATAACTCCTTTTTGCAGAAAGCTATCATCAATTTCATCCGCGGCTTCTTCTAAAGCAAGCAGTCCTTCTTTTCTTGCCGTATTGGCAAGTTCGATGATTCGTTGAATAATAATACCGGGAGCAGCCAACTGCTTGTCTGAAAAAGCTTTTGAGGCTACTTTCATGGCCGCAAGCACCCTTGCCATAGGGTAGGCCACGAATAGTCCCGCCACCGTACCACCGATAACGATCAAAGCGCCGGGAATATTAATAAATAACCCGATGGCACCGTCCAACACAATTCCGAAAATAATAAAAGCAAATCCTACGATAATTCCTATAATGGTTGCTAAATCCAAATCTACACCTCATTTCTCTGTGAAATTCTTTTAGTCTTTTATGTATCTTGTATATATGGCTCTTTTATATTCAATGGTCCGTTGGACGACTTCCTCTACACTCTCCAGGACCAGAAATTTCTTGCCTGTGGTTAATCGGATAATGGTATCCGGGGTACTTTCCACGGTCTCAATCAAATCCGCATTTAGAATAATTTCACTTCGATCCATTTTCGTTACTTCAATCATGGTCATCACCTATTATATATTTCCCGGGCAAGGATGCCCGGGAAAAGTATTTTAACTGCTTTTTCTTGATACATCTTCGTAACGCTTCCGTAAAAATTTACTCGTAAAGCCTATTAGCTAAGTTTACTACCGCTTCATGTTTACAACTTCCTGAAGCATTTCATCACTGGTGGTGATAATTCGGGAGTTGGCCTGGAATCCACGCTGGGTAGTAATCATATTGGTAAACTCTTTGGAAAGGTCCACATTGGACATCTCCAA
>Ga0194138_10000372_pt1 | contig 21486 bp, 18 predicted proteins | sample TARM_MetaG_T2_14_FD_134022 | JGI IMG/M metagenome (GOLD analysis project Ga0194138, IMG submission 134022) | Freshwater microbial communities from Pennsylvania, USA, analyzing microbe dynamics in response to fracking - TARM_MetaG_T2_14 (version 2) | ecosystem: Environmental > Aquatic >...
CCACAGGCATCGCACCGATCGTCAGCACATGCCGCTCCCGCACCACGGACACATGCAAGGGCTCAGGAAAACCCGGGAAAGCAACGCCGGAACGTCGCACGCGCACGACGCCCCGATCAGGCTTGCACTACAGTCACGCTGTCGAAGAATGGCCGGCGCGGTCCCGGCAAGAGCGAATCAAGCGTCCGCGCAATCCGCGCACAGGCCGTGCACTTCCAGCGTCTGCGCCTGCGGGCGGAAGCCCAGTGCCTTGGCCCGGGATTCGAGCTGGGCCACCACGTCCACGTCTTCCAGCTCCACCGCCGAATGGCAGCGGTCGCAGATCAGGAACGGCACCGAATGCTCGATGCTGTTGGGGTGATGGCAGGCCACGAAGGCGTTGACCGACTGCAGCTTGTGCACGAAGCCGTTGGCCATCAGGAAATCCAGCGCCCGGTATACCGTCGGCGGCGCATCGGCGCCCACGGTGTCGGCATTGCGCACCATTTCCAGCAGGTCGTAAGCCTTGACCGGCCGACCGGCTTGCGCGATCAGGCGCACCACCAGCGCGCGGATCGGGGTGAGCCGCAGCCCGCGCTCGCGGCACGCGCGTTCCACCGCGTCGACGAAGTCGTGGGCATCGTGGACGTGGTGGCGCGGGTCGGTACAGGCGTGCGTGCGGGGCATGGGCGGCTCCGGGGAATCAGGCGGCAGCTGCCACTTTTGTGAGGGCGGCATCGATGCGCTTCAAGGCCTCCTCGCGCCCGGCCAGATACACCGTGTGCGAGATGTCCGGGCTGACCTGGGTACCGGTGATGGCCACGCGCAGCGGCTGGGCGAGCTTGCCCATGCCGATGCCCAGAGCTTCCGGAATGACGTGCAGCGCTTCGCCGATGGCATCGACGTTCCATGCCGGCAACGCGGCCAGCGCTTCGCGCGCCCGGGCCAGCGGCACGTCCGCGCCCGGCTTGAGGTGCTTGGCCACCGCCGTCTCGTCGTAGCTGTCCAGCGGGCGATACCAGACCTCGGCCTTCTCGGCCATTTCCTTCAGCGTCTGCACGCGCTCGCGCAGGGCGAGCACCACGTCGGCCGGCGCCGGGCCGGCGACCACGTCGATGCCCCGCTTCTCCAGCTGCCACGCCAGCTGCGGCGCGACCGCCTGCGGGTCCAGCGTCTTGAGGAAATGCTGGTTGACCCAACCCAACTTGGCCATGTCCAGCCGCGAAGCCTTGGAATTGCAGTCGCGCACGTCGAACAGGTCGATCAGCTCCTGCCGGCCGAATATCTCCTGGTCGCCGTGCGACCAGCCCAACCGCGCCAGGTAGCTCAGCAGCGCCTCGGGCAGGTAGCCGGCGTCCTTGTACTGCATGACGTCGGCCGCGCCGGTGCGCTTGGACAGCTTGGCGCCCTGCTCGTCCAGGATCATCGGCATGTGCCCGAACGCCGGCACCGGCGCGCCGATGGCGTGGTACAGGTTGATCTGGCGCGGCGTGTTGTTGATGTGGTCGTCGCCGCGGATCACCTCGGTGATGCCCATGTCCCAGTCGTCCACCACCACCGCGAAGTTGTAGGTGGGGTAGCCGTCAGGACGGAAGATCACCATGTCATCCAGCTCGGCGTTGGCGATCTCGATGCGGCCCTTGATCAGGTCGTCGAACGCCACCGTGCCATCCAGCGGGTTCTTGAAGCGGATCACACGGTTCGGATCGTCCTTGTACGGCAGGCCCAGCTCGCGCGCGGCGCCGTTGTAGCGCGGTTTTTCCTGTCTGGCCATCGCCGCTTCGCGCATGGCGTCGAGTTCTTCCTTGCTCTCGTAGGCGTAATAAGCCTTGCCGTCGGCGATCAGCTGTTCGGCCACGGCCTTGTAACGGGCCACGCGGTCGGTCTGGTAGATCGGGCCTTCGTCGTAGTCCAGCCCCAGCCAGTCCATCGCTTCGAGAATGGCGTCGATGGCTGCCTGAGTGCTGCGCTCGCGGTCGGTGTCCTCGATGCGCAGCACGAACTTGCCGCCGTTGTGGCGCGCCTCCAGCCAGCAGTACAGCGCGGTGCGCGCGCCGCCGATGTGCAGGTAGCCGGTGGGACTGGGGGCAAAACGGGTACGGCAGCTCATGGGTCACTCGGAAATGCGGGATGCGGCGATTTTACCCTCTGCCCTGCACGGCTGTGCCGCGGCCATGCCCGCTCACCCGATCAGGCCGATCAACGACTTCTTCTGGCGCACGGTCAATCGGCGGAATGCCGCCAGCAGGATGAACTCGTCGTCGGGGAAATCCTGCGGGAAACGCATCCGGCGCAGCGCGTCGGCCGATTCGGCCAGTTCATCGGTCACGTGCATGCGCGAGATCGAGGTGCCCTCGACCTCGTCCACGTTGGGGTCGAGCAGGTAATCGAGGGTGACCCCGGCATCGGAGAATGTCCGCTTGATCGTCAAAATCTGGGCAAAGTTCGGCTCGGACAAGCCGTTTTCCCATTTGCTGATCGTGGCCTTGCCAACACCGAGTTCGAAACCCAGCCGCTCCTGCGACCAATGCCGTGCCGCGCGCAGGAACCGCAAGCGTTCAGCAAATTTGGTCATCAAGAATCCAATGGTTCATCTGGAAAAGTGCAGGACAGCCACCCCGCAAGCACTGACGCACAGTCTGGCGTGCGCCAACCGACCCTGTCGTCCACAATTCATTGACTTGATACACAAAAACGAAACAAAATCCGAAGTCGCCTCCGCCACACTCCGCCACAGCCTCTTCATGTCATCCGTCGGCAAACCCCGCGACGCACCGCACTGGCGTCGCTTGCCTCCACAAAGGACGGGTACCGATTCAGCCGCATGCGGAGTGAAAAGACTGTCGTGGCAACCCGTATTCGACCGGCATTTGCGCGTGAGGGGATATGGCAACACCGCCATCTCCGGCGCAGGCCCGCATCCGCCGCCGGAGCAGGAACTCGGCCAGTTGCTTGCGCTGCTGCGCAATGCCTGCCATGTCGGCAGCAAAACCGGCGTTGCGCCCGCCATCCAGTTCGTCGGCGTGGACGAAGCCTGCCTGGCGCATCCGGGAATCCGCTGGAACCTGCAGGAAACCGCCTCCTGCCTGGGTGATTGCGGATTCGTCCTGTGCGTGCATCTGGCCGCCGAAACGACGGCCCATGGCGAGCGGGCCGAACATCGTGCCAGGCACCTGCGCGAACTTCGACGCCACGGCGTCCGGGTCATGCTCAATTGCCGCTGGCTGCCCGGCAGTGAAGCACCGGCAGAACTGTCGGAAGACACCTGCGACTTCGTCCGTTTCGATTTCTCCATCCCGTCCGGGCTGCGGATGCAGCCATGTCCAAACGACGCACCGGCATCCGATGCAGATACGCCCGCATGGCTGCGGAAGCTGGCGTCCCGGCATCTGGTCGAACTGGTGGCATCCGGCATCGGCACGCACGAACAACTGTGCCAGCTCAAGGACCTCTCATTCGACCTGTACCAGGGCCCGCAGCTGCTGTCCGGCGTCGAACTCTGGCGCGCCCCCGGCGAAGACTGACCCTCGCCGCTGCCTGCCTGCCTACAATGCCGGCATGACCACCCTGTTCATCTCCGATCTGCACCTGGACGTCATGCGTCCGGCCATCACCGCGCAGTTCCTCGAATTCCTCGGTGGCCAGGCCCGCACCGCCGATGCGCTGTACATCCTGGGCGACCTGTTCGAAGCCTGGGTGGGCGACGACGACGATGCCGAGCCCGGCGCTTCGGTGGCGAGCGCGCTGCATGCGCTGTCCCGGTCCGGCGTGCCGGTGGCCTTCATCCGCGGCAACCGCGACTTCCTCGTCGGCGAAGGCTTCGCCCGTGCGGCCGGGCTGCGCATCCTGCCCGACCCGAGCGTGATCGACCTGTACGGCCGGCCGACCCTGTTGCTGCACGGCGACCTGCTGTGCACGGACGACACCGCCTACCAGCAGTTCCGGGCGCAGACCCGCGACCCGCACTGGCAGGCACAGTTCCTCGCCCGACCGTTGACGGCGCGCAAGACCTTCGCCGCACAGGCACGCGAGGCCAGTCACAGCCGTCAGCAGGCGATGAAGCACGACGATCGCGCCGGTTTCGAGACCGTTACCGACGTCACCCCGGCCACGGTCGCGGATACCTTCGCCCGTTATGGCACCGACCTGATGATCCACGGTCACACCCATCGGCCGGCCATTCATGCCCTGCCGGTCGGCGGACACGAATGCCGGCGCATCGTGCTGGGCGACTGGTACGAGCAGGGCTCGGTGCTGCGCGTGCAGCGCGACGGCAGCTTCGCATTGGCCTCGCTGCCGCAGGGCTGAACCTGCCGAGCCCGGCCTGACAGGCGCGAGCTGCCGCCCCCCACCAAGTGCGGTCCGGCGCACCGGCTTGCCGCAGCCCAATCACATCGATGCGCTCACCATGCGCGCAGGTACTGCGGCGGCGTGGCGAATTCCACACCCAGCGCCTTGGCCGCGTGATACGGGAAGTACGGGTCGCGCAGGAACTCGCGGGCGATCAGCACCGCATCGGCCTTGCCCTCGGCGACGATCGCCTGCGCCTGTTCGGCCGTGGTGATCAGGCCGACCGCACCGGTTGCGATGCCGGCCTCGCGCCGCAGCTGCTCGGCAAACGGCACCTGGTAGCCCGGTCCGAGCGGGATGTTGACGTGCGGCACCAGACCACCGGTGGACACATCCACCAGATCCACGCCGAGCGCGCCCACCTGCCTGGCCAACTCGACGCTCTGCGCCGCATCCCAGCCGCCCTCGGCCCAGTCGGTAGCCGAGATGCGCAGCCACAGCGGCAGGCGTTCGGGCCAGACCTCCCGCACCGCGCGGATCGTCTCCAGCACCAGCCGGATGCGGTTGTCGAAACTGCCGCCCCAAGCGTCGTCGCGCAGGTTGCTCAATGGCGACAGGAACTGGTGCAACAGGTAGCCGTGTGCGGCATGCAGCTCCACCAGCTCGAACCCGGCCTCCAGCGCACGCGCGGCGGCATCGCGGAACGCGGCGATCACCGCGGCGATGCCGGCCTCGTCCAGCGCCACCGGCTGCGGATAGTCATCGTTGAACGGCAACGCGGACGGCGCCATCACGTTGCGCCAGCCGCCGTCGGCCGGCGCCACCGCGGCGCGGCCGATCCACGGCGCGGCGGTGCTGGCCTTGCGCCCGGCATGGGCCAGCTGCACGCCGGGCACCGCGCCCTGCGCACGCACGAAAGCGGTGATGCGCCGCCATGCCTGCACCTGCGCGTCGTTCCACAGGCCGACGTCGGCCGGCGAAATGCGCCCTTCCGGCAGCACCGCCGTCGCTTCGGCGATCACCGCACCGGCGCCACCCACCGCGCGGCTGCCCAGATGCACCAGATGCCAGTCGCCGGGCAGGCCGTCGACGGCCGAGTATTCGCACATCGGCGACACGACGATGCGGTTGCGCAGGGTGACACCGCGCTGGGTCAAGGGATCGAACAGGTTCATCGCAAGCCTCCACGGAAATGACGACAGCCTAGCCCGACTGCGCGCAGCCCACCGACCTCACCGGCGGATTGCCGTGTGCCATCGATGCGGCCACCATCGCCACATGGACACCCTGCCCGCCACCGCCGCACCCACCGGCCCGGTCTGCGTCGCCTACAGCGGCGGGCTGGATTCGACCGTACTGCTGCACTGGCTGGCCGCGCAGCCGGCCGTGCGCGAACGCGGCCTGCGCGCCGTGCACGTGCACCACGGCCTGCTGGCGCAGGCCGACGACTGGGCCGCACATTGCCGGGCAACGTGCGCCGCGCTGGGCGTATCCCTTGATGTGCGCCGCGTGCGGGTGGCCATGGATGCCGGCCTCGGCCCGGAAGCCGCGGCGCGCCAGGCCCGCCGCACCGCGTTCGCCGCCGGCCTGCAAGCCGGCGAGTGGCTGGCACTGGCCCAGCATCGCGACGATCAGGCCGAAACCTTTCTGCTGCGCGCCCTGCGTGCCTCCGGCCCGGACGGGCTGGCGGCGATGCGCCCGCTGGGCCGGTTCGCCGCCGGCCTGCTGTGGCGGCCGCTGCTGGCCACGCCACGCGCCGCGCTGCTCGCCTGGGCACAGGCGCGCGACCTGCACTGGATCGAAGACCCGAGCAACGCCGACACCGCGCTTGACCGCAACTTCCTGCGCCACCGGTTGCTGCCGTTGCTGCGCGAACGCTGGCCGCAGGCCGATGCTGCCTTCGCCCGCAGCGCCGGCCTGTGCGCGGACACCGCCGACCTGCTCGACGACACCGATCGGGCCGCGCTGGAAGCCTGCCGCGTCGATGCCGTCACTCTGCGGACATCGGGCCTGCTCGCCCTGTCCGCGCCGCGCCGCGCCCGCGTGCTGCGCCGCTGGATCGACAACCTGCAGCTGCCGCCCCTGCCCGCCGCCGGGCTGGACGCCATCGAACGCAGCCTGCTCGACACCCGCGCCGACGCGCAGGCCCGCTTCGACTGGCACGACACCAGCGTGCGGCACTGGCGCGACCTGCTGCATGCCGGCCGCCGTCGCGCGCCCCTGCCCGCGGACTGGCACTGCGACTGGGACGGCAGCGCGCCCCTGCCCTTGCCCGGCGGCGGCCGCCTGCTGCTGCTGCCGCAGGGCGGCGGCGATCTGACGCACCGGCCGATGCGCGTGCATGCCCGCCGCGGCGGCGAACGCATCCGCCTGCCCGGCCGCGCGCATTCGCACGCGCTCAAGCACGTGCTGCAGCAACGCGACGTGCCACCGTGGCAACGCGAACGCCTGCCGCTGTTGTCCGACTTGGACGGCACCCTGCTGGCCGCCGGCGACATCGCGCTGTCGGCCGGCTTCGACGCGTGGCTGCGCGGGCATGCGCTGCAACTGCACTGGCACGACGCACCCGCGCATTGACCCCCGTGCGGGCCGCGCCCACACTTTGCCGATGGTCAAGAAATCCGCCCCCGAAGCCTCGCCGGTCGCCCAGTTCGAGCAGTCGCTTGAAGAACTGGAGCAGCTGGTGGACACCATGGAACATGGCGAACTGACGCTGGAGCAGTCGCTGGCCGCCTACGAGCGCGGCGTCGGCCTGTACCGGCAGTGCCGCGGCGCGCTGGAGCAGGCCGAGCTGCGCGTGCGCCAGCTGGCCGACCCGGCCCAGCCCGAGTCCGCCACCGCCTTCGACCCGCTGCCCGATGCCGGCCGCGATGGCATCTGACCCGCACGCCGCGCGTTTTGCCGCCTGGGCCACGCGCATCGAACACCAACTCGCCCGGCACCTGCCCGCGCCCGATACCGAGCCGCGCCGCCTGCACGAGGCAATGCGCCACGCCGCGCTCGGCGGCGGCAAGCGCATGCGCCCGTTGCTGGTCTACGCCGCCGGCACCTTGACCGGCGCGGGCGAAGCCCTGCTCGACGCACCGGCGGCGGCGGTCGAACTGGTACATGCCTACTCGCTGGTGCACGACGACCTGCCGGCGATGGACGACGATGCCTTGCGCCGCGGCCGACCGACCGTGCACGTGGCCTTCGACGAGGCCACCGCCATCCTCGCCGGCGACGCGCTGCAGACCCGTGCGTTCGAACTGCTGGCCCGCGCCGATGCGCCGGCGCAACTGCGCATCGACTGGGTGGCCGCGCTGGCCGATGCCAGCGGCATGGCCGGCATGTGCGGCGGCCAGGCGCTGGACGTGGATGCCACCGGCCATGTGCAATCGCTCGATGCATTGCGCCGCATGCATGCGCTCAAGACCGGCGCGCTGATCCGCGCCAGCGTGCGCATGGGCGCATTGGCCGGCGGTGCCGACGCCGCCACGCTGCAACGACTGGACGGCTTTGCCGCCGCGCTGGGGCTTGCCTTCCAGGTGCGCGACGATCTCCTCGATGTCGAGGCCAGCTCCGAGCAACTGGGCAAGACCGCCGGCAAGGACGCGGCGCAGGCCAAGTCCACCTATCCGGCCCTGCTCGGCATGGATGGCGCAAGAACCGTGCTGGCCGAACTGGCCGCCACGATGCAGGCCCTGCTCGCCGACGACGGCGAGGCGGCCGCGCCGCTGCGCGCGCTGGCCGCCATGACCGTGACGCGCGACCACTGAGCCGGCGGCGGCGCATGCCGGCCCGACGCTCTCTGCCAAGGCCTTGCGCCGTGACCCGGCATGCTCCGGCAGCTCCAAACAACGCCATGCGCCGCCAGATGGCGCATGGACGTGATGGACTGACCGTACACCCGCCGATGCCCCCGATGATGGCGGGCGCAACAAGAGCGTGAACAGACGCTCAGGCCGTCAATCGTTCCAGCGGCTTGATCCCGCGACTGTCCGGGAACACGCGCGTTTCCAGCGCGGCTTCAGGCACGCCGAGGTGGTCGCGCAGCAGGCCTTTGAACAGTGCGCGCATGTCGGTGGTGGCTCGCAGATCGCGGCCCTCGTTCAATGCGGAAGGCGACAGGCCCGGCCAGTCGCCGAGGAGGCGTCCGCCGCGCACCGCGCCGCCAGCGAGAAACGCCACGCCGCCGGTGCCGTGGTCGGTACCACCGGTGCCGTTGACTGCGGCGGTGCGGCCGAACTCGGTGACCACGACCACGGCCGTGTCGGCCCATGCACCGCCTGCGTGATCGTGGAAGGCGCGCAGGCCCGCATCGAGCTCGGCCAGCTTGCGCTGCAGCACCTGCGCCTGATTGGCGTGGGTGTCCCAACCGGAGTCCTCGACGAAACCCACGCGCGGGCCATCGGCGCGGCCCATGAAATCCGCCGCGGCCTGCATCGCCTGCACCAGCTGGGCACCGTCGGTACGTTCGGGCGCCATGCCCTGCTCGGCCAGCGCCCGCGCGAACGGGCCCGACAAAATCGCATCGGCCGCGTACAGCGCCTGCAGCTGCTGCACCAACACCGGATTGACGCCGTCTGGCAGTGGCGGCGACCACGCCATCACCTCGCCCGGGCCGCGCGCGATCAGCGGCGTCACCGCACCGACCGACAATGCCTCCACACCGTGCATCGCGGCCACGCAGCGGTTGAGCCAGCCGGTGTTGGCACCGCCCGGTTCGGGCGTGCCGTTCTCCACGCAATCCTGCGCCTCGAAATGCGAGCGCTGGCGATAAGGCGGTGCCACCGCCAGCAAGGGCGCCCATTGGCCCTGCGCATAAAGTTCGCGGCTGAAGGCCAGCGCGGGGTGCAGGGCGAAACCATTGCCCAGCGACAGCACGTCCTGCGGCGCCAGCGCACCGCGCAGCCGGACGTAATCGGCATCGCCCAGCGGCAGCACCGCGTGCAGGCCATCCAGCGCGCCACGCAGCATCACCACCAGCAAGCGCTTGTCCTGCGGGGCCGCGTCCATGGCCTTGGCCATGCCGTGGCCGGACCACAAGGCGAGCAAGGTCGCCGCGCTGCCGGCGGCAAGGAAACGGCGTCGGGTCATCGTCATCGCATCACTCCTGTCGGGCGCACGGAACCTGTTTGCGATCTGTCGCGAGTGCCGCCGGATGGCGTGTGGCGGCACGCGGCAAGCGCACTGTGCATGGAGCCCATGCGCAGTGCAGGCACCGCGCATGCGCCTTCCGGCAGGAGGCGCAGCGACACCGGGGACAGGTTCTCAGGCGCGCCATTGGAAAGCCGGGCTCGCAAACAACAGGGCCAGCGCATCGCGGCGTGATTCGGCCCGGCGCACGGCCAGCGCAGTGTCCGCGTCCAGCCGATTGCCCCACACGCCGTCCGCCACCATCTGCGGATCGAGACCGCCCCCGATCCGCGCCAGCGATTGCGCCAGCTGCACGCGCTTCCACAGGGCATCCGGGCCGTTCCAGCTGGCCGCATCGTCGGCAAAGCCGGCCGGCGAGCGCGGCGTGAACGGCGGTTGCCCGAGCTTGCCGAGCACGCCCACCAGCATCTTGCCGCGCTTGTCGTCGAGCGCTTCGATGCCGCCGGCGCGCAGGCCAGCGACGAGATAATCGTCCGGCGTGCGGAATTTGCGCGCATCCGCCGCCCAGGCTTCGCGGCTTTCCACCAGCGTGCGGTACACCGTCGGCAGGTCGCCGCCGCTGCGCGTCCACGCCTGCGCCATGCGCTGCACCAGCGCCTGCGGTGGCAGGTCGGCGACGAAGTGCCGCGCCAGCTGCGTGCACACGTGGCGCGCGGTGGCCGGATGCACGCACAGGTCGGCCAGCACCGCGCGACCCTGCGTCTGTCCGTCCTGCGCATAGCGCCGGCCAAGCACGTTGCGCGTGCCGTCTTCGTGCGCGGCCGCACGGAACATGAAAGACGACGTGGCCGCGCCACGCTCGAAATCGCGTGCGCCCGGCACGCCCCAGCCGGTGATCGTGCGCGCCAGCTCGGTCACGTCGGCCTGGGTGTAACCGCCATTCACGCCGAGGGTGTGCAGCTCCATGATTTCGCGGGCCAGATTCTCGTTGAGGCCAGGGCCGCGTGCATCGGGTCTTTTCGCCCGCGCCCGCAGCGCCTGCGGCGAGTCGGCGCCGACCGAAGCGGTGTTGTCGAGGTAGCGCAGCATGGCCGGATGGGTTTCCACCGCCAGCACGAGATCGGTGAACCTGCCGAACGCATGCGGCCGAATCGCCTCGCGCTCCATCGGCGCGGCATAGAGCGCGGCCGGGCGCTTGTCCACCGACACGGCAAAGTGGTTCGACCAGAACCGCACGATGCGCTCGGCAAACCCGTCCGGGGTCGTGACCGTCCACGCGTAGCGCCGGCGCAACTCCTCGGCCGTGGCCTCGCGGTACAGCGCGCGCGCCATCTGCTTGATCGCATCGGGATCGTCACTGCCATCGCCGGATTGCCGCGCAAGCTTCCGTTGCTGCTGGTAATCGGCTTCCCGGCGCAGGTAGTCCAGACTCGACGGCAAGCCGGCAAACACCGCCGGCGGCGGTGCCGCATCGAGCTGGCCCAGCAGCCACGTCTGCGGGTCGCCCATCGCAGCCTGCAACTCGCCCGGGCGCGGCCCCAGCGCGAAACGATGGACGGCACTGACGGCGGCCCTTGAAGTCATGCGGCATTCTCCCGGCGGCATGTACGCGGCAACGCCGGATGATCGCGCCCGTTGACGACAACGCAAGCGCTGAATGCGCGGAACCCGGCCGAAGCCGGGTTCCGGGACATCGAGGATTCAGGCCGCTGAACCGGTCACTTGATCAGGCGCAGCGTGAGCGGGTAGCGGTAACGCTCGCCGTTGCTGGCCTTGACCGCGGCGATGATGGTGAACACCAGCCACGCGATGCCGATGATGATCCACAGCGGCACGGCCACGATCAGGCCGATGCCGAAGGTGACGATCGACAGGATCAGCAGGGCCAGGAACACGATGCCGACGGTGATGTTGAAGTTCAGCGCCTCCTTGCCCTGGTCGTCGACGAAGGGCATCGTGTCCTTCTTGACCAGCCAGATCACCAGCGGGCCGATGAAACAGCCGATGCTGCCGGCCCAGCCGGAAGTCAGGATGCCGCCGACGAGTGCGGACAGGTGGGCGAACATGGCCCACTGCTTTTCTTCGGCGCTCGGGCCGACGGCCGGCGGCGGGGGCGGAGTGGTCGTTCCATCAATGTCGCTCATCGCATGCATCCTGGGTGGTGGTTGAAAGCCGCCCGGCCATCCGCGGCCGGCACAGTGCGGTTACTGTCACTGTGCAAGGTTCAGGTGTCAACGCGGTGTCGCGCGCTCAGGCTTCCCCGGCCACGGTCATGCGCGGCAGCAGGATCGAGCCGGTGCGCACGTGCGAACGCGGGTCGATGTCGCTGCCCACCGCGGCGATGTCGGCGAACATGTCCTTCAGGTTGCCGGCGATGGTGATGCCGTCCACCGGATACGCCAGCTGCCCGTCTTCCACCCAGAAACCGGCCGCGCCGCGCGAGTAGTCGCCGGTGACCGGATTGACGCCCTGCCCCATCAGTTCGGTGACCAGCAGGCCGCGGCCCATCGTGCGCAGCAGCTCCTCGCGCCCACCGGCGTTGGCCGGGACGATCAGGTTGTGCACGCCGCCGGCATTGCCGGTGGTGGCCAGGCCCAGCTTGCGGGCCGAATAGCTGCCCAGCACGTAGCGTTGCAGCACGCCGGCTTGGACCAGCGCCGAGTCGCGCGTGGCCACGCCGTCGGCGTCGAACGCGGCCGAACGCAGGCCGCGCCGCAGCAGCGGCTGTTCCTCGACAGACAACCACTCCGGGAACACGCGCGTGCCGATGCTGTCGAGCAGGAAGCTGGACTTGCGGTACAGCGCGCCGCCGGACACCGCACCGATGAAATGCCCGATCAACGAACGCGCCACCTCGGCGGCGAACAGCACCGGGTATTGCCCGGTCGGCACGCTGCGCGGCGCCAGCCGGGCGACGGTGCGTTCGGCGGCATGCCGGCCCACGCCGGCAGCGGCTTCCAGATCGGTGGCGGCCAGCGCGCTGGTGTACCAGCCGTCGCGCTGCATCGCATCGCCACTGCCGGCAATCAACGCGCAACTGATCGAATGATGGGTTTCACGCTCGCGGCCGACGAAACCGTGCGAGTTGGCATACACCGACAGGCTGCGATGGGTGCCGACGCCGGCCCCGTCGGAGTTGCCGATGCGCGCGTCGGCCTCGCGCCCGGCATTTTCGCAGGCCAGCGCCAGGTCGATGGCCGCGTCGGCGTCCAGCGCCCACGGATGCCAGCTGTCCAGGTCGGGGAACACGCGGGCCATCAATGCGCGGTCCGCGAGCCCGGCGGCCGGGTCGTCCTCGGTATGCCGCGCGATCGCGCAGGCCTGTTCCACCGTGGCGGACAGGCTTTCCTCGCGCAGGTCGGCGGTGCTGGCGCTGCCCTTGCGCGTGCCGAAATACACGGTGACGGCGATGCCGCGGTCGCGGGTGGATTCGACGGTTTCCACCTCGCCCATGCGCACGCCCACGTTCAGCCCCTGCTCCTCGCTGCAACTGACTTCGCACTGGCTGGCGCCGCGCGCGCGGGCCAGATCGAGCAAGCGCCCGGACAGGTCGGCAAGGCGTTCGAGCCGCGCGTGGCTGTCGTCGGCGGCAAGCGCACGGGCGGTGTTTTCGGGGGCAATGGCGTTCAATGGCTTATCCTGTTGCAGTCGGGGCGCCACAAGCGGCGGCGCCGATTTTCAAGCGGAAGCTGCGGCGGAAACTTGCGGCATTTTTCAACGAAACATCTTCACGGAACACGGACAGCACCATGCGCGGACGCGATGAGGACACCGGCCAATTCCTGAGCCCCAGCCGCAGCCAGCAACGGCGCGAAGCGCTGGGCGTGCTGGAGCTGGCCGAACAACTGGCCGCGCAGAGCCCGGCCCAGCTGGAAAAGCTGCCCATCCCCGAGGCGCTGCTGCCGCACATCGAGGACACCCGGCGCATCACCGCGCACATCGCGCGCAAGCGCCAGCTGGCCTTCCTTGCCAAGCAGATGCGCCGCGAGGACGACGAGACGCTGGACGCGATCCGCGATGCGCTCGATGCCGGCAGCGAAACCTCCAGGCGCGGCGTGGCACTGATGCACAAGGCCGAGGACTGGCGCACGCGCCTGCTCGACGGCGGCGACGCGGCGCTGACCGCGCTGTTGGACGAATACCCGGCCGCCGACCGCCAGCGCCTGCGCCAGCTGGTGCGCAACGCGCTGGACGAGCGCGCCAGGAACAAGCCGCCGCGCGCGTTCCGCGAGATCTACCAGCTGCTGCGCGAACTTTTCTTCGACGCAGGCGCCCCGGCCGAGGCCGGCGATGCTTCCGATGCGGCCGGCGCCGACGACGACGGCTTGCTCGACTGAACCGCCCCGCCTCCGTTTGACGTGCCGCGCGGACGAAGCCGGCGCGTTCACGCCCGCGTGCCGCCCACGGTGATGCCGTCGATCAGCAGCGAAGGCTGGCCCACGCCGACCGGCACGCTCTGCCCGTCCTTTCCGCAGATGCCCACGCCCTCGTCCAGCGCCAAGTCGTTGCCGACCATGCTGACCTTCTGCATCGTCTCCGGGCCGTTGCCGATCAAGGTGGCCCCCTTGACCGGCGCGGTGACCTTGCCGTCCTCGATCAGGTAGGCCTCGGTCGCCGAGAACACGTACTTGCCGCTGGTGATGTCCACTTGGCCACCGCCGAAATTGACCGCGTACAGGCCGCGCTTGACCGAACGGATCATCTCCTGCGGGTCGTGCGCGCCGGCCAGCATGTAGGTGTTGGTCATGCGCGGCATCGGCAGGTGGGCGAAGGACTCGCGGCGGCCGTTGCCGGTGGGCGCCATGCCCATCAACCGCGCGTTGTGGGTGTCCTGCATGTAGCCGACCAGCACGCCGTCCTCGATCAAGGTGGTGCAGTGCGTCGGCGTGCCTTCGTCGTCGATGTTGAGCGAACCGCGGCGGCCGGCCAGCGTGCCGTCGTCGACGATGGTCACGCCCGGCGCGGCCACGCGCTGGCCGATGCGCCCGGCATAGACGCTGGTGCCCTTGCGGTTGAAGTCGCCTTCCAGCCCGTGGCCCACCGCTTCGTGCAGCAGCACGCCGGGCCAGCCCGGGCCGAGCACCACCGGCATCACCCCGGCCGGCGCGTCGATGGCCTCCAGGTTCACCAACGCCTGGCGCAGCGCCTCGCGCGCCAGCGCCTCCGGGCGCCCGCCGGAAAACAGCTCCTCGTAGGAATAGCGCCCGCCACCGCCGGCATAACCGGATTCGCGGCGGCCGCCCTGCTCGACCAGCACCTGCACGTTCAGCCGTACCAGCGGGCGGATGTCCGAAGCCAGCACGCCGTCGCTGCGCGCCACCAGCACCGTGTCCACGCCGCCGGACAGGCTGACCATCACCTGATGCACGCGCGGGTCGGCGGCACGCAGGAAGGCATCGAGCCGGCGCAGCACGTCCACTTTGGCTTCGTTGCCGAGGCCGTCCACCGGGTCGAGCGCCGGGTACAGCTCGTGCCCGCCGCTGCGGGCCAGCGCGCGCACGGGCTGCGCGCCGCCGTCGCGCGAGATCGCACGCGCCGACTGCGCCGCTTCGATCAGGGCCGCGGCGTTGATTTCGTCCGAATAGGCGAAGCCGGTCTTCTCGCCGGCAATGGCGCGCACGCCGACGCCCTGCTCGATCGAGTGCGCACCGTCCTTGACGATGCCGTCCTCCATGCTCCAGCTCTCGCGCCGGGCATGCTGGAAATACAGGTCGCCGAAGTCGATGCCCGGCCCGAGCAGCGCACCGAAGGTACGGTCGAGCTGGCCGGCATCGAGGCCGGCGGGCAGCAGCAGGCGGGATTCGGCCAGTGCGGTCATTGGGTTGTCCATGCGTGAGTGATGCGGGCGCAAGCGCCCGATTGCAAGAAGGAAACCGCGCCGCGCCGTTGCTTCAAGGCCGCACGGATGCGGGCACGGGCGGCGTGGCGGGAACGGGCGTGGTCGCCGGGGCGCGTTCGACCACGTCCACCTTGGGGTCCGTCCACGGGCCGGTGACGTGGTAGCTGCGCGCGCCGATTTCGCCCAGCGGCTTGCCGAGCACGGCGTTGGCCGCCGCGCCGACCGCCGCGCCGATCGGGCCGCCGGTCACCGCGCCGACCACGGTCAGCAGGTTGCCGGACTTGGGATTCACGTCCACGGTCTGGTCGAAGGTTTCCGCACGCAGGTCGGCGCTGCCGTGGATGGCGATCTTCACCGCAGGGCCATCGATGTGCAGGTCGTCGGTGCGGGCCACGCCGTTGCCGAACTGCATCGACCCGCTCAACTGGTTGAACGCCAGTCCCTTGGAAAAGAAATCGCGGAAATCCAGCATCATCCTGCGCGGCAATTGGCCGACGCTGACCAGACCGAGCAAGCGTCCCGCGCCCGGGTCCACTTCCAGCAGCTGGCCGTTCTCGGCCTTGACGGTCAGGCTGCCCTGCAACTGGCCGAGCTGGAACGCGGCCGGCGAACCCGGCCAGCTCGCATCGAAGACCAGCTTGCCTTCCCCGCCACGCACCTGCCCGCCGATGCCCAGATCGGTGGAAAGCTGGCCAAGGTCGCGGCTGTCGGCCGACACCAGCACCTGCGTGCCGGCGGCGCTGCCGCGACCGGTCCAGCGCCCGCCGATGTCCAGGCTCTGCTTGGGCGAGCGCAGGGTCATGCGCTGCACCTGCAGGCCGCCGGCGGTCTTGCGGGTCCGCAGCGACAGCGCGCCCCACTGGCCTTGGCCCAGATGCAGATCGTCGATGTCGATGGCCAGCGGCGGAATGGCGGCCGGGTCGGTGTCGTCCACCTGCGCGGCCAACGGCGGGGCACTGGCCGCGGGCAAGGCCGGCTGCGGCTGCCACCAGGCGCGCTGGAAATGCGCCGTGACCGGCTGCGCGACCGCATCGGGCACGGCCACATGCCCTTGCAGGTTCGGCCCGCTCGCCTCCACCGACAGGCCGCCCGCCACCGGGCGCATCTGCACCCGGGTATCGGCAAACGCACCGCCGAACAGTTGCAGCCGGTCGCTGCGCACGTCCACCACGCGCATCGGCAGGTCGCCGCCGCTGCTGCCGGAACGACCGGAAGCCAGTGCGATCCAGCCCAGCGCGTCGAGTGCATCGGCATGGCCGAAGGCGCTCCAGCCGCTGGCGGGCGGATCGCGGTCCACGCGGTCGGCGCCGAGCACGGCCACCACGCCGGTGCGGCCCTCGCGGCTGCGCGCGCGCAGGGCCAGCACGTTGCCGAGCACCACATCCACTTGGCCGCCATCCAGCGGCAGGTCGCTGTCCACGTCGACCGCGAGCGGCCGGGACGCCGGCTTGTCCAGCGGCGCAGGCAAGCTCATCGCGGTACCCAGCAGGTCCGAATGCAGATGCAGGTGGCCCGGCGGCGTGATCGATGCCGCCACCGGTTTGGCGCCGGCGGCGAGCGGCGGCGTCTTCGGCAGGGTCACGCCGATGGTCCAGGCCGAATGTCCGTCGAGATAAGGCTTCAACCACGCCAGTTCGGGCGCATGGTCGAGCAGGGTGTCGGCGGGCAGGTCGGCCGCCAACTCGGCCTCGAAGGCCTGCCTGGCATCGCGCACGTAATCGCCCGCGCGCAGCGAGAGCTGGCCGGGGTGGCCGAGATGGGTGACTTGCAACCGGTCCGCGACGAAGCCGCCGTCGCCGTAACCGGCCTTGCCGTTGACGTTGTCGAAGGCCAGCTGCCAGCGTGGATCGGCCAACCGAGCATTGCGCAATGCGATGTCGCCGGTGATGCGCGGCGCAGTGGCCGGGTCGTTGTCCAGCGGCAGGTCCATTGCGAAGCTGGCCGTCGCATCGCCGCTGGTCTGGATATGGTCCAGCACGTCGGCATGCTCGGCATGCAGCGGGCTGTGGCGCAGCAGGTCGACGAATTTCGCCGCGTCGGCCTGCCCGTCCGCGCGCACCTTCAGCAGCCCCTTGCCGAAATCCTCGATGCCGGCCTCGACGCGCTGGATGCCCACCTGGCCCAGCCGCGCACTGCGCCCGCTCAACGCGAATCCGTTGCCGACGAAGGCCACCCCGGCATCGAGGTTTTCCATCGCCGGCCAGTCCTTCTGGAAACGGATGCGGCCATCGACGATGTGCCCGCTGGCTTCGAAACGGCCGTCGTGCCCGGTGAACGGCCAATCATCCAGGTCGCCGACCGCCAGCCCCTGACCGCCGGACACCGTGCCGTCCACCAGGGCCATGTCCAGCCACTCGACCGCCGCGGCCGGCATCATCGAGCGGATCCAGAATTTCTTCGCCACCGGCACCGGCGTGTCGTCGATCCTGGCGGCGAGGTTGATCCACGGCCGCGTGCCGTCGCCCTGGAACCACAGACCGCCGCGCATGTCGGCGGCATAGCCTTCGCCCTGCACGCGCAGGGCCGGCGATTCGATGCGCCAACCGGCGCCCTGGCGCCAGCCGACCACGGTGCCGGACAGGCGCACCCGGTGGACCACGCCGAATCCGCGCGGCCAGTCCAGCACCACCGGCCGGTCCGGCGTCAGCCCCATCAGGAAGCCGTCGGCATCGCCCTCGAAAGCGCCGTGCACGCCGCTGATGCCCGGCGCATTGCCGGCCGGGTCGAAAGCCAGCTCATCCAGCCGGCCGTGTACCTGCATCGGGCCACCGGCCTTGCCTGCCAGCCACAGGGCGCCCAATCGCAGGCGCGGATGCGCGGCGGCAATCCAGCGCCGGGTATCCGGCGGCAGCCGGTCGCTCAAGCCGGCCACCGCCAGCAACGGCGAAACATCGGCATGTCCGGCCAGCACCGCCAGACCTTGCCCGCCGGCGATGCCGATGCCGTCCATCACGTGCAGCTGCTTGCCATCGCCGATGCGCAGGCGCGGCACGTCCAGACGCCAACCCGTGGCCGTGCGCTGCCAGCGCCACCGCGTTTCCACGCGGCCCAGCGCCAAGGTGGGCAGTGCCGGTTGTTGGCCCGCCGGCATCGCGCCGCTCAAGCCGACCTTGTACAGATCGAAATCGCCGGTGATCGCGTCCACGCGCGCATCGCGCAGCGACAGCCACAACCGTGCCCGTCCCTGCCCCGCCGTGGGCGACACGCCGGCAAAACGCAGCAACGGCGCCCACGCCGCCAGATCCACCGGCCGCGCCTCCAGCCATGCCCGGCCGCGACCGGCATGCCGGTCGAAGTCCAGTGCCAACCGCAGCGGCGGGGCACCGGTCGAAATCCAGCCACGCATGCCGGCACGCAGGTGCGTGCCGTCCACGCGCAGGCGCAGGTCCGCACGCGGCACGGTCTGCCGGGGCAAGCCCAGCGAAGGCGCATCGATGGCCACGCGCGCACCGATCACCTGCAACTCGCCAAGCCGCTGCAGGCTGTCCAGCGGGTCGCCGCCCTGCTCGGTCGGCGGCAAGCCACGCACCGACCAGCGACCATCGTCGCCGCGTTGCACGGTCAGGCTCAGGCCGCGCAGGCGCAGCTCGGTCAGCGGCTGCCCGGGCAGCAAGCCCGAATACATCGCCACCAGCACTTCGGCCCGGCCGATCCGCACGCCCTGCCCCGGCTCGCCGATGCGCAGGCCATCGAACTGCAGCAGCGGGCCGCGCCGGGTCCAGCGGGTTTCCACCTTGTCGAAGCGCACCGGCCGGCCGGCACGCTCGCTCAGCCACGCGGCCACGTGTTCGGGGTGGCTGCCGACCAGCGGCAGCAACTGGCTGGCCGCGCCGACCAGCAAGGCCACACCGACCAGCAACAGAGCGGACAAGTAGAAGGTCCAGCGCCGGGCATGGCGCAAACTGCGGCGCAGCGGCGTGGGCACCTCAGCCGGCTCCCGCGCCGACGACGGCGGCCATCAGGGCCGCACGGGCCCGGTCACCGGCATCAGAGCAGGACGACATCGTATTGCTCTTGCAGGTACTGCGCGTCGGCCTGGAAGCTGATGGATTTGCCGACGAACTCCTCCAGCTCGGCCACCGCGCCGGTTTCCTCTTCGGTGATCCGCGTCACCACCTTGGGCGAGGCGATCACCAGCAGCCGCGCCGATTCGAACTGGCGCACCGCGCGGGTGATCTCGCGGAAGATCTCGTAGGTCACGGTTTCGGCGGTCTTGATGCTGCCACGTCCGCCGCATTCCGGGCAGGGCTCGGACAGCTGCCGCTGCAGGCTCTCCACGGTGCGCTTGCGGGTCATTTCCACCAGACCCAGCGGCGAGAAGTCGTACACCGTGGTCTTGGCATGATCGCGGGCCAGCGCCTTTTCCAGCGTGCGCAGCACCTGCCGCTTGTGCTCGGCGTCGGACATGTCGATGAAATCGATGATGATGATGCCGCCCAGGTTGCGCAGGCGCAGCTGGCGCGCGGCCGCCTGCGCGGCCTCCAGATTGGTGCGGTACACCGTCTCCTCGAGGTTGCGCTGGCCGAGGAAGGAACCTGTGTTGACGTCGATGGTGGTCATCGCCTCGGTCTGGTCGATGACGAGGTAACCACCGGATTTCAGCGGCACCTGCTTGTCCAGCGCGCGCGCGATCTCGTCCTCCACCCCGTACAGGTCGAAGATGGGCCGCTCGCTGTCGTAGATCTCCACCCGTTCGGACAGCACCGGCATGTACTTGGCGACGAAGGCCTGCAACTGCTCGTAGGTCTGGCGCGTGTCCACCCGCACCTTTTCGGTGTCGCGCCGGATCAGGTCGCGCACCGCGCGCAGCGGCAGCGCCAGATCCTCGTAGATCATGCTGGCCAGCGGCGCTTCGCGGCCGCGCCGCTCCACCACGTTCCACACCCGCGACAGGTAGGCGAAATCGTCGGCGATGGCATCGGCCGGCTGGCCTTCGGCATTGGTGCGGATGATGTAGCCGTAGCCGCCGTTGGCGGCGGACAGCTCGGACACGATGCCCTTGAGCCGGGCGCGCTCGTCCTCGTCGACGATCCGTGCGGACACGCCGATCACCTTGGACTGCGGCAGCAGCACCAGATAGCGCGAGGGGATGCTGATCTGCGTGGTCAGGCGTGCGCCCTTGCTGCCGATCGGGTCCTTGACCACCTGCACGACCACGTCCTGGCCATCGCGCAACAGTTCGGTAATCGGCGGCTGGGAGGTCGGCAGCGGGGCTTCGCCCTCCACCACCTCGGCCACCGCTGGCGGCGGCCGCACCACGTCGCCTGCATGCAGGAACGCCGCGCGCTCCAACCCGACCTCGACGAAGGCGGCCTGCATGCCCGGCATCACCCGCTGCACCTTGCCGCGGTAGATGTTGCCGACCACGCCGCGCCGCCAGCCGCGCTCGATGTGCAGCTCCTGCAGCACGCCGCTTTCGACCACCGCGACGCGGGTTTCGCGCGGAGTGGCATTGACCAGGATTTCCTCGGCCATCAGAGCACTCCGAATTCGCGCAACAGGGTCCAGGTTTCGTGCATCGGCAAGCCCATCACGCCCGAATGGCTGCCGGACAGATGCGCCACGAAGCGCTCGCCCTGCCCCTGGATGGCGTAGGCGCCGGCCTTGCCCATCGGCTCGTCGCTGGCGACGTAGGTCGCGATGTCGGCTTCGGCCAACGGGGCGAACGTCACTTCCGAGCGGCTTTCCACCTGCGCTTCACGCCCGGCCGCGGCCACCGTCACCACCGACAGCACCTCGTGGGTGCGGCCGGACAGGCGGCGCAGCATCGCGGCGGCATCGGCGGCATCGGCCGGCTTGCCGAACACCTCGCCATCGAGGATCACCTCGGTGTCGGCCGACAACACCACCGCATCCGGATGCGGGCCGAGTTCCACCAGACCGGCCCGGGCCTTTTCGGCGGACACGCGGCGGACGTAATCCTGCGCGGTTTCGTCGGGCGAACGGACTTCGGGCACATCGAGGGCCAGCGGCTCGAACGCGGGCCCGAGGCGGGCCAGCAGTTCGGCCCGGCGCGGGGACTGGGAGGCTAGATAGAGCATGTTCACAGGATACCCCGCCGTACCCCGTTGCATGGTGATGGCCCGGGCTGGATCACTACCCATTCAGACAAGGCACGACAGGCGCTGGCACACCATCCGTCAGGCCCGAATGCCAAGGAGTCTCCTATGTCCGTCCCGATGCTGCGCCCGCTCGCCCTCGCCGCCCTCATGGCCACGACCGGGCTGGCCGCCCAGCCCGCCGCCGCGCAAACCGCCGCAACCGTTTCGGCCGACGGCACCTTGCTGTCGATCTCCACC
>Ga0194138_10000378_pt1 | contig 21394 bp, 9 predicted proteins | sample TARM_MetaG_T2_14_FD_134022 | JGI IMG/M metagenome (GOLD analysis project Ga0194138, IMG submission 134022) | Freshwater microbial communities from Pennsylvania, USA, analyzing microbe dynamics in response to fracking - TARM_MetaG_T2_14 (version 2) | ecosystem: Environmental > Aquatic >...
CATCCAGCACCACAAAGCTAAGCCGCAGCGCCTGCGCCAACAGCAAAATGCGCAGCCACACCCCGAGGTTGCGAAAATCGGGCAGGGTGGCGGGGGGCTTCATGGGCGTCTGGTGTAGGGGCAGCTAGACAACAAACAGGCGCGCTGCCAACGTCCGGGCGCGCAAGCTGGCGGGCACGCAATCTGCAAATTTCATGCCCTCAGACAACTGCACCAACTCCGTGGCGCTCAGCCCCACATCCACATCGCTGCCTTGCTCGGGCACCAGCGCTGCCATAGGGGCTTGGACGCTGAGCGCATCAAACTTGACCCGCTTGCCTGCAAACGAAGCCACACGAGCGTAGGTCCGGTTCTGCTTGGTGCCAGCGAAGGTCCAGGTGCGAACCTGATTGCCTTCAATTTTGGACACAAAATCTGCGTCTGGAGACAACGCCAACTCCTCCTGCAACGCAGCCAGCTCGGACTTGCCACGCAGCGAGAGGTGGACACCGGGCGGCACGCCTTGCAACAGGGCAGCGCGGATGCTTTGGCAAACCTCACGGCTGAGGCTACGTGCGCCCCCCATCCACCTCGCTTTGCCGCCCTCTTTTGCGGGCTCCAGCCAGACGATCTTTTTAGCCCACTCAATCTCCTTGACCAGCCAACTGCGCCCGGCCAAGAGCAAGAGCCGCTGCGGCGCATCGCCGGCCAGCACAGCGGGGTCGATGTAGCCCACCTCGGCACTGCCATGCCGGCCAGTCAAGAGTTGCGCCCCACTGAATGACGCCAAGAGGTCTCGGTAGTGCCCATGACCGAACTCTCGCTCAGCTTGGGGGCCTATACGCAACAGCCCCTCGCTGCAATCCAGGTACCCCTGCTGCACCATATGGGTCACCATCAGCTGGAAATCGTCTTTGTGCAATTCAGGGAAGCAGCGAGACAATAGCGCGATGGCCTCATTGGCAGGCCATTCGCCGCGCTCTAGTGTAGATGCAAGGATTTGTTGCCCAACGATGGGCCAAGGCTCCTCTGGCGGCCGCGCGGCTTCGACCCAGGCCTGCGACCAGAGTTGGGTGACGCCCAAAGCCAACATAAAGGCATCCTGATTCGTCGTAAGGAACAAGCAGTTCCTCACACTGCCCGTCCTCCGCCCGGTTCGCCCCATGCGCTGCAAAAAAGACGACACCGTGGACGGCGAATCGATTTGAATCACTCGGTCCAGATCCCCGACGTCGATGCCCAACTCCAGCGTCGATGTCGCCACGATCACGCAGTCTTTTTCTTCAGCGAAAGCCGCTTCGGCCTGCTTTCGCTCGGCCACGCTCAGCGACGCATGGCTCACGAAGGTGCGGACATCTTTGGCCCGCAACATGCTGCTCAGCTGCTCTGCGCTGCTGCGCGAATCGCAGAACACCAGCCGCTTTGCACCTCGATGAAGGCGCGAAATTACCGTTGCTGCGTTTTCGAGGCTGCCAACGTGATCGATGGTGACATCGGCATCGGTGCCTACGGCAGCGCTACCGACCACCTGCCGCGCTCCCAACGGCGCCAACCATTGCAAAAGCTCTTGGGGGTTACCGACCGTTGCAGACAGACCGATACGTTGCAGCCGCTGCGGCAGGTAATGCTCCAGCCGCTGCAGCAGCGCACGCATGTGCCACCCCCGATCATCAGCGGCAAAGGCGTGCAACTCATCGACCACCACGGCCCGCAGATTGCCAAACCAGCTTGGTCGATCCACACGCACGGAGATCAGCATGGCCTCAATGGACTCCGGCGTCGTCAGAAGAATGTCGGGTGCCTGCTGCAGCGCCTTCAGCTTGCGCGACTGCGAGACGTCGCCATGCCAAACCGCGACGGTTCGACCCACCAGTCCGGCGTAGTGGCTCAGCCTGTGCTCTAGATTGTTGAGCAGCGCCTTGATGGGGCAGATGTACAAAACACTGGCGCCCGCCCAAGACTCGCGCAACATTTTGGACAAGATCGGGATTGCAGCCGCCTCCGTCTTGCCTCCGGCCGTAGGCGCCAGCAGCAGGCAGTGTGCGCCGGCATGAATCGGCGCAATGGCGGCCAGTTGAGTGGGGCGCAGGCTACTCCAGCCCAGCGTATTGACCACGTGGTACTGCAGGGCTGGGTGTAGCTGCTCGAATGCGCTCACAGCTCGATGTCATCCACAGAGTTGGCGCTGGCGGCCGCACGCTCCGACGCGCACATTTCGCTCTCGGCAAGGGTGAGTTTGTAGTGCTGCCGGGGATCAAAGTCCGGGTGCAAATCCACACGATCCAAAACATCTGCCACCAGTTTTTTTAAGTAAAGCCGCGGTGCCACGCCGACCTTGCCTCCAAGGCCACCTGCCACGGCGCGGGCCAAGGTATCTAGGTAGGCGTCATCGACCACCAAGCGCAAGCGAGGTTCGTTCGCTTGGCCCTGCGCGTAGATGTCACGCACCCGGCGCCCAACGGACAGCAGCGCCGCATGGTCAAACGGCGCCAATCGGATCTGCACTGCGCGGGGGTTGTCGAACCTGCGCTCGGTGCCGAAGTCGATATGCAGCCTCTGTGCCAAGGGGGCCAAGCGCTGCACGCCCTGCGCACCATCAAAGAAGGCAGGGGTGCCTGTGATAACCAAGTAGAGCCCGGGGTAGCGACCGGCATCTATCTCATCGATCCACTGCCGCAGTGCATTGAGCCCTTTTTCGCGGGTGTCGGTGCGCATGCGCTGCAAGGTCTCCACCTCGTCGAGTACCAGCACCAACCCAGCAAAGCCGCTGTCGCGCAGAATCGTGAGCAGGCCGACCAAAAAGTTGCTGGCGCCAAAGTGGTCCAAATCGCCCTTGATGCCTGCGCTGCGCTTGACGCTGGCCGCCACGTTGGGCTGCCCAGCCAGCCAGCTGATCAGCCCCTCGGCCAGCATGGCGTCGTTGCTGGCCATGGCCTGCCTATAGGTTCGCAGCACCGCAGAAAATGCCGGCGCCGTCTGGCTGATGGTGCTCAGGCGCGCATCCATGAGCGCATCTGTGCGCCTCAGAAGCTCGGGCGCATCGTCGGGGTCTGCCGAAGCGTCCGCCAAAACATCCTGCTCCAAGGCATAAAACCAGCCGTCAATCACGCTTCTGAAAGCACCGCTGGCCATGTCGGCCGTCCCGAGGTGTTCAACCAGTCGCCGATAGACCGTTTCCAGCCGATGCAAAGGGGTCTCGGTTTCGTTGATCTGCACTTCGGTGGCGGCGAATCCTTTGGTGCGTGCCCGCTCCTGCAGCCAGCGGCCAAAAAAGGTCTTGCCCGTGCCGTACTCGCCTCGGACGGCCTTGAAGCCGCCTCTGCCAGTCGCCACTGCATCCAGCTCCTCGTTGAGGGTGGGCGCAAAAGCCTCAATCCCAACCGCAAGCGCATCCAAGCCACTGTTGGGCACCGTGCCACGGCGCAGGGCGCTGACGATGTCTTGCCGACGCGCTGCGCTGATCATGACAACTCCTCGCGAGTTGGCAAGCGGAACTGCTGCCGCAGCAGGGTCAAGTTGAGCTCAACTGATCCTGCTGCCTCATCTACCCTGAGCACCGGCGCCTGGTCCACGTTCAGCATCCGGCGCGCAGCGCTTAGCAGCCCCCCCATCCGAAGCTCTGCCAGCGCCAGCCGGTTGGCCAAGGCCGTCCGCGACAGCTTGCCACCGCGTTCCGCCAAAGCCTCGAGCAGCAGCCGCATCTTGTCGTCGGGCAACGCGACACGCGCCGCCAGTTGCCGCTGCGAGGCGTAAATCGGGCTGGCCAGCAGGAGCCCAATCCAGTCTTGCACCGCACGGTCAGCCGCTGGCGGCGGCAAATCGGCGGCGGCAAAGAGCCCCGGCTGCGCCTCGGTCGGCACCGTCTTCTTGCGTGTGGGTTTGGTCTGCGGAGCTGCTGCGGCCACAGTGCTTTGGGCCTGCAGCAATGGCGGCAGCTCCCACCATTCCGGTTGTGGGGGTGGGGCGGGGCTCCAGCCAAGCAGATTCGAGCCTACGGGAGCAAACAGGCTCAGGGGGACGGTCAACTCCTGGGGAGACAGGCCGCCGTGGTAGCCATTCTTGCGCCCCGCATACCGGCTGCTTTCCCCCCAAAGACAGACCACCGCATTCGAACCATCGCTAGTGACCACCCGCCCCCCGCTGACGGCAATCTCCTGGGTTGAGGCGGCGCTGCGCCCCAAGCGCCAGCGGTCACTCTCGCCACCCGGAATCTGCGTCGTGCCATCTTCCAGTAGGTGACCGTGGTCGGCGGTGACGATCACAGCGCGACGGGCTTGTCGCGCCTCGTGCAACAAGGGCAACAACAGGCGCAGATCCTCCAGTGCCCAGCGCTGGTTGAGCTGATCCGGCCCGCTGAGGTGATCGTCCACCGCGTTGTAAACCACCCCCACAACCTGCTGCTTCGGGTTGGCGATGGCTGATCGCAGCTCGGATGCAAGATTCCCGTCGTCGGCCAAGTCCCCCTTGTGAAAGAGCTTGGGGGCATATTCCGCTCGGCTGACCGCCATCAAGGCAGGGTGCGACGCAAAACCGGGCTTCTCCTGCGCTTGGTTGCCGGTGGTCAGCCGCCCACACAGCAGGCTGGTTCGGCTGATTTCGGTGATCGTCGGGATGGCGGCCATTCCTAGGAACGGCTTGCCCTGCGCACTCGGCACCAGTTCAGTCCAGCCATGCGTGGCGGCGCGTGCAAACAGTTCACGGAAGATGCTATTGCTCAAGCCATCCATCACCAGCAGCAGCGTGGGCTGGACGGCCGCAATCGGGGCGACCATGCGCTCCAAGACCTGCTCGAGTGGGACTACGCGGCCGTTGAGGGCCGCAGACTGCGCGTTGCACTGCGCGAGCGCCTGGGCAAAGGACATGGCAAACCTATCCCGCCGCGCAAGCACAGCCCGTCGGCAGGCGGCATAGGCCTCAGACAATGCGCTGAGTTCATCCCCTCCCAACAACCTAAACCGAGCCCAATCGACATAAGCCCCTTCCTCGGCTTGCCACTCCATGGCAACTGGCACCGCCGCCCCGGAGGGCATCGTGCTGATGAGCCAGCGCGCCAGACGCCGCGCCATTTCGACACGCTCCTTGCGCGGCCGTTGGTCGTCCATGAGCAGGTGCCTCAAGGCACGGTCGGCATGCAGCTCCACCTGCTGAAGGTGCGCTGCAGTGGGTTCTGACGCCTGTGTGCTCAAGGCCAGCGCAAAGTCCGACAGGCGTTGATCCAAAGCCAACGGCAAGACAGCGCTTAAATGAGCAAATTCTCCGATTCGCAACTCCCCGAGCAACACATCAGCGCGCTCCAGTGCCGCCCGACAGCCCTCCACGCCTAGGCTGCGCACCACCTGCTCTGCAGCCAGCGCCCACTCACGGCCTGCTTTGATGCCCACGTGCTGGTGGTTGACGAACCGCTCCAGCCGTATCGCCGCTTGACCCAAGGCCGTTTGCCCTTCACCGTCGGGCGCAAAGATCACGCCACAGACCAATCCCAGCGGCAACGCATCCCCGCTGCGTCCGGCCTGAATACACCCCAACACCATGGCGCCGGCAGCGCCAGAGGTCTGCTCAAGCCAGCTCAAGATGGATGCCCGCATCGCAGCCGGCAAAGGCCCCAGCCTCGCCTCGGCCTGGGGCTGCAAGGTCCAGGCCAGCAGGCTCATCGCATCGGGTCGAGCCACTTCGAGCCCCAAAAATCGAACCAGCACCTCACGCCAAGCCGTTTCCAAGCCCAAAAAGCCGTTGGCCACCGGCTGGTAATCGCCCTGGGCGGCGCCGTCGATCAAGGCTTGGGGCATCCAAGAAAACCGGCCCAAACGCGCGTCCGTCTCTTTGGCCTGGAACAGCATGCGCACAATGTCCCACCCCTCGGGCTGAAAAACCCGCGCTCGGGCCAAGCGCGCGGCAATGTCCTCGGCCACTTCAGGCGTGGCCAGCGGGGTGAGCACCACCATGCCGCAGCTCGGATGCTCATGCTGCTCCAGTTCACACAGAGCCTCGCGCATGGCCAGCGCCGACACACACCACCGAATCAAAAACAGCCTCCCCCGGGAGCTGATCGATTCCGGCCAAGCCTGCTGCACCGTCGCTCGGATGGCAACGGCCTGCGCCGCCGGATCGCTATCGAGTACGCGCTCCAACTGGGCCCTGATCTGTGGCGCAGTCAAGCTCATAACCGGGTGCCCTTGCGCTGCAAGCGCCAGCTCAGCGTGAGCTCCAGATCGCGCTCACTGGTCACGCGGGCTTTCAGCTCCTCCAAGGCCGCCACGGCTTCAGTTGCGGTCAGATTCAGCTGCTGATTCTCGGCCACCACCTCAGGCGCCAAATTGGCAGGCACGGGTGGGATCGTTACCGGCGCCGGAGCCGGTACGGGCACACTAGGCACGGGAGCAGGTACCGCTGCTGGAGCTGGCGCCGGCGCAGCAGCGGCAAGCAGGGCCATGGCGTCACGTTGCAACTCATCCAGTCGACCCTTGAGCGCCAGCACATGCTCATCGCTGGTGAGGACCTCGGCCAGCCGACGCCCGATCACCTGTGCTGCCTCAGCCCGGTTGTCGCCAAGCCGCAGAACCGCATCGAACAACTGCCAGTAGTTACCCAATTCGAGTGCATCGGCGCAAGCCTTCGCCTGCCCCAGAGCGCGGCCCACGGCCGCATCGGAGGTCTGCAAATCGGCCCCGGCCAGCACAGCCACAAACTCGTCATCGGCAGCCGCGGCCAAAGCGGCCAGCAGCGATTGCGCCGACTCCGCCGTTTGTAGGCGTGCACCAGTGGCACCGCCAGCGTAACGGCCGGTACGGTCCCGCACCTGCACCACCAAGCGCCTCACCGCGTCACGCTTTTCTCCCACTTTTGGCTTGGTTTCATCGACCAGTTTGCCCACATTGGCCGCGTTGAGCGTCTGGCCGAGCGTCAAGCCAAACAGGCTGGCTGCACGCTGCAGCGCAAGCTGCCAGTCGCCGGCCGAGGGCAAGGACTGCTCCCGCAACTCCAGTTCATCCGGCATGCTGTCCACCGACGGCTCATAAGGCCCACCGTGCAGGGTGAAACGCCGGCTGGTGGATGCCGCGAAGGCCAGGATAATGAGGTTCTGCAACTCCAGCGGCAGGCCCATCGGTGCAGGCGTGTCGATCCACTGGCGCAACTTGGCAACCGTGATCGGGCCTCCCCCGTCACGCGCGTGCGCCTGCGAAAAACGCGACTGCCAGTGCGGCTCAATCAACAGGTGCGTCTCTGCCATCTGCCCCAGCTGACAGGGGTTGACAACAGAACGAACCAGCTTACGCAAACCGGCGTCCTGGACCAGTCCGCGCTGACCAAGCGATTCGATGGCCTTTTGCACCTCGGGCCAGACCTTGCGGATCACCGCCGGCTTGATTTCGGTATCAAATTCTGGGTGGGCCGGGTACTGATGCGCGAACAACTGGCCCAGCAGGCCCTCGAAAGCCGACTTAAAGTCTGCGCCCACCGGCGGGCGCGGCGCCAAGGTCGGATCCAGCGACCGGAACTGCTGGTCCGCAGTCAGCGGGTTGCTCACGGCATCGCGCGGCTCGGTGCTGATGCCGTAGGCCACTTCTAGCTGAGAGCGCAATTTGATGCGCAGTTGGTCCAGCTGGTTGCGGGCCAGCGCCTTCGCCTGCACACGGTCGGCGTGCGACAGATGACCGGCATAGGTCTCAAAGCGCTCGCCCTGAAGGATGTAATCCAGCACCACCAAGCGGCCTAAATCAGCCAGCGCCTTGTTGCTCAAAAAAGCGGGGATCCAGACCAGCGTTTTGGTGTCGCCACCACGGTACACCGCGAGACGCGCCAAGTCATCGGCAGGGCCAAAGTGGGCCTCGTCAAACGGGAAGTCCAGCACCACGGTCCAAATGCCCGAGCGCCCGCGCAGGCGGTCGTCCGTCATCTCACGCACGTTCTCGTACAGCAGCTCGACTTCACGCCGCGTGCCGCGCCAGCTGAACTCGTAGGTGCTAAACAAGTCACCCGTGTCCTCAAGCCCGAGCTCCTTGAACAAGGCCTCGCGGATGCGCTTGCGGCGGTTGCCGGGGTTGTCGTTGACTTCAGCCGCACGCAAGATGGGCTCGATGTCCACGCCCGTCACCTGGATAGAGACGATCGGGTTTTGGTCATCGGTGATCTTGATTTCGCCGATTTCGCTCGCCCAGTCGCGGCATTTGCGCAGCACGTCTTGGGCCTCCCGCCCAGGTATGGGCGAGCGGAAGGTGCCGTGGTTCAGGGCCGCCAGCCGTTGGGCGGTCAGCGCCTTGAGCGACTCCACCTCGGGTACCAGCGCCCCCAGCAGCAGGGTCTTTAACAAGCGCGCATCGTTGCGCAGGTTCTTGGCCGCCGCCGGGTCGGCCTGCCCCAGCTTGATCGCCTCCCAGGTCACGTTGTGTTGTCGCTCCAGCATGGGCAACAGGCGCTGGTTGTGCAGGCGCTTGGCGTTTTCAAAGTGCAGGCGAATGCCCTCGCTGAACGGCTCATCGCCTTCAGCAATCGCGTCATACAGGTCGCCCACCGGTATCAGTTGCCCCAATTCGAGGTCGTCGCGGCGGTCCACCAGCAACTGCAGCATCAACTTGAGCGCCGTGCGCTCGCGCTGCAACGCCGCCGACACCGCAATCAAGGTCTGCACCAGCGCCGGCGAGAACGGATAGACCTTGCGAAACAGGTCCCGGTCGGCGGTGGTGGTCAGCAGGGTGTCTAGCACGTCTTTGCGCAGCTTCAACAGGTCGTCGAAGCCAGCCTGCAAGGTCTGGCGTGCGGCCTCATCCACCGGACGCAGCACACGCTTTTCGGCGATGGCGGGAAGGTTGCGGTCCTCCAGAGTGATGCGGTGAAAACGAGCCTCCCAATGTTTGAGCACATCGCTGAACTGAACCTGCACCGAACCCGCTAGATTTTCCCCCACCAGGTCGCGCAAATCGCGCTGCCGGGCCACGAAGCTGATCAAGGGAACGGGCCGGTCGGCGTTGGTGGCCTCCACCAGCTTAACCAACTTGGTGCCTTCGCGGCTGATGAAGCTGAGGTCTGCCGCATGGCTGGCCAGCCACAAGACCAGCTCGTCTAGGAACAGAATGACTGCGTCGTAGCCCAGCGCCTTGGCATGGCGGCTCATGATGCTCAAGCCGTCGTCCAGAGACACATACGATTCGCCACTGCCCGCCAGGGTGCGATAGGCCGAGAAGAACTGCGTGATCAAGTCCCCCACCAGGCGCGCGCGCTCCTCACCGTTGGGCGGCTCGAGCATGGCGGCCTCAAAAGAGACCGCATCCCAGCCGCTCTCGAAAGCCCCCCAGCCGCCATCGCCACTGGCGCCCTCGTTCAATTTGGCAAAGAAGGCGTCGTCGCCCATGCGCGCGCGCAGTTGACAGGCGTCCTTGAACATGCCCTCGGCCAAATAGAAGCCGGGCACCGGGGCGTCTGGGTGCTGCTTGCGCACAAAATCGGCATACTGCCCTAGGATGGCCGACTCCATGTCGCGCGCACCGATCATGTGATACGGCACCAGCAGGAACTTGCGCCCTTCGGTCCACCCATGGCGTGCCACCACATCGGCCAGTTCGGGCGTGGCGCGCGCCTGCGCATTGCCCGCCAGCAGCAGGTTCAGCACCGCCATGAAATGGCTTTTGCCCGAGCCAAAACTGCCGTGCAGATAAGCGGCCTTGCTGCCCCCGGTCTGCACCGCCTGCTGGATGAAGCCTAGGGCATTGGCAAACGCATCCACCAGTTGCGGCGTCACGACATAGTCGCGCAGGGTTTGCTCCGGTTCGGTAACGCCTTTGGAGAGCTGCAGGACGAAATCGCCTTGGTGTACGCGCTCGGGGATGGTGATGAGGGTTTTCAGCAGTGTCATGTCTATAGCTTTCCCTAGATGTTTTTTATTTGAGCGGCTTCACGCCGCCGCGGCGGCCGAAGCCAAAGGCCACCCTATATACGTCTGGCATTTGAATGCGCTTGCCGTCGATGCGCTCCAAAATACCCAAACTTTCCAGATCAGCCAAAATCCCAGATGTTCCAAAATCGAGATTCTGCGGCGGCAACTTCACGGCATCACCCTGCTTGGATAGTCGGCCCTCAAGCTGCGACACGGTCTGCTCATCCTTCCAGATTTTTTCAATATCTAATATCCCGCAAGGCACCGTCAAATTTCCACGCAGCGGCTCCATCACCCACTTTACCCACGGATAGTCCTCGATGATTTCCTTCACACGGATTTGTGAAGCTTGCTGAACGCCAACTTGGATTCCTCGGTAGTTTAGGGGGAGCAAGTCATCTGCTGGTGTTTCCACAGCTGCCGCCCTCAAAGCCGCAAAGAAGCTGCGTGGACTTACTTGGTCCATGCTGTCTTGGAGATGATTCACCAGCCAGGTATAGGGTTTACCGCGTTTCGTATTTGCACCCATGGCCTTGCCAGCCAACATCTCAAACAGCTTCTCTTGCATTGCCTCATCTGTACGCAACTGCTGCGGCACCTTCCAAGCAGAGCTTGCTAGGTCATTCGGAATCCCAGCAAGTGCATGTGCTAAGGTGCGAAACGGGGCTCCTCCTTGAGAAGCGTTTCCTAGTCGCTGAAAGAGCAATGCATACAAATCAGCACGTCGCCACGTCAAAATCGCCTTTCCAGCCTCCAGTTTCGAGAAGTCTGGGAAGCTGGCTATTTCCTCATCTCGTAGCATATCCGGTCGCACGTAAACCTTGCACCGCATCCTCTTGGTACTGCGCACCTCTAAGGCAACTTGGAGCAGTCCCTTGGCCAGCGGACGAATATGCTGCCAGTCGTCAGCCAAACGATCAAGGGCATCGAACAGCAACAGCAGGGTGGAGCCGGTTTGCTCGAAGCGCGCGTCTGCTGCAGCGAGGGCCACGGAGAATTGCTCTGGATTGCTAGCGATCCATTGAACGCGTTGTGGCCAATCAGTTAGCTGCGCAAAGCTGCCCTCAAAACGCGCGTGGGTAGCAATTACAGCACGCCAGATAATCCGCGGCTTGAAGGCCTGCACCAGCTGCGCCAGGGTCTCCGGGTCTGGATAGTTCTGATTTGAAAACGCCGTGCCGAATCCCTGTCTGACAACTATTCTCGCTGGCAACCGAGCTTCTGTAAAGTTTTTCTGCACAAACTCCCGGTGCTCATTCGACGCCAGCAATGACCACCAAAATGACTTGCCTGCCCCACGCATACCCTCAATCAAAGTGGCTTCAGGATCTAAAGCGCGCGCATGGGCAGGCGGCACATAAGTGAAAGACGGTGGTTGCCGGGCTGATACTTGGGTCTGATCCAAGGCACTGGCTGCCTCCTGAATGCCTTGGCGTATGAGCTTGGTTTCGGAACTCATGCGTCATCTCCCTCCAAACGGCTCAATAATCGCTCGATCAGTTGACCAAAAGCACCATCAATTTGCGCCTGCGTGGCACCACCACCCTCGGGACGCAGCATTGGGTCGAACTCCTGAAACCTTGCATCCCAATCGACAAGAATCGGGAAGTGCGGCGCTGACTCGTCTTTCTCACCAGGATGAAACAGCACGTCTGCTGCCGCCTGACCGACTGGAAGTTCGTCGTACAACGTTTCCGAAAACAGTTCGTATGCATTGCGCTGAAACGTGCGCACGATGGCCTCTCTGTCGGACTTGGGTGTCAGTGCGCGCACAATGAGCAGACGCTCGCGTACGTGTTGGGCCACGTCAGGCCGATGCTGCCAGTATGAAAAAAGCTGCCGGTAGCCGATCCATGATTGCGCTCCGCCGGTGGCGAACAACAATGCAGTATCTGCAAGGCCCGTGATAGATACCGCAGCCAGATCGTGCAAGCCCGCACGGCTGTCAATCAGCACCACATCAGGCTTCTCCTGAGCTTCTAGACGCTCCACCATGGTTCGCATACGCGTCCCCATGCGCAGCGGCCCGCCAACTCCGGGTACATCAGCATAGGCGCGCGACAGCTTCGCCAAATAGTCGGGATCACCTCGACCCATCGCTGCAGCGACGCGAATGGCACCTACAGTTGTTTCGGACAGCGGACTGGCAGCAACCATGCGTGGCAAAATTGCTTCACCCTGCCCAACCGCGTCCTCCAACAGCCAATCCACCACACCAAACTCTGCCCCCTTATGGGTCGGCAACAGCAAACCCAACAAGCCCGGTGATTCAAGGTCGAAATCGATCAGCAGCACCCGCAGGCCCCGTTTCGCGAGCTCCCAAGCTGTCATGCACAAAGCCGTGGATCGTCCAACGCCCCCTTTTAGACCAAAAAATACGAACCGGTGCGGATGTGCGGCTCCACACTCTAAAGGTGGGCGCAGCCAGTCTTGACCCGTGATCTGGCGATCAAGGAGTTGAACTTCGGCGATCCCGAGTGGCGCACCGTCTTCATCGGCACCCAATGCCACCAAGGTGCGATGCCAATCGGTACTGCCAAAGACGGCCTTGGGATCAGAAAAGCTGTCATGAGACAACACCTCGGCGCTGGTGGCATAAGGCCCCAAGGCGGCTTGCGCCTGCTGCAACTGGGTCAACCCAGCTAGCGGGTAGTCGGCCAGCGGGCAATCCAAGGCAAAGCGCAAGCGCCCATATACATCACGAATCAGGCGCACCTTTGATTTGTGGGGCAAGCCAGCATCAAGCAGTGACGTGGCGGCGAGTCGCAAGGCATCGTTGAAATAAATGGTAGCCATCACAGTACTCCGTCTTGTTTGGCCTGGTCAAGCATGGCGTTGATTTCGCGCGCTGCAGCGCGCCACTGATGTATAGAAGTGATAGGCAACGAGTCCTCGCGCCAGTATCTATGGTCTATCAGCCAATCGTGAAAATTGTTCCGGCTGGGCACTAACGCCAAATACCGTGTGGCTTGAATGCCGTCGGGAATAAGCTGAGAATCCGCCGAGATGTTGCTCATCAACGTGGGCAGATGCACACGCAACGGATGCTTGTCCTTGTGGGATTCGGGACGTGAGCGCGGAATGCCACCTTGCGCATCGGGCTTTACACCACACGCTATCACTAGGGCCTTAACCCCGCATTCAGCCACAAAGCCGTAAAGTTGTCCTGCGTTTGCCAAACGCTTCGCAGCAAACAACACTTCGGCATCAGTCATGTGCCGACGCGCTGCAGGTTCATAAGCAATGGGCGGCACTGGTGCCGGTGCAAGGGGTGCTGCGCTCATGCTCTCCTCCTGCTTGCGCGCTTGGCCGTCAGCACTGCCGGCTGCCAAGTGCGCAGATCGTCCAGCGTGAAGCCCAAGGCTCGGGCCTCTTCGGTGACGAAGCCACGGTAGTAGTCGCCCATGCGCTCGCCGTACACGGGGTCGAGCTCGTTGTGCCACTGCTGCAGCCACGGCAGCAGCTCCAGCAGGCTGGCCAGCAGGGGTTGCAGGCGCGCGCCCTCCCAGCCTTCGCCGTCCTTCATATCCATGTAGTAGCCGGCCACGGCGGTGGCTTGCTGCAGAGGGGTCCAGCCGGCCCAGGCGATGACCAGGCTGCCGTCGGACCCGCGTTCGCAGCCGGGGTAGCTCACCCAGCGCTCTTTGGGTACGTCGAGCCCACCGCGCAGGCGCCAAAAGTCTGGCTTCAAAAAATCCTTGCTCTGGTACTTGGGCGGCACGGGTATCTTGCCGACATCTTCACCTGCGTCTTCGCGCCGCTGCAATGCCCAGGTGTCCTCCCACTGCGCACGCTTGCGCAAGCCGGTATCGGTGTAACGCTGCACGGGCAAGGCAGGCACAGCCTCGCTGCTGACCAACTCAGCCACCAGTTGCGGCAGGTCGAAATCGGTGTGGCCGGCATACAAGGCAGCGATCTGCATGAAATCGGCATCACGCACCACGGCCTCGGCCAGCCGGCTGGTGCTGGTGAGCTGCGCCGGCTGCTCTGCACCGGCTGGCCAAAGAGCAGGTGCCTCTAGTCGGTCCAGCAGCCAATTGCGCAGAGCAGTCTGCTCAAGGTCTACCCACTCTGGGGAGCTCCAGCGCCGCTTGTACAGGGGCCGCTCCAACAGCCGTAATGTGGGATCACGCTCAATCAGTTCGATGCGCCGCTGAACCACCCGCTTGTAGGAGTCGGGCCAGCGCGCCGGAATGTCGGTAATGGGCGTTGAGCCATGTCGCTCAAACCAATTGCTGGTTTCCCTGCCAGCGGCCATTCGACGGGCCAGCACGATCTCAAACGCTCTTTCGCCAAGCGCCACCTCCACAGTCGCACCGTGCTCCACTTGGTCAACACCCACATCGGCCGGTAAAAGCCCATACAGACGGTAGCAATGCCAATCCAGCTCTTCTTGCTCGAAGACCATGCGTTGCCGCACTTGGAGGGTACGCGCACATGCCTCATCCAGACTGGCGCGTGTTGGCAGTTGGCTCGCCGCCAACAGAACGGCAGGCGCCAGAGACTTGAGCCGTTGAACCAACGCATCCATGCGGCGCGTGATGGCCAGCGGGCGACCTTCACACAAGGGAAACTCAGCGACATTGGTGGCGTTGAAGGCAAATCGCTCCTCCCACATCTGCCCTTGGCCATCTTTGGGAAAGCACACCTGCTTCAGCCAAAAGCACCCCACAGATGAGTTCAGCAACCCGAGCAGGCCCAGATGCTCGTCCTCGCTGCTTCCCGCAGGCAGCTTGATTACAGGCGCCGTCTGCTTGAAGACTTTGCCGCCACGATCAAGAATGAAATGGTTATGAGTGGTGATTTCTGCGAAGGCTATGGTTAAAGAACGCTCAAGTCTTGATCTGTAGACCTCACGCAAATCCCACCAGCGCAGCCCCTTCCGCTCGACTGGCACACCAAAAGCTTTCCTATCCTTGAGTGATGTTCTGTATGACCATAAGCCACGCCTGTGGTCAATTGTCTGATCACTGGGAAGGTCTATTCCATGGTCTGAATACGGCCACAGCACATGAAGATCAGTGTTCGCACACCAGTCGCGGACTACGTCACCCTCAGCAATGGGAATGCTGCGTTTGAAGCCCAAACGCGCGACTGCATGACTTTCCAGCATGAGGCAGTTATCTTCCCCTGTGATGACCAGGTAACCTAGATCACCTCCGACATCCTTAAGTGTCGCTGCCCTATCTTCAATTTCTTCTCGAAGTTCGGCCGCGCCGCCGCCTCCAATGCTCCATGGGTGCTTGCCAAATATCGCTCGTGGCATATCCGTCACGCTCACAAAATCACTCTCGCTGCCAGCGCTGTCAATTTGACTTAGGATGGCGCTCCATACCAATCCCCGCAACGGTACATCTGGTGTGCCGGGCTCTCCCTTGATGCCCATCACTGTACGCACCTCCACATCCACAGGTGCCCGATGACGTCCAAAGAGGATGACGGTTGGCGTGCCGTGGCCGGGAATATAGGCACCCGAGGTGTCAACTACATGCGTAAGGTCCAAGCGCGGAAGCACCTCCTCGATGAGCTTGCTTCCAAACTCACGCTTCATAAAACTGTTAGCAGTGATCAGCCCCACATAGCCAGCTCGAGCGCCAGTTAGTCCTGTCACAGCCAACTCAAAAAAGCGCTCGGTGAAAGGCGCACCCAACGAATACTGGCGGTGGCAACTGGCGTACTTGCGGCGGTAAGCCGCATTGAGCGCCGCGTCCTTGACCACGATGTATGGCGGGTTACCCACCACCGCGTGGTACTGACGGCCCAGTATGCGCTGCACCGCGGCCAGGTCTTCGCTGGCGTAGGCGTGGGCCAGGCCGGTGTCGGCATGGCTTTGGGCTTCGTCAAACAAGGCTTGGTTTTGCGTCAGGCCAAAGCGCGTGCCGTGCAGCAGGCTGTCGCCGATGGCCACGTGCACCTTGAAGTCGTGCGCGTTGGCCAAGCGCTGCACACCAGAGGCCTGCAAGGCCGCCACGAACAGCCTGAAGCGCGCTATGGCCACGGCAAAGGGGTTGAGGTCCACCCCGGCCACCGCGTCCAGCGCCTTTTGCGCCAAGTCCACCGGGTTGCGGCTGGGCTCATGGCGTTGCCACTCGGCCAAGAGGCGGTAAAAGCCACCCAGCAAAAAGTGGCCCGAGCCGCAGGTGGGGTCGATCATGCGCACCTGGCGCCAGCCAAACTCGCGCAGGGCGGGGGTGAGCGTGCGCTCGAGGATGAACTCCTCTACAAACTCGGGCGTCTGCAGCAGGGCGTAGCGCTTGCGCGTGGCTTCGGACAGATCTTGGTACAGGTCGCCCAAGAACCGGGTGCTCCAGGCCGGGTCGGTGAAGTCGTGCACCAGCAGGCCGGTGCTGGGGTCTATCTGCTGCCAAAACTGGCGCAGGGCCATGGCGGCATCACCGCTCAGCCCCAAGCGGAACACCGGGTTGTGGGCCGCGTCAAAAAAGGTCTGCAGCCCCGGGAGCGTGCCGGCCTCACGGAAGGCGGCCAGCAGGTAATGGCGGTCGTTTTGCAGCGGCTGCGCGCGAAAATAGGCCTCGTGCCGATCGCGCACCAGCGCCAGCCGGCCCGATTCGGGCGTGCCACCCAGCCAAGGGCGCTCGATGAGCTGGTTGTCTTCGATGAAGCGCAGAAACACACAGCTCAGCAGCCAGTGCACGCCGGCTTGGGTGATGACTTGGTCGGCCCAGGTTTCAAAGGTTTCGGCGCAGCGCTCGGCAGCGCGCGCGGCTTGCCATTCGGTCTGCAGGCTGGCTTTGAGCGCTGGGGTTTGCTCGATCCGTTCCAGCAAATCACCTTCCAGTCGCTTGAGCAGCTTGGTCAAGTCTGAGAGCAGTCGGGTGGCGTTGATCAAGTGAGGGGCTTTCAAGAAGCGAACGAACGGACCACGCTGCCAGCAGGCGGCCCGATTTTGGCTCGGTGTTTGTTTTCTACCCAGGCCTGCGCCAAGGCGATGGTGTGGGTGTGGGTGATGTTGTGCACCAAGGGCACGGCCACGCCGTCGATCATGGGCAGCCCCTGGTGGCTGGTGGGCAGCAGCAGCCACACACAGGGCGTGTGGCCCGGCCGGCCGGCGTTTGACTCGAGCTCGGTGACTAGGGCCATGAGCTCGTAGCGGGCCAGCAGCCCCGCGCAGACGAGCAGTATGGGCGCCGGGCTGTTGAGCAGGGCGGCGCGCAAAGTAGGCAGGGTGCGCTGCACCAGGCGCTGCAAGTTGGTCCAATGGCGGCTGCCGCGCTCGGACGCGTCTGCCTGGAGCACGATGTTCCAGTCCACCTTTAGGGCCTGGGCCTGGGCGCGCAGCGCCGACAGCAGCAGGGCATCGAAGTTGACGCGTTTGATGGGGTTGGCCGATGGCGGGGCCGATGCGCCGAAGCGGCGCAGCAGCTCGGCCTCGGCGTGCCGCGCGATGCGCGGGTGCACGGTCAGCACCAAAAGCCCGCCCTGGTCTAGCGACCGAACCAAGCGTTTTTCTATTGCTGCGGCCTCAGCGGCGTCGCCATCGCCCATCATGTGGAGCGTTAGAAGCGTAGCGTGACGAGAAAACTGGGTGGTGGTGCCGGCGCTCTGAGCACCACCCAAGGTGGCCAAGCGGTAAGCGCCTCGGCCACCCGCTGCGCTGCTGTCCCAAGTCAACGGGGCGCCCGCCTCTTCGAGCAGGCGGTCTAGCACAGGCCGATCGGGCAGCGCCAACGCCTCGGGGTAGCGGCCCCGCACCCGATCCTGAATGTCCTTGACCTTGAGCTCTGGCGCCCCCACCAGTGCACCCAGAGACTGTCGCAGCGCCTGAATGGGCGCCATGCCGCGGGCATACATTTCCTGCCGACTAGAAACCGCTGCTGTGCGGGACGCCGAGGCCGCCAAACGCAGCAGACGCGCTGGTGTGAGTGGCATGGGGGTGACGCCACCCAGTTGCTCCGGCGACGGCATGGCTACGCCTGCCAGCATCTCCAACACGCGTGCCGGCGGTAGCAAGGGGTCTGCCAGTGCGCACGCATCGGCCGCCGCGCCCAATAGGCGCGCGTACTCGGCCCACGGGGCGGCGCTGACGATCAGCGGCTGCGGCTGATGGTCGAAAGCTTCGAAACGGGGCTGTTCGAGATGCGCCTCAGCCTCGGTGGCCGCCCGCAGCACAGCCGTGGCTTGGCGCAGGCGCTCGGCATCGTCCTGCGAGGCACAGCCACGCAGGGCCAGCAGGGCCAATGCGGCTTCCTGCGCGCTCATCACATGGCCTTGGCTGCGCACCAGCGCATCGATCTGTTGCCGCAGCTCGGTGAAAGCCGGGGTCTTGAGCCAGCGCTCGCGTGCCTTGATCAGGGTGGCGGTGAAGGTGGCCCGATCGACTTCACCCGCCTGAGCGGAATCACCTAGGCTGGGCCAGCTGCCGGCCTTCACAGCGTCGTCCAGACCCAGGTAATGCGCCAGGGCAGCCTCTTCGGGCCGGTCATCGCCCGCCGGGCGGCGCGGCAACAGATGGGCGGCCAATTCGTTGACACTGACTGCGCCGGCGATTGCTTCGTCGGCGTCGTGCGCAACGCTGCGGCCCTGGGTCAGGTCCGGACGCAGGCGGGCCAACTCCTTCGCCGTGAGCCGAATCTCCTTGCGAATCTTGTCGCCGACGCCCTTGAGGTACCGAAATCGAACACGATCGACTGCGAGCAATTCGCGCGCGTTGTGGACGCCCATGCGCTCCAGCACATCCTGAGCTTCAAGGCTGTAGCCCAGTTCGGCCATGGTGGACTGCGCCGTGGCCGTGAGAGCGATGGCGGCTAGGCCAGTTTCTGCCGGCGCATCGCTGGGGTGAACGGTGCTGCGCGCAGCAAAGATCTCACGCCACGCGCGCAGCATCCCTTCGGCGTTGTCGAAGCGCTCGCGGAAATCGCGCTTCAACGCTTTTTCAAAGAACTGCGCAAAGCCTACACGCGTAACGGGATCAAAAACATCGCGCTCGATGCTGGCTTCGACTTCGAGCATGGCCGGCGAGGTCTGTCCGTCGCCCCACACCGGTGGCTGGCCCACAGCCATTTCATAAAGCGTGACAGCCAGCGCGAAACGCTCGGCGTACAGGTCCCAGCGCGGCGGCCGGCGCAGCGACAAGAAGGGGTCTAGGTAAGGGTGGGTGCCGGCTGTGATGTTTTCGGCCGGCGTACGGCACAGGGAGAAGTCGAACAAAACGAGCTGCAGTTTGCGCGTGCGGCTCTCGGCGATGCCGATGTTTTCGGGTTTGATGTCGCGGTGCGCCACCCCTTCGGATTCGAGGTGGTTGACCGCCTCGATCAGCTCTTCACCAAAGCGCTGCAGCATGTCCAGCGACAGGCGACCTTCTTCCTTGAGCTTCTCAGCCAGCGTCTTGGCGCCCGCGCTCTTGAGCAGCAATGCGGTACGCCCGGCTACCGTGAGCGTCTCGCGGTGCGCAACGATGTTTTGGTGGTGCAAGCGGGCCAGCACCTCGCCTTCGGCCAGCAAACGGTCGTTGTGAGCAATGTCGCGCGCGACCTTTAAGATAGATTCGTCGTCGCTGTCGTCACGGCGGACCAGCAAAACGTCGCTGGATGAGCCGCGCCCCATGCGCTTGATGACGGTGAATCCGCCTTCCAACCGGTCGCCCGTGCTGGCGATGCTTGGGTCCTTTGTGGCCTCAGGGTCGGGCGCGGTCAGCTCGTCTTCGACCGCATCCAGTTCATCCAAAAAGCCCCGGATCGAGTCGTATCGCGCCAGCAGGTCGGGGGCGGTGGCAAACTGGATCAGGTCTTGCTGCTTGGCGCCGCAGCCGTCCATGGCGTCGGACAGGCGCAAGCCTTGCCCAGAGCGTAGCTTGTCTGACATCTCTAGCGTGGACTGCGCCGGTGGCTGGCCACTGAAAATGTAGTAGGCGATACAGCCTAGGGAAAAAACATCCAAGCTCGCACCCTGAGCGGGGTCGGCGCGTGTGGTTTCGGGCGCCAGATACAGCAGGCCCAGATCCTCGACGTAGTCCTCAACGTGTTGGGTCCCCGTCGTGCGGTGCACCGTTTGGGGCGAACTGGAGCCGCCGACGTTGCGTGAAGCGGTTTGCCAGTTCATCAGGCGCAGCTGCATGGCGCCGCTGTCTAGGCCATGAACCGTGATGCTTTGCGGCCCGAGGGCGCGGTGGTGCAGGCGCTTGGAGTGCGCGTACTTCAGGGTCTCGGCGATGTCGCGCACCATCTGCAGGCGCTGCGTGACCGTGAGGGTCTGGCCGCGCTCGCGCAGCAGGTGGTCGAGCCGCACGGCCTTGGGGTCGTGATCAAAAATCAGCGCTGGGCCGAGCTCGGTTTCCTTGAGGTCGTTGACTCGCAAGATGCCGGGGTGGTCTATGCCCTCGAGCACTTCAAATTCGCGCCGCGCTTGGCGCAGCCGGGCCGCACGAGCATCCGGCGACGACGCAGAAGCGACGGTGTAGATGCGCACACGGCGCTGGATGGTGTCAACGCTGACATGGCTGGCCTCCCAATCTTGAAAACCGTCGCCCTCGGCTATGAGCTTGGTGAGCGTGTAATCACCCACTTGGCGATGCTTGTTTGAGGGGCGAATGCCGGCCTCAATCACCGCACGACCGATGGCGCGAGCCTGGGTAGAGTCAACGGGCGTTGTGGCGCGTGAAGTGATACCGTTGCTGAGAGCGCCGACGATGCCGGGGTCGGTTGGAGCCCCGGGCTGACCGCGCTGATAGGCTGCGGTTTTGGCCAGCCCCTCTAGCTGGCAGTGCAGACTGGATGAGGACAAAAAGATGGCAGGCTCGACAAAGGGCAACCTAAACTTGGCCTTTACGATGGCCGGTTGACGACGCAGCAAACTGGCCAAGCGCTTGGCTTTGCGGTTGGCGAGGATTAGGGGGTTGTCATAGGTAAAGCTGCGGCCGTCGGTGCTCCAAGTCCAGCTATGGGCATCGCCCCGCAACACCCCGGGACGGCTCTTGATCTCGACCATGAACAGGCCAGCAGGAGAAAGCACCAACGCATCGACTTCGTTAACCTTGCCTTCGTCGTCAATAAACTCAAAGTTGGTCCAAACGTGCCAAGAGTCCCGGTCGGGCAGGTTGGCACGCAGCCACTCTAGGGCCTCACGCTCCCAAGCAAAGCTGGATTCGGCGATGACATGCCACCGGCTGGCGCTGAGCGTCACTGAATACTCCTATAGGCATTGGGTAGGTGCTTAAAAAAGATCGCCCCAAGTGCATCGAAAGCGGCAGCACAGGGCGTTGATCGCTGACACCGCAGCACGCGGCGCCGTTTGCTTGCGCCTAAAGCTGGACTGGCAGCGCTTTGCACTGGCGGGCTTGGGTGCAGAATAGCATAACGCTGCACGGCACACAGCCGCAAAAGCTGCCCACATGGCAAGTTCTGAGCCCCGGTAAGCGCGTACCTGGCATGGACAGTCGCACGTTATGGCCGGGGCTCTATACTTGCCTCGACCATGAAAATCGCCACCTGGAACGTGAACTCGCTCACCGTGCGCTTGCCGCAGGTGCTGGACTGGCTGGCGGCGCAGGCCAGCGCCGGTGCGCCGGTGGAGGTGCTGGCGCTGCAAGAG
>Ga0194138_10000380_pt1 | contig 21354 bp, 24 predicted proteins | sample TARM_MetaG_T2_14_FD_134022 | JGI IMG/M metagenome (GOLD analysis project Ga0194138, IMG submission 134022) | Freshwater microbial communities from Pennsylvania, USA, analyzing microbe dynamics in response to fracking - TARM_MetaG_T2_14 (version 2) | ecosystem: Environmental > Aquatic >...
ATTTAAATCTTTAATTAAATCAAACATTAAATCTATTATTTTTGAATTATCATTTCCATTAAATATTGAATAGTTTAACGTTGAATCATAATCCCTTAATTCATATAGTCCATTTACAATAAAATCATAATTCCCAATAACTGAGTGGTACAATTTAGCTAAATCATATCTCATATCTCCATGAATTGAAAATTCTCCATATTCTCCTCTTGGATCGATAATTTTTAAACTTTCTCCTTCAATATCATACATCATATTTCCAAAGAATAAATCTCCATGTAAAATAACTAAATTATCAATATTAACATCAGATGATATTTCATCCACTCTTTTTAAAATTTTATCCAAATGATAAATTGGGTTATCGTAAAATTGTCCATTTATAACATATTCTTTATGTGGGAACATATCTATAATCTGACCAACACGTTGTTTTGTTTTTTCTCTCAGCATTTTAATATTGGCTTGAATTAATTTGTTTTTATTCTCTTTATAAAATTGCTCTTTGTTTTTAATGTTTCTTGTATCTAAAAAGTATTTATGAATATTGTCAAAAATTAAATTCCAACTATAAAAATCTGGTAGGTTATACATGAATAATTCTTGTAAAGGAGTGGAATCAATATATCCCATTACATAATTGGCACCTTCATTACATTCAATTTTATTATTAAAATCATAAGTTATTGGTGTGTACTTGTGCATTTGTGATGGAATTCTTTGATACCATAAAAACTCATTTGATATTTTTTTAGGATTTTTAATGCTGCTCTTTCTAACTTTTAATTCATTAATATCATTATCAATTAATTCAATTTTATTAAACTCTCTAACAACTTGTAATTTACTTTTATTTAGATCGGATAATACCCCAAAATCTAAATAATCATTATTATAGATGCCTTTAACTGTATTATAATAAACATATTCACTTAAAAATATACTAAATTCTAACTCCTCATTATTATCAATAAAATGTTCAACATCATAGAAACCAAAAATGTTTTTTAATTGTTTAACAACAGAGAAATTATAAATACCAATTACGTTTTTGTTTGTAGGAGGTTGCTCTTTAGGTTTATCATAAAAATCAACAATTTCATTTTTATCATTTAATTGAATCATACACCATCTTTCATAATCATCAACTTCATTATAAACAATAAAATCTTCAGAGTAATCGAATGTTAATGAATCATATAAGATAATATCTCCTAAAACAATTAATAGTGATGCATCATCATCTAATATTGCATCAAGACCTTTATGAATTGCGTGTCCTAATCCTAACAATCCACCTTGTCTTACAAATCTAATTTTAATATTGTCTTCTTTTAGAAACACTTTCGTTACATAATCAATTATTTTGTCATATTTATATTCAACAATTATAATAACTTCATCAAACTCTTCTTTGATAAACCATTCTAATAAATGACCTATAATTGGTTTATTATTAAAAGGCAACATAGGTTTCGGATGATTATCAGTTAAAGATAACATCCTACTTCCTCTACCTGCTGCTGGTATCATACCAATTTTTTTACCCATAATATTTCTCCCCATTTTTAATAAAATCATCCATTAAAACAGATCGATCATCAATGTAATAAGTTCCTAAAGGTTTACCAAAAATTAGCTCATCATATGGAACTTCATATTTTTTTAACCATTGTTTTGTAATATCGCCAACAGCATTTTCAACCTTTTTTACATCATTATTCATAGTTTTCATATGTCTTGCTGTATGAATAATAATATAATGACCTAGCTCATGTAATATTTTCATATGATTAATAATCTCAACATTAGGCTTAACATTTGAATATTCTTCTTTTGGAGTTCCTTTAGGTTTTTCGACACATATTGTTCCATCTAAATCAAAAACAAATGTTTTATTTTCCTGTGCTTCCAAATCCATTATCTCCTCTCGAAGTAGTTTCATTGACAAAAGTAGGAATAACAATAGGTACAACAATCAATTGTCCAATTCTATCGTTTTTATTAACTACATAAGGCTCTGACGTGTTGTTAATAACGATTGCGTGGCATTCTCCTCTATAACTAGAATCTATAGGAGCCATTTCACATGAAATTCCTTTTGAAGAAAGTCCACTTCTAGGACCAACAAAAGCTGCAAAACCTTCTGGTAATTCTAATCCAAATCCTAGTGGGATTTTTTGTGTTCGATGAGGAGGAATAACTGTATCCAACATTGAGAACACATCAGCTCCTGCATCATTACTATAAGCTCGAGTTGGTTTATTTCTATGCCCAAAATCAATTAATTTAATTTCCATATTATTTTTCCTCCGTTATAATTCCGAATTGTTTACATAAAGCAACAGTAAAATCTCTAACCTCTTTGGTTGTACCTACTTTATAAGCCTCAATCATATTGTATAACTGGCTTGACATTTCTAATAATTTTACACCATCAATTTTATAATTTACTTCATAACCATCTTCTCTATTGAGGAGAGAATTAGTAATGTTTTCAGAGTCTCTAATATACATATGTAATGAAGTTGCGAAATGACTATATTCTCCTGCTTCTATTTTTAATTTTTTAGCAAGAGCTTGTTGTAATGTAGTAAAATAAAAAATATCGTATGGAGTACCAGTCCATATATCATTCGATCTCATCATAGTGGTCATAATTAATTTATTTTTTCTAATCATAAATTGTAATGCAATTGTACACTGTTCATCTTTCGTTATTTTTGCCTTCCCATCAGGAACATTAATATTAATTACAGCACGTCTAGAAGTTGGGTCTTCTGATAAAATATCATAAACTAAATCCATTTGATTGAAATGATGTTTACGTTGAATAATATACCCATACGCTGAATTGTTGGTATATAAATCATCTGATAGTTTTTCCCATATTTTTCCATATTTAGAGATAAATGATGTCTCATTCGATCCTGCTCCATACCAAATCATCTCTCCTAGATAATAAGGTAAAGAAAAATTCTCTCTAATACTTAAAATATTTTCACTAGGATCTTCAATTGTAAAAGCGACATTAGTTAATTCGAAAGTTCCGTTTACTTCTTCGCTGTGATTGCTTAAAAGTAGTTTTGCATAGTACGACCATGCATCGTTGATAGATTTAAAATATAACATTATTTATCTAACGCTCCTTCAATAAAATTAATAATTTCTTTTGATGTTAATTTGCTAACATCTACATAGTAGATATTATTTAAGATTACAAGATTATATTTACTATATCTTGTAAAAAAATATTTCGAAAATTCAAAATAATCATTTGATTCTAATACACGCTCAAAATTTAAATTATGGTCTTTTTCAGCGTTTCTATTTTTAATTCTATCAACTAATAAATCATTGTCACTAGAAAATAAAACAAAATAGATTGTGTTTGGGTCCGAGAAAGTTTCTACTAAATCACTATCATTTATTTTTGATTCTCTTTTATAAACACGTGGATAAATCATTTCTCCTAGGCTAAATCTATCGATAATTCTTTTATCACCATCTAATAAATCTAAATGATATTTTAAATCATTTTCTGTTTCTGATGAGCTGTGAAAATATTCATATCCTTTTTCTACGAAGTGTTTTGCAATTGTTGATTTTCCTGTACCTTTAGCACCTTCAAGAACAATATTCATTCTATCATCTCCTTTATAATTATATTATATACTAATTTAAAGCAAATGTAAATGAGAAATTGCAATAATTTCCCATTTACTTCATTTTTTTTATTTAAATAGTAAAACTAAGATTAACATTATGATAGCGCATGCTGCGTTAAATCCTTGGGCAATCAATCCTTGCTTGCTTTTTAGGTTCTCATATTTAATTAATCCTAATTGTTGTAAGAAAAATCCAGTACATGCAATCGATAGTAAAATCCAGAAAAGTACACTTTGTCCTTGAACATTTTGTGTTGTAACTGTTGTGTAAATCTGAGGAATATAACTAATCATTAACATAGCGGTACTGATCATAGCGGCTGTTTCTAACATAAATTTTTTCATTTTTCAAATCTCCATAATTCAACTTTTTCTATTTTTAATCTTGATTCCAAAATCCTTAAATAACTTCTCATATGAATAAGTTGCTCTAATAAAACATTATATGGAACGCTTGGTTCAAATCCTAGGTATTCATTCACATTAATATTATTTTCTCGAGCATAATCCCAGTTTTTTAACATTTCTTTTAGACCATCTAATCTAATTTTAAGTTGATAGTACTCTGCAACTAATCTGCTCTTATAACTGGAACTCATCATTAAATCTTTAGTGTACTCTAATCTTATATCTTTAGAAATCATAATCATCCTCATCCATAGCTTCCGCTTGTCCCATTAAATATCCAGATCCTACTTGTGAAAAGAAATCATGGTTTGTTGTATCAGTGGACAATCCATTTAGAACAATTGGATTTACTAATTCAACATTGCCTTCTTCGTAATAAGATTCAAATCCTAAATTTTGAAGGGCTTTATTTGCATTATATTTTACAAAAGTGTTTACTTCTTCTGTCCACCCTACTTGGTCATAAACCTCTTTTGTATATTTTATTTCATTCTCCATTAATTTAAATAATAAATCATAAACCCATTTTTCTAATTCTTTTTGCTCATCTTCAGGAAGTTCGTTAAAACCTAATTGAAATTTATATCCAAGATATGTCCCATGAACTGACTCATCTCTAATGATAAGCTTAATAATTTCAGCTACGTTTTCTAATTTATTATTTCCTAAATACCATAGTGGAGTAAAGAATCCTGAATAGAACAAAAATGATTCTAGAAATACAGAAGCTGCCTTCTTCTGGAGTGGACTTCCGCTTTGATAGATTTCATTAATAACTTTAGCTTTAAATTGTAGGCTTTCATTATTGTTTCCCCATTCGAAAATATTTTCAATTTCTTTATTGTTATTTAATGAAATAAAAATAGTAGAATATGATTTTGCATGAACAGATTCCATAAATAATATATTGTTCAATACAGCTTCTTCTTGTTGAGTTCTTACATCATTTCGCATAACGTTTGCGCCTTCTTCAGATTGCAAGGTATCTAATAATGTTAACCCAACAAACGCCTTATTAATAACGTCACGTTCATTATTTGTTAATTGACGCCAATCATCCAAGTCATTTGAAACAGGAACACGAGTGTCTAACCAGAATTGCTCCACTAATTTCAACCATGTAGCTTGATCTACTGCATCCTCAATTTTGTTCCAATCAATTGCTTTATAATAAAGAATATCATTAACGTCTAACTTCGAAACTGGAATATGATTAAAATGTTTTTGTTTCATTTTTATAAAACTCCTTTTTTATTTTTTATATATATTCATTATAACACATTTGTTTTAAATAGTACAACACTATTTCTTTCAATACTCTTTTTAACATCTATGATACGTTGGTTATCACTACCTCTGAACACCGGAGGAGCTATGTCATCTCGGTATTCGGTAATGAATTGACCATCCATTAAAACATCTATGTTATTTAATAACTGTATTCTAGGATCGTTAGGTTCTAACTGCATAAGAGCCTCAAATGTATAACCAGTATAAGACCATATAGTTTTATCAGGATAGTTCTCTTTAATCTTGTTAGTTAGGTCTAATAATCTGGGGGAATTAAGCATTGGCTCTCCCCCACATAATGTTATACCATCTAAATTCTTTTTGGACATATCACTCATTATCAACTTTTCTAACTCGTCATCATATAATTTACCATAACGTTTATTTTGAGCCAACACATTAAAACATTCTTTACAATCGAATGGGCAACCAGATACATATATTGTGCATCTAATACCTTCTCCATCTAGAGATTGAAATCGTTTATAATCAGCAACTCTAGTTTCTTCTAATGGAATTAGTTTCCACTTTAAGCTTCGTTCATTCATAAATTTAATTCTCTTTTGTCTGATAGCTTCGACTTTACCCCATTCTTCAAATGTTAAATCATATCTATCGTTGGCCTTCATCATATTTATCAACTTACTTTCTAATTATGTTTAACTCTATTGGCAATTTCAGCTTGTTTACCTGAAACTACAGGTCGTTTAGCCGGTTGACCCAAGTACCCACATAAACGTCTAACTACGTTCATTCTATCACAATCATCATTTCCACATTTAGGACATGAATAACCATACTTATCACATTTGAACTCACCTTTAAAATTGCATTCATAACACATATCAGAAGGAGTATTAATACCAAAATAGCATAATTTATCATGAGCTTCATCCCAGATAGATTCAAATGCCTTATGGTTATTGTCTAAGTTAGGCATTTCAACATAATGCATGAAGCCAGCTGTTGCTATTTTATAATATGGAGCCTCAAATTCAATTTTACTGAAAGGATCGGTATCTAGGAAAGATGGGTAATGGAAAGAATTTTCATAATATTCCATATCATTTACATCCTTAATTACTCCAAATCGTTCTCGATCTAATTTAGCGAATCTATCTGCTAAACTCTCACTAGGAGTACTATATAAGCTAACGTAAACTTCAAAGTCTTCTTGAACACGATCAATGTAATCTTGTAAAAATTGAAGAGTTTGTATACTAAATTGATAAATCTCTTCATCTTTATGCCATTCCTTTTTGCAGAATAAAGCAACCATGGCATTATGTAATCCAACATAACCAACTGAAACAGTAGAGCGTTTTCTATTATCACCAGTGTAAAGATCCCTAACAGATTTAATATTATCTCCACCGTATAAACCACCAGACTTATACATAATAGGTGCAGATTCTATATCAGCAGATAGAGTCACATCCTCTCTAGTATGTAGAGAATCAATAAGAATATCCATCGCATCACTAACTAATTCAAAGAAATAATCTTTATTGCCTTCAGCTTGAATTGCTAGACGAGGTAAATTTAAAGATGTAACCCCAATATTATTTCTACCAACTATCTCATATTCGCCTGTAGAAGGTCGTTTCCATGGATGTAAATACGATCTGCATCCCATTGGAGATATAACATTTCCTTCTTTAATACTCTTTAAGTTCTCTACTGAAATCAAATCAGGATAAATTCTTTTTCTAGATGTTTCCATAGCTAACTCTTTGATGTCATAATTCTCATCGCCGGGACTTTTATTCAAACCTTCTTCTACAAAGAATAATAGTTTAGGGAAAATAGCAGTGATTTCTCCTCCATCACCATTATCCATGCCTTTTAGTCTAACGTTGAGAATAGCTTTCTGAATTTCTCTACCTAACCATCCTTTAGATTGCCCAAAAGATATTGATGAGAATGGAGTTTGTGCTGAATGTGCAGTAATTGTATTGATCTCGTATTCTAAAGCTTCCATAGATTGTTGAATATCGTGTTGCGTCATTTTTCTCGCTACTTCTTCGATATTATTATAATCACCATCTGTTTCTTTAATAATATCATGACAGATTCCTAAATTTTTCGCATGAGTTTTCTCAGCATACGGTATAAGTAGTTTATCTATCTCATGAACTGTAATTCCCCCGTATTGAGCTCCTGTAATAGCGCTTATTAGGATAGATAAATGACTGACTGCAGTTCTAATAGATTGAGCAGGAGTAACGTGTGTTGTACCTACATCAAAACCATGTTTTAATAAATATTCAAAGTTAGGCAATGAACAATTTGGTAGTCCCTGATGTGGAAATCTATCTAAATCATGTAAGTGAATTAAGCCTTTAATATGTGCCCTCTGTACTTTCTCTGAGAACTGTTTGATACCTTTAGATTTAGCTATAACTGACGCAGTCAAATCCCTCTGCGTTACAAATGTTCTGGAATCTTTATTTCCATTCTCATTGACTACTTCTTTATCCTTACTCTCTAGTCTTTCTAACTGATATTGAGTATCTGAAAATTGATCGATCTTTTCCTGTTCTGAGTCTTTATATTGTTTGAAGGCTGATAATACCACTGCATCATCTTTAAGTTCCTCCTTAATGATGTTGAAAATATCTGAACTATGTATATCCTCAAATTCATTTACCTTATTATCGATTGCTTGAACAATATCTTCAAGATCGCGTTTAAACTCAAAGTTAAAATATCTCTGAGTACTTTTTAGGTTGTTCATGATTTTTTCTTTTCTAAATGGTTTTACCCTGCCGTCTTTTTTAATGACATTTACCATATTATATTTCTTGTCCCCTTCAATTTTAAAACTTATTATTTTAATACCATAAGATATTATGGACGTAGATGGGCTCGAACCATCAACCATTCCGTTATGAGCGAAGCACTCTACCACTTGAGTTATACGTCCTAAATTTTATTTTAACAAACGCACCATGCAAGATTCGAACTTGCAACTTACGCTTTAGAAGAGCGTTACTCTATCCAGTTGAGTTAATGGTGCAAATATAACTAGAATTAACTAGTCATATTTAACTTATATTTATATTATATACTATTTCACACTATGTGTAAACAGCTTTTCTGATTAAATTACACAGCTTTCACATTCATTTACTCCAACATCTCTGTTTACATCACCTGTGTGTGTTCTAATATAATAAAGCGATTTGATACCTTTTGCCCAAGCATAATTTCTAAGCTTGTTTAAATCTCTAGTTGTCATTTTATTGGTTTTCCCATTCTTCCATTCGTACATACCTTCTAGAATTTCAGAACGCATAAATAAAGTTAGAGACATCCCTTGGTCAACATGATATTGTGCAGCTGCATATATATCAATCACCTTACGCATATCAATATCATAAGCAGATTCATAAAATTCAATTGTTTTATCATTCAATCCCGGTGCTGGATAAAAGACTGCCCCTACTTTTCCTTCTTGTCTATGTTCGATTTTTTGAACTATAGGATGAATAGAAGAAGTTGCCTCATTAATATAAGATATTGACCCTGTTGGTGCAACTGCTAATAAATAGCTATTATACAATCCATATTTCATAATATCTTCATTCAATTTTTTCCAATCTTTAATAGTAGGAACTTTAACATTTTTGAAAATCTTTTTAACTTTGTCAGATTTGAATGTAAATTCTTCTACATCAATATATTTTCTATTAATATATGAACCATCTGCATATTCAGATTTTTCAAATTGATGAAACTTTGTTTGTGTTAACTTAGCAATATCTTTACTAGTCTCTAAAGCATAAAATCTTAAAGCTCTAAAATAAGCATCTGTAAACTCAATAGATTCTTCGCTTCCATATTGGATTCCATAGTGTGCTAAAGCTCCATGTAAATTCATAGCCCCTAATCCAATAGAGCTATATTGCTTGTTTGCTCTACTAACAGTTGGAACTTCTTCAATATGTGTTAAAACAGAAACACCTGTCAATGCTGATACTGCTGTTCGAACTGACGTTTTAAAATCTGGAGATTGAATCATATTCAACACGTTAGTCGAAGCTAAATTACAACTAACATCAAAACCAACTTTAGAGTAAGAAAGATCTGGATTTAATTCAGATGGCTCTTGAACCTGTAAGATCTCGGAACATAAGTTGCTCATGATAATATCGCCAAATACTGGATTTTCACTATTAGCAGTATCAATATTGACAACATAAGGATATCCTGACTCCTGTTGCAATTTACTAATTTCCTGTTCTAATTCACGCGCTTTAATTTTATATGTTTTAATTTTTTCATTTTTCACCATGTTGTCATATTCTTTAGTGATATTTACATAAGAAAACGGTTTTCCATATTCTCTTTCAACATCTTTAGGACTAAATAAAAACATTGGTTCATTAGTTTTTAATAATTCATAATATTTATCAGGAATGGTTAGTCCTAACGATAATGTTTTAACTCTAATTTTCTCATCAGCATTTTCTTTTTTAGTTGATAAGAAGTTGTAAATATCGGGGTGGAATACGCTTAAGTATGTTACACCAGCACCTTGACGCTGTCCTAATTGGTTTGCATAACTGAAACTGTCCTCTAACAACTTCATAACTGGAACAACACCAGAGGACGCATTAGGAATTTCTTTAATAGATGAACCTGATTCACGTAAATTTGATAGGTTAATACCTACGCCACCACCATTTTTACTTAATTGTAGCGCGGAATTGATTCCTCGACCAATTGATAACATACTATCATCAAAATCTAATAAGAAGCAAGAAACCATTTCTCCTCGGCTCATTTTACCTGCATTTAAAAATGTAGGAGTTGCCATTTGAAGTCGCTGCGTGATATGCTCCTTAGCGATATTATGAGCTAATTTATAATCTCCTTGGGCTAAATATAATGACATAATAGCAATTCTATCTTCATAACGTTCTAAATAACGTTCACCATCTTTAGTTTTTAGTGCGTATTGATTATAAAATTTAAACGCACCCATGAATGATTTAAATCTGAATTTTTGGTCGTATAAATATTGGAACAATGACTTGATAAATGAAAATTCATACATTTCAATAAAATCTTTTTCAATATATTCATTCTCAATTAAATAATCAATCTTTTCTTTTAATGTATAGAAGAAAACTGTGTTAGGATTAACATGTTCTAAAAAATATGCTTTAACAGCTTCTCTATCTTTATCTAATTGAATCTGTCCGTCTTTTGGAATATTTACCATATTGTTCAGTTTAAAAAATGTATTCTCTTTAGGTTTTAAAATCTCTTCAAATTTATTCAATTGTAATCTCCTCTATAATTTTATTAACATCGTGATTAGTTCCTTGAAATTCAAAATAGTGTAGAATTGGAACATTATATTTTTCTGAAAAATATTTGGCTGTTACACCAAATAGACTCATGAAGTTTCTATTGCCTCCTGCATATATTCCTTTACATTTCTCAACGTTGTCTTTAGTTTCGAAAAAATCTTCAAACAAATCGTACAACTCTGGAAAAACATGCTTCTCATAAGATGGAATTACAATAATATAATCATTTTCTACATTTATTGTCGGGTCCTCAAATGGGATTTCAATAATTTCAATTTTTTCATTCTTGTTTTTTACTTTATGCGCAAATCTAGATGTGTTGTTTGTACTAAAACTAAAATATACTAAAGATCTCATAATAAATCTCCTTGTGGATATTCATCTATTTCAATGGAAACATATTTTAAAAACATAAAACTAAAATCAGATTTATCTTTTCTAATAAAACTTACCATTCCATCGAATTCATATCCTAAATTACTTAGATATTCCTCGATCATTTTATCAGTGTTTTTACCAAGTAGGAATAACACTTTTAAATCTCTATATTCTAAATCTTCTTGAATAGCTGCGCCATTACAATAAACTATTTTAACTGCTATATTTTTATTCATGTTAAGCTCCTTACATAAGTTGAGATATTAATATAAGCGAAACAATTATTACTAAACATGCAACAAAAATTCCAACACTTTCATATTTATTCATTCGCTAATATTTCCTCTCTAATTTTTTTCCATGCTCCTTTTTCGCTAAAATCCGGAGCTCCGTACGCTCTATCATCTATATAGACGTCAGCTGCAATTTTATTACTTCTTTTGTCGTATTTTCCTAAATAAATATTTGCATGTTCATTTATTTTTACATTTGGGTTTAAACCATACTTATCTATTAACATAAATACTCCCTTATTAGCGTTTTCCATATATCTAGAAGTCCATATAACAACTTCGATACCTTTATAGATAAATTCATTAATTACATCTATTGCATCTTCATATGGTTCGTCATAATCTGGAAAATTATCGTTCCATACAGTTCCATCCAAATCAACAGCTATTACATCAATTTTTTTTATCATCATTACCCTCTTTCAATAAACTATAATTATATTATATACTAAAAGAGGGTTAATGTAAACAATTAAAAGCTTAAATTACCATTTTCATCCAACCAATTTTCATCATCTTTAATTTTAACAGGAGCCTCATTTAAAATTTCCATGGTGAAATCTTGTAAAATTATCTGATGTTTCACTCTTCCTGTCCATTCATTTTTAGTAGGTTCTCCAACTAGATCGATTTTGAAATATTGTGAAAATCCTGCCTCCAGTAAGAAATCATCTAACAATCCTTGTTGTTGTTTAAATGCGATGAATTCTAATCCTTCGTGATAAAATGTTAATACTGACCCTCGTTGACCAACACTATTTCTAGTGATTACCAAATCTTTATAACCAAATATAGGAGGATTGACCTTACCACCATAGATATGTTGCAATTCATTAAACTTTTGAACTTCATTTAAGTTTGATTTATTATGCAATAATTCATCTACATCATAAGTTTTATCTTGTTCTAATAGTGTCTCATCAGCAATTTTTAATAACTTTTCAATATTGTCCTTATGAATAATTACACCAAATGCATTTCCATGACCTTGAGCTAATTCAAAAAGTCCTGTTGATAAACACCATTCTCTAAAATCTTCTAGAGTACTCTCGTATCCACGTGCTGACCCACTTAATAAATCATTACCTTCTTGTTCTACTAAAACTAAAGCAGGCATCATATGCTCACTAATAAATTTATTTGCAATCAATCCGGTAGTCGATCTAAATTCTATCAATTCTTCTGGCACCGCGACTACTGCAATATTACCAACTTTTAAGTATTCGTCCATAGTTTCTTTTGTCTTATTTACAATTTTATCTTGTTTTGCTTTTATCTTTTTAAGTGATTCCATTGCCAACTCATAATGACTCCACTCTAATTCTGTTGGTTGCATCTTACCTGTGATTTTATTTTTTCTTCTTCTAGTAACTAAGATTCTTTCATCTTCATCCCAATATCCCAATAATGATTTTAACACTAAATCCTTATCTTCTTTGTCTCCAATTCTTGACACTGCATTAATAATTGGTATAATAGAGAAAGATAAATTAATTGGGGCTATCAAATCCCCGTTTTTTATCTTATCATCAAACTGAAGTTTTAAAATAGGAGATTGAATATTTTTCAATCCTTTATCAATAAACAACCTAATCTCATATTGTGAAATATCTGATGCATCTGCAATTTGTCCAGTTGCTACTAAATCTAAGATTTTCTCAGCTGTATTTGTTTCATATTTATTGTCATAAGCTTGTGAGAATTTATAAACAACGCCTGCACCTGTTAATTCAGTATTAATTTTTTTATCATTATTTTTCAGCTGATTATTAACTAACGCATATGTGTCTTTATATTTTTTAGAGCGTTTTTCTACTTCTTTTGTTTCATCAATATTATGATGGTCCAGAATTAAAAGTTTTTTACCAGCTTTATGAATTAAATCTTGCTCTGCAAAATCATTAGAAGCTGCATCCGGAATAATTATTAAATCACAATCACTTTTTAATAATTCATCCAATATATTACCACTAATACCATGGGATTTATTTTCATGGAAAAACCACTCAATATTTAATAGGTTGCCTCTAATTTCTTTAATCATTCTAATTAAAGCTGCAGCAGAAGTATAACCATCTGCATCATCATCAACTAAAACGCCAATATGTTCTTCATTGTCTATAGATTTTTTAAGAATATCAATAGATTTTTCCATTGATAGAATATCAAATGGATTTGTTTCAATTTCATCTTCATTTTCTTGCGGATTTAAAAATAACTCAGGATTTTCAATCCCTCTATTGGCTAAGAAATTCTCAACTAGATTTTTATCATTATCAATTACTTTTTCTACAACGTTAAATTTTAAACTATTCAAACTCAACTCTCCTATTTTAAAAATATTCTATTTTTGTACAATTCCTCAAAAACTTCTTTTCCTTTGTCTGTTGGACTATCTTTAAGATCTAATTTGTTATTTAAATCCCAAAGAACACTAACCTTAAAAAATGGTGCTAATCTTTTATAAAAAACTCTTTCTATTCTTTGTGCATGAAAAATCTCGTCTTGATCTCCCACTTCATTGTATTCTTTGTCCAATCCAATAATGACCTCTTCTATTCCTAGTGATTTTATTATATTTATTTGATGTTTTGTTAAATTGCTGCCGCTTATACATAATCCTATTGACATCTCCGGTAAAAAACTATCTAATTGAAGCACTGATTTTTCCGATTCAAATAAAATCAAGGTATTTGCTTCTTGTATATTATATATATTTTTATTAATACCGTATAAATTTGCTCCAGTTAGATGCTTTAATACTTTTCTATCATGGTAGATAGGCATATATTTTTTACCTTCCTTTACAACATCCTCATTTAAATTCCTAGCTCTAACACCTACTAAATTATTTTCAATATCGTAATGCGGGATAATTATTTGATTATTTACAATATTGAATTTTATTCCGAATTTTCTCATAGACCTAACAGATATACCTTCATCAATCCAAGATTTATGATAAAAATCGTAAAAATCATTTAATATATTTTTGTTAAGAGGATGAAGAATAGGACTTTCTTCTTGTGCCAACTTTTCATTAATTAAAATTCCAGGGTTTTCAATTTTAGCTATTTTAAAACCACTTTCAAAATGATTTACATTGCTAATATTGAACTTTTTATTAATAAACTTTAAAGCTTCTTTAAATTCTATATCCAATGAGTTCATAACAAAATCGAAAACGCTCATTGACCCGCAATGCGTATAACAATAAAACATTCTACTATCTTTAAAAAATACCAATTTTTTCGAATGACCGTGATGACAAACAGTTTGAGCTTCGAATACATTTCCTAAGTCTTTAGGACTGGCATTTAAATCTTCTAGTAATTGCCAAATATCATTATCAGATAACATACCTATAATTTTATCTGCATTCATTAATTACCTTCTTAAAAACTTATTTCTTGATTCTCTATTTGTCTCATAGTTCTTTCAGGCTCAATTGTTCCTGGAATTTCTTCATTTCCATCTTCATCTACTAAAACTATTTCTAAAATATCAATATCTAATAGATTATAATCATAATCTGTCACAAATAATAATTCTTCTCTAAGGGTTCCTAAGTCAAATCTAGTCCACATAATAACATGATCGATTCCAGCTCGATTCTTATATACCCAATGTGAAAAGTTAGGTTCTTTATTATTTCCAAATCCACTTTTAAAAATGTGTTTTAAATTTTCTTTATCTTGTTGAGTGGTTTTAAAGGTTAAAACTCCATGGTCTATTTTATCGGCTGTCGCTAACAGGGTACCCACTATTTTCATAATGGCCTGGACTATATCTTCGTCGCCTGGTTTTTCAAACTTCGTATCAATAGAAGTCTTACTCTACTAAGTGAAAGTAATTACTTTCCTTTTCGATAGTCTCTACACCTTTTTCCTCTTCTTTAATCCTTTAATATCCTTTATATGGTTTCTTGAGCCTCTCATTCTTGAATAGTGTTCCATGTCCAATCATATTAATATGTTGTAACACTTCACCAAGATTTGAAAATGTTTTGAGATAATTTCCATTTAAATCGAATTGATGCCATCTTCTTGAGTTATTCAAATTGTAGTTTTTCCTATTCTCTTCATTCTGCCATCTTTTTATATTTGCTTCAGATATTTTTTTTCTAGCCATAGGATCGTTGAATCTTTTCTTTTGACCAATTGAACAATTTATCTTATGCAATTTTATTTTATCAGGCGTTGAGAATATTCTCCAATCTTTCATAAACATGGCATTATTTCTACCGGAGTTAGATAATCTATTTTTCCCAATCATTTTCTTTTTTCCTTCTGGATAATACTTAAACACATTACCGCCATAACCACCTTCATGAAGATTAGTTTTAGCTTGTTTTCTATTTTTCCAGAATGAAATATGTTCTCTTTCAAGTTCGAATGCTTCTTGTTCATTTAAATTGTTTATCATAATAACAGGATATAGATTATATTTCTCATATGTTCTATTAAAGTAAATATTCCTATGAGAAACTAAATATCTATTTTCTTTTCCTTTACCAATATAAACAACCTCGTTGTTTTTATCTTTATTAAACCAATAATAAATATAATACTGAATATGTTTCATCTCCTTAATTACTGGAGAAGAGGAACTTGGCACGGTATTACCATATCTTTTGACTTAGGTTTCACCGTTAGCATGCTTTACGCACACACCGTTGATTAACGTTTACCAGATTTTTTTAGCGTGGAGGCTCAGTCGGGTTTTTAACCAACCACCACGGAGTGAAGTGGCATCTCTATTTTCTACTTCTTTTGAACCTCTATTCAACTGCGTTGAAGATTCTAAGAAAATATTATACCTGGTTGCTATATTTTTTAATGCAGCAGAGAAATGTACTAAAACTTGGTCCTCACGTAAAGTTTGACCGAAATTTTGCTGCATTGTCTTACTTAATTTAGGTGCCATTTGAATATAGTCAAATGCGACATATTCAATATTTTCATGAATAATATATTGTTCTATTTTCATTTCAATATCTGAAATAGAGAAATCTTCAATATATGATGCGAATAATGGAGCTCTTTTTAAAATTTCTTTTGCTTTATTTAATCTTTCTAATGTTCCTGCATCATAATTTCCATCTTTAATATCTGAATCTGATATTCCTGAAATAAAAGCAAGCATGATTAATTGTACTTCATCTTTATCTAACTCTGTTGAAATAAATAAAGCAGGTCGCTCGATTCCTAATGAAATCCAACCTCTACCAGTTTCGTAAATTTGACTACACGCAACGGTACACATATCTTTAATTGCTTGTCTTGTTTTGCCGGTCCCAGTGCTCCCTGATCTCAATAAGAATTTACCTTTTCTCATACCTCTAAATAATTTATTATAATAACCATTTTGGAATGGATATCCCATATCTGGTTCTTCTTGAATACGATTGAGCAGAGTGTCTAAATCGTCTCCTGCTTTAAAGTCAAGAACGACACCTTCATCTACATTCCATTCATCTCTAACCGCAATCAATTTATTCGTAAAATGCTCAATAATTTCATTAGTAGTCATTGATTCCAACTTATGAGAAGATTCATTAATTTCTTTTAAATCAAAAGTTTTGTAATCATAAACATCTGAAACATCAATACCTTTTTCTACGTAACTTCTTAATAATGAGTATTTTTTAAGTCTATCATAATCACTTTTAAATACTTCGTAATTCGCATGCGATTTAGAATCTTTAATGTAATTTATTCCATCATTATCATCCCATATTTTGTAATAAACAGGATACGAACTCAAATAATTATCTATGTCGATTGGTGTTATATTTTTAACATCTTTATTTGAGAAAGTAATATTTGAAACTGCTGAAAATACAATCTTATGAAATTCTTGTACAAAATCCCTAGGTCCTAATATGTTTTCAGGATTTTTCAAGAAAGATGGGTCATTACATATATTTCCTAAAATAGAATAAATTGACCTAGTTGGGTTAAGAGCAATTGTTTCATTCATTACGTTAGTTCCTCCATATTAATCATTTTTTTATCTTTATAGTTATCACTAATTATTGATTTTGTGGCCTTATAGATAATTCGCGTTCTATTAATAGATTGTACATCTTCTAATTTTTCTGCTCTTTTTCTATTTTTCTCAAAATAAATAATTGCATCATCTATAATATAAGGAACCAAACTTAATCCATATTTTGAATGGAAAGATTTTTTTAAAACATGTTTCCCATACCAAATTGCTTTAGCCTGATCATTGTATTTGTAATTACGACTTTCCCTAAAGTCTTTCATTTGTCTTAACATCATTCCAGTTGGGTAAGGAATATTATAAATCTTACTTATTTCATTGATGAGCTTCTGTCTACCTTCATCATCTTCTTTTTTGATAATGAGGCATTCTTTGCAATAATTCTTGTTTTTATACAAGGTTAATTCTTCTTTTTGATATTTATTATCGCAGAAGCCATAACACTTCAAACGTCTTGACATTTAACAACCTCCAATTAATACTATATATCTATATTATATACAACCCAAGCTTTAATGTAAATAAGCTTGGGTTGAAATATTTTTTATATTAAATTGTTGTATGCCTTTAATGCTTCTACATCTTGTGAAACATAAGCATCGTGTTTTTTAACCAATTCCACAAATCCTCTAGAATTATCACTTGGGTCTTTCCCATTAATATGTAAATAGTGATGAATAATCTCATGTCGAAGAATTGATTTCACAACTTCTTCATCTAACTGATTTACAACATAATCACTGATTACTATTGATTGAGTATCAGGCCAATATAATGCGTAATATTGATGTGTATTGCTTTTAACTAAATTGAGTAAAGGCAATTTATCTTTTTCTATTTCAAGCTCATTAACCGAGAATTCTTCAATATATTTTTCAATATCTTCTTCTGTTAATTCATTAACCTTCCACATCAACTCAACAGTCATCATTACACCGGTGTTTTCTAAATATCTAAATTTCAGCACATTATTTTCTAAAAACACATCAAAACTTTCTAAATATCGCAAACTTCTTCCATGTTCTTTAAGGTGCATGTTTAGTTCTTTTTTGAGAGTATTGAATTTTTCTGTGTTTTTTACAACTTTTCTTTTTTCTCCATTAAATTTTTTAACAAATTTTTGAATTTCTAAATCATTTAATAACATTATTTACCTCCGACTGCCTCCGTTTGCGCACACATTAATAAAAATCATCAGACCGACCGTATAAATATTGTGAACTTCTCTACCTAATATTCCGCTTAAAGACCATGACCCTAATAAAACAGTTCCTACTAAAATCATTACAACTAACAAAAGCGACAAGATAAATATTAAAACATTTTTCACTTTATTTTTATTCATCTAATAAATGACCTTCTAAATTGGTTACTTGATGACCTGACCAATGCCATTGCCAATCATTTAAAGATACCACTGGAGCTTGTCTATATCCTTCACTTTTAATCTGCTCTAATGCGTCGTCATCAGAGTAAATATCAACTTCTGTAAATTCTATTCCATGTTCATTTAACCATTCTTTTGTTTTTTCGCAGTTAGAACAAGGTTTTTTTGAGTACACAGTAACATTATTTATTTTTAACATTAAGCATCATTCTTTCTTTTATTTTTTTTACGACGATCTTCTTTTGTTTTACGAACTAATTCTGTTTTAGCTTCATTTTCACGAACTGCTTTTAATTCGGCTCTTCTAAATCGTTCTTTCATATCATTCATATCTTGATTAACTGCTGTATAAGGCTGTTTTAATCTTCCCATGTTATTCCTCCACTAATATCGTGATTATGTTTATTTTTACTTTGAATAAAATATGTTTTTTATTTACAAAATACGTCACGCGAAGGTTGCCGAGATAACATTTCCTAAGTGATTTGTTGTAATATCAACCCTCGCGTGAGTTTTAGGCAAAATTTTAGACGTTTTTGTAAATATTGTTATAATTAGTCAATATAATTATAATTTAATATTTTCTTCGTTAGCTTTCTCTTCAATTAAAGATAATGCATGCGCAACTAATTCTTTTTGAGCTTCTTTAGCGTCTGTAATCTTATTTCCTAGTCCAAACACTTCAGATGAAATTGTGTTTAACAATTCAAGTTTACCTTCTTTATGGAAGGCTCCTCCCCAAGCTTTAACTTTACTCATTAATTCTTTGAAGTCAATTTCTTTAGCGACTTTTTCTCTTGCTTTATCAGTTTTATCGTCTTCACTAATCAATCCAATAGAACGTTCAACTGCATCTCTATAAGCTTGTGCACTTAAATCAACAACTGGATCGATTCCTTCAAATGTTGACCCTGCTTGCCACTGTAAAGTGTCTCGTAGATAAATAACTCGCTTTTCTTGTCCTGTAGAAACATCAACAGTTGTATTTAAAAATAAGATATTATCTACCATTTTATTAATTGGTCCCATGTAACGATCATCTAAATCGGGCGTATATTTTTGAAATTCATACACATCAATTTTAGTGTCTGTTCCTTTATCTTTTTTCTGTTTTAATTCAACCGTGGCCCCAGCTAAATCTGACTCTAGAACTCCTGATGCTGGGATTTGAACAGTTTTTTGAGTAGCATGACCAATAAATACTGGAACATATCCTAATTCTGAAATTTTGTTAATTCCATCTTTCCACATATTTTTAAGGTCTCGCCAGTCTTTACCCCAAATATCGTCACGTTCTCCAATTACTTTTTCTTTCCATTTAGCGGCTACGAATTTTTCTAACATACTACTTAAGTTTTCTGCTGTATCAATCGCAACTGCGTCGTATAATTCTTTAACCTTTGGATTGCGCAATTGATTTAACAAATTCAACCAATCATTCCAATTTGTAATTCTAGCAATCATTGCTCCTGGTAAAGCTTTATGACGATCTTCTGTCGCGGCAAACAAAGCTCTATTACCAAACATTTCATGAACTAATGTAGTCTTACCGATTTTAGGTGGGCCATAAACAAAAGTTGAATACTCATCAGGATTTGTTGGCACCTTATTTGGTTGAATATCTAAAATATTAAATGACAATTTAATTCTCCTTATTCTTGTTTTTATTTTTTAATTAAAAATAAATGGCTGTATGGATTGTTTAACATATAACAGCGAAGCATTTACCTTACATAACGCTAACACGTAAGCACCATTTATTTAATTATTTATTTAAAGTGGGATTTTTTATTTTTTGCAATAGCCTATATGAAATTAATCATAATCATCGTCACTTTGCTTGCTCACATTTACATTGCTTCGAGCGATTAATTCTTTCATGCAATAACCACATATTATTTATCTTTTATTAGAAATCTGGTAAATCTTCATCTGTAACTACTACAGGTTTTTCTTCTGTTTTAGCAGACCCAAATCCTGTTGGAGTTGCAGCAGCTTGAGAATTTTGTTTCAATTCTTGTAATGCTAAAGCACGATTTTTATGCGCTTGTTCTACATCTGCAGGACTATATTCGTTTACTCCATCACTATAAGGTAAATCTCCACCGATAATTTCTAATCCACTAACATAGTTTTTAACGATATTAGTTTCAACACGCTCAGCAGAACCAAATCCTGAAGTGTTTTCCACAACTTCTTCTTCCTCTTCTAGTTCAGCGTAATTGTTGATTTTATAAGTGATTTTACCAGTTGTGCCAGGATAGTACATTGACTCGAACACACCTGCTAAATCTTTACCGATAATTGTATTTTTCAATGGAATCACTCGACCATTATAACCAACTGTAAAAGCATCTAATTCTAAGTTTCCAGTAGGAAGACCCTCAGCATCTAATTCCGAAGTCATACCCTCAACATAAGTATCAATAGTAGCCAATGCTTTTGGTTTAAAATCATCTTCCACTCTATTGAAGAATGTTGCAGAGAATGAATTGTAAGATGTTAATGAACCAGATTGTGTGTAATATTCTTCTAATCGAACCTCGCCTGTAACTCGAACCTGTTGTCCAACCTCATATTCATCCATAACTGTTTTATAA
>Ga0194138_10000384_pt1 | contig 21283 bp, 24 predicted proteins | sample TARM_MetaG_T2_14_FD_134022 | JGI IMG/M metagenome (GOLD analysis project Ga0194138, IMG submission 134022) | Freshwater microbial communities from Pennsylvania, USA, analyzing microbe dynamics in response to fracking - TARM_MetaG_T2_14 (version 2) | ecosystem: Environmental > Aquatic >...
AACATCCCATTTTTTTGTATTCGGTAACAGGGCCAGCCATTGCCTTCCCCGTTTCCCGGCCAGGGCGGTGATATCCCGGGCACTGGCACGGGGGCTGATTCCCAGTACGGTGAAAGGCTCGGAAGCGATGAACCGGACTGGGCCCTCGGGCGGAATACCGGTGCGGGACAGGAACCGCATGTCCCTGCCGTCCGGGCCAGTGACCATCAACGGCCGGCCAATGAGCGGAGGCTTGGCCTTCGCCTTGGGCTTTGCCCGTTTCCGTGCTTTGGAGGCTCGTGGGGTCATGGCGGGTCACCGCTGGAGAAACCGGCGCAGAACTGCCAACCCCACAATCCACAGGGCGAACACTCCGGGTTCTGGGATCACCTCAAGGGTAACGCTGTCAATATAATGTCCGTCAAATTCCTGACCCGATCCAAAAATATCATTATGAACATTCTCGACTGGGTACGGAAGAATTCCCAGATAATCCGTACCCGCCGGGACCTGCCAAGTCAGTGAAATTTTCTCCCAAGTGGAGGGATCGGAGTCCGACATGAGTGAGGTTCCGCTCTTGCCGAATTCCGGTGTGTTCTGTTGACTCACATCCCCTATGTACGCGCGCAGGGTCAGTACGAACTCTGTGTCAGTTTCGCTGTCCCCCGCGACTCTGTTTGCATAATACGATGCTCTCAGTTGCAGTTCTCCAGCATCCACCAGCGCGGCGTAGGGTAACAAACTGACGAACTGATAAGGTGTACCCCCGGTTCCGTCACCGTTCGGATTAAGTGAGGTTCCATCAATGCGCAGCATCCTGGTTCCAGAATGCGGGGTTAATCCTCGCTCAGCAGAAACTATAGTTGCTGGATCCCACCCCCATTGGTCGTAAATGTTCACAACCCCCACGGCATAATCATCCACTTGGAAATCCGGGTTCGTCAAAAGATTGGCCACGCACCGGGGACCAACCGCCACGCTCAACAGCACAGTAAGACAGCCAAAAAACTTCATCTTCAATCTCCTCCGTATCGGGTTAAATCTATAGGACTCCAGCATTGTGACGATAGTCACGCGCGGATTTCCCTGTCAACCCAAATGTGACTATTGTCACGTATGAGCGCCCGTCGGTTCCGTGCCATGATGCGCGGATGTCTGAATCCGAGGAGATTGTCCGGAAATTCGCCGCCCTGGTCCGGAAGCGGCGCTTGGAAAAAGGTCTGAGCCACGAACGGCTGGCTGAAATGGCCGGGCTGGACCGATCCAGTATCTCGCTGTATGAGGCCGGAAAGCGGGTGCCGACACTGACGTCGGCCATGCGGATCGCCCGGGCGCTGGAGATGCGGCTGTCAGAGCTGGTCGGGGAGATCGAGGGACAGTAAAAACCCCCGGAGGTTTCCAGGCCTCCGGGGGGGGTGTGTGAATCATTTACTTCTCATTCATACTACTCGTCGCGCCTGCCTCTCTTGTGGAATGCCCGGGGGGTGTAGGGCATGGGCACCAAGGCGAAGCCCATCCGAATTTGATACGTGACCAGCACGCCATTTTTGCCACGGATGATCACATAGAACTTCCCGCTTTTTTCACGCACCTCGGCCTGGGGCTGCATTCTCCGAAACGCTTCGGCACCAATTTTCTTCTGGTAACAGTCCAGACCAGCACGCTCATATTGGCCGAAAACAGAGTCGGCAAAATCAAGAAGAGTCTCATCGATAAGGTATTCCTCTTTCATGCCGCCTCCGCCGAGCCATTACCCTGCACCGTCGCCTTCCCGCCCTTGACGGACGAGGGGCGCACGGGCACCAGTTCACCCGGGACGGGACGGTAGTTCCAGAAGACGTCCGGGAACTCACGCACCCGGAGGTCGGCCGGCCATTCGGACCAGTCTCCTCCGTGAGGGTCCTCCAGCCGCAGCGGATCGCCGGTCAGAACCGGATTGCGGCCCAGCTGCTTAAGGAAGAAGGCCACGCCCTGCTCCCGGCAATGGTCCCGCAGTTCACGGGCCCAGGCCAGGTCGAACGGACGGGCTTTCCTGTCACCGCTCTCGCCTCCGAGGATCAACCAGTCGATGCCGGTCAGATCCAGATCCTCCGGCGGGATCCGCTCCCACAGGGGCTCCACGGAGAGCCCCCTGGAGGAGGCCTGCACCTGCCTGATCTGATCAAGCCGGAGCAGACTCCGCCGGTCACCCGACGTCAGGGTCGTCATCGCGCAGACGTTGGGCGGAAAGCCCCCCGTTTTCTCTGCGAACAGCGCCATGTTCCGGGGCCGTTTGGTCAGCCAGAGCCAGAGATGGCGCCGGCCTTTGTCCGAGCGGACCGGCTCCAGGACCTCGCGCTCCAGCCACGCCAAGTGTTCGCTGGAATGATGGGAGAGCGCATCACCCATGTCGCTGATGAAAATCAGCCGGGGCAATCCGTCCTTCCAGGGACTGTTCGGGTCGGAAGTACCGAGCAGGTCACGGGTCCGGGCCATCGTCGCCACCCGCCCGGGGAACCGGGTGAGGGTTTCGAAGGTCGGCGCGTAACCCCGGTTGATGCCCCGTCCGGGATTCAGGATCGAATATCCGCGGTTGAGGTGCAGCTTGGCCGCGTAGCAGGTGACTTGACGATGAATCACCGCCAGCGCCTGCTCCGCCGCCTCCTTCCCGTACAGACGGCCGACCTCCTCCGCAAACACCCGCCGCATGTGCCAGATGTTGGTGGTGGTCAGCCGGTCCCGATGGTGTTCGGCATGGTATCCGGGATGGCTCCTGATCGATTCGACCTGCCTGTGGATGCACCGCTCCATGATCTCCCGGGCGGTACCCGGACTCCAGGATTCCAAGGCCCCTCCCTCCGGGCGGTGGGAGGGTTTGGTATTGTTCAGGACGTCATCGACCTGGCTCATCAGTCTACGCGGCGACTCGGGGAAGAGCTCGCACCCGGCGCAGCCCATGGCTGGATTCACGGTGCTGTCCCCCCACTGGATGGAAGTGATGTTCATGCGACACCTCCCTGGACCACGGGGCTGACAATCGTCCATTTCCGGTCCCGTTCGGGTTTGGCGCGCTGGACGCGGTCGGGATGAGACTTGGCCAACTTGCCCAGCAGGGTGCCGGCCGCGTTTTTCCAGTCGAGCAACCGACGGGCCTCATACCTGACAGGGGAATCTCTCCCGGTAAGCAGGCTATGCAGTTCAGAGGCCCGCAGAGTACGTTCGGTTTTATCCGACCACCAGTGCATCGAATCGATCAGTTCTATCAATTGCTGGTCCTGGGGCGTGGAGAGCAGTGCCGTCTCAACGTATGAATCCTGCCACCCGGTCACCATCATCCGGTCATCACCATACGCATCACGATTTTCATCATCATGCATGTGATGAAGGAACCCGGGGATGTCCCGGACGAGAGCATTCCAGAAGGCCTCTTTCTGTTCACGTGTTCTGGCTGGCATCGGCAACCCGCCCTTGGAGCAGTGCAGCATGAGGAGTTTGTCGCGGAGGCTGTTGTTCAGCTCCGGCAGGATCTGCAAGTCTTCCGGCTCGTCGTTGGCCGCGATAACGATCCGCCAGTGGGGATCCAGTTCCACGCCATCGACGCCTTTCATCTCAATGCGGTGCCTGTTTGTCACCGCAATATTCTTGATCGCCTTCCCGAGGCTCACACGCTGAGCTTTGGAATTACTGGCGATTTCGTCGTCCATCGCAAGGACGGGTGAACCGACCAGATCCGCGTTGAACGTTGTTCGCCCGCTCAGATATTTGTACGCGTGGCCCAACATCTGGTCGCCAAGCACGTAGCGTATAATTTCGAGCAACAGCGTTTTACAGGAACCCGCCGGCCCGATCAGGACAAGGGCCGGAAGAGGTGACCACTTACCGTCCACAAGGCTCTTCCAGGCATGAAACAGCCAGGCCTGAAAACGCATTCTGCTATCGGGGTCGGGTAAGCTGGCCTCAAACACCGCCTCCAAGGTCGTCCATTTCCTGTCAGCCATCTCCGGCAACTTGCAGTCACCAAGGGCAAGGATCTTTTGCCCGAGGTACTCGTAAGCGCCTTCAGGTTTACCGGCGATTCGGCCTGTATAATCAAGCCGATTTCGCATTGCTTCGACGAGGAATGACTCGATTAGGTCATCCGGGACACCACAAGTGGTTGACAGCAGTTTCCTGGCCGTCGACCGGCTCCAAGGCGCGTATTTGCCACCTCGGAGCTTAACGTAATAAACCGGATTCCCCTTCCGGTTGACCCACGATTGTATGTCTTCAATTCCATGTGCCTGAAGCCCTATGCTTCGGTCCATTTCCTCCATGATCTCCCGCAATCCGGCAATGTCCGGAATTGGGGAGGTAGGTACCCGGGGGTTCTTCCTGCTGTCGCTTAAGGCTGATGTCGTGCCGGAATCTTTGTTGCCTGCTTCTGCAGCGCCATCAGTCCGCTCTTTTCCTTCCCGTCCATTCGCCGCCATGGTGGCGGAGCCCGCAATCGGGGCGTCTTCTTCTTGAGCCATTGGCTCGGTTTTCGTTATGTTCAATTCCATTTATCCTTAAAATATTTACACTTATCATTGTCGTTTTCCTTCGGGGACTTGCCCCACATAGCGGTCAATGGTTTCCGTTCCCATCCCGGAAGACTCCCCGCTGGACGCCACGTCTCGCGTGGACTCAAACTCAAGTTAAACCCGGGTTCGCATCATTCTTATCGCGATGGGACCGGGCGGGCACGCTTTCGGTTCTGTGCAGGTGCCCTTGATGAAGCGGCCGCACGCTATTGGTCGCGGCCCCGTCGGTTCTACGCATGGATCGCCTTTTTCATGCTTCGGAAAGGCAATCACTCACTCTCAATCTCATCCAATTTCCTCAGTTGGGATTAACGACCCGGCTGTCGGGCCACTCACTGACACCCCTTCAAACGCGGGGGGCATATTAGATAGATACAACGGTCAATGATGTTTGTAAAACAGAATTTTATATTTTATTACTCCACAGTAATACCGCGCTTGCCTCACAGGCGGATTGATGGTAGAGAGAGTGGATGATTGACAACACACCGATTCTGCGAGAAGCCCTGAAATACAACATTCTGTCTAAAGGGCTGTCAGTAAATAGCTTCTCTAAGCAAGTCGACGTCACTTACGGTGGGATACATCACATTCTGTCCGGCAGATCGAAGCGCATACAAGAACACACCTTGGCCAAACTATGCAACGCCCTGGGTCTTGAATATGATGACATGGTTGCCTTGAGCCGCCGCAAAACAACGGGCGACCAAGAGAACGTGGAGAGCATGGTGCAATGTTTCAGGCTGCTCTCCCCACAACGACAGGGCCAACTGCTGAAAACTTTCACCGAGAATGGTTTCTCCTTGGAGCGCGCTATGGCGGAGTGGGCGGACTTGTACGGTTCAAAGGAGGTACGGGACGTGGTGAAAAAGCTGATAGACAACACGCCGCCATCCCTTCTCCCCTTCGCGTTCCCGTACTTTAAAGAGAAACAAAAGGTATGGAGGCCTGGGAGAAAGAGGAAGAAACGTGACCAATCCTCACCGGATGGTCAGGAATAAGCACCCGGAGTTGTGTTGCAATCCTGAAAACCGGGTGCACGGGTGCACGGGGCGACGGACCGGGCGTGCACCCGTGCACCCGTCTGCTTGATTCCGGTTATTGTCCATCCATTCTGGCGCAGTCCGGCGCCATGGAAGGCCCACACTGGCCATCTTTGTGCCCAACAGGCCCAGTCCCGCCCGGGAAGTTCCTCACGCATCCGGGTGATCACACGCAGGTTGATCTGCGCGTATTTCCAAAGCCTGGAATCGTCCTTCTCCCCGGCCAGCACACGGCGCTGCATCTGTTCCGCCCAGTCCAGGTCCGGTTCCACTCCCCAGGCCATGATGTAGTGCTTGGCGAGTTCCAACCGGGCGGCTTGGTGCCCGGGATGGATATCCAGTGTCTTGAGCAGACACGTAACAGATTTGGAATAATCCCCATCCTGCTGGGCCGAAACTCCCAGGTTGTACCATCCTTCGGGGCTGTCATGCTCCTCGGCGGCTTTTCTCCACCATCGCTCCGCCTCCTCCATGTCCCCCTGTTGGTACGCATGGCCTGCAAGTTCGAGATAGGCGTCCTCCATCCGGATGCCTCCAACAGATCCCGTCCCAGCTCCATCTCCAGGGACACCCCCACGCCATAGAGATAGGCCTTTCCCATGGCCCAGAATCCGCGCGGTATGTTTTCCGGACAAACCCCTGCCAAAAGGACACAATCCGGGGGTCACCAGGTTGGATGGCCGACTTACCGGGAAGGCCGTGAAAGAGAGCGAGATCGAGACTATCATGGCGCTTGAGCTCAAACAGAGCCCCTCCAACAACAGGAGTTCAAGTCCCTCCTCCCGGTGCGGGGTGAAGACCAGCCGGGTTCCCTTGGAACGGAAGGATTCGGTCTCATTCCGGGATGGCGGTAGATCGGGGAATTCGCCCTGGATGGCCTCTTTCAGCCCGGTGAGGGTGCTAAGCGCCGCGAACTTTTCCTCTGGGATTTGCGCATGGACGTAAGGTGATTGCGGAATCCAGTCATCATCCGCTTCATGCCAGCGCAGAAAATCGGAGTTGAAAAATTCAAGGCTGCCGGACCCACCGTAATCCGAATACGGTCATCGTACACTCAACGCTGTTCGTCCCCGTTCTCTGAGAAAGGGACGACGGTGTCGATCAGGAATAGTAAGGGCCGTTTGTGATGCCAGGTGTGCCGACTCATAAATGTTCCTCTAATTTTAATATTTTTATCCACATAGTCGTCCAAACGAATATTTTCCGCGAAAATATGCACCTCGCTTGCATGGGTGGTTTCATTAGATCGATCATCCGCTGATGCGATTACAGTAATATCTTGATCAAGCTGTAAAACATAATGGATTTTAGTCCCTGTATCAATTCCGCCCTCACTATTGCCATATTGAGTTACAGAGGTTTCTTTTTTCACTTTCCCTTCAATTACCGATCTGTTTTCTTCAAAGCTGAAAACTTCAGAGCCCTTGCTTTCAAGAGGTTTAGGACCTGGAGAGGTGATGGATGAGCGCGGTGACACCACCAGGGCAACGACAATCGCGATCAGTCCGACACTGAGGGTCCAGGCGATGGCGTTGGGAGATATTGGACTATGACGATGTTTCTTCATCGTGAACCTTGTTGGGGGATACCACCTAGACTGACCGACGAGGGGGGAGTCGGCAAGCCTGTACCGTTGAAATTGCTGCGAGCTAAAAAAATACCCGCCCGCCTTCCGAAGCTCGGAAGACAGGCGGGGCGGGGGTTCCGAAGCCCGGAACTCAGGCGGAAATGTCCCGGAGCCGCTCCAGGACACCCCGGGCGCTCGCCAGTTCATTGTTCAGCGCCCGGTTGGCCCGGTTCTCGGCCTTCGCACGACGGACCAGCTCGGCCAGGGTACGGCCCAGGTCACGGGCCTGGTCGCGCGCGGCCTGTGCCATTTTCAGCAGGTCCGGTTCGTTGTTCTCATTCAGTTCATTCTGTTCGTTCATAATGAGCAGTTTTCCTTTTTCGGGGTTGGGATTGGTTTCAGGTTCGGGTTCGGGGACTGACTCCGGCACAGGCACGGGCCGGGCCGGCACACTTTCGGGCGCCTGTTCCACGGGCGGAGCCACTTCCCGACGGCAGGGCATCAGAACATGCACGTCCCCGTCCTTGGTGGACTGGAGCGGGTGCAGCTCATCCCGGAACCGCCAGACGAGAAAACCCGCCTGGACGGCCTGGAGCAGGTCCCGCCGGTTCAGTGCCGTTCCCTCTCCGGGGGTGATGGTCGAATGGGGCAAGGGACGGAACGCCCAGTTCCCCCGCCCGTCACAGGCGGCCAGGGCCGGCACATCCCCCTGGGCCAGGATGTGGATCATCGCGTCCTGCGCGTCTTTACCGGTCAGGTTGCCGGTCGGCAAAGTCCGGATCGCGTCCTCCAGCACCGGCAGGTCCTCCTGGGCCAGTTTTAGAATCTGGTCCTCGTCATTTCGATCCGGAATGACCTGTTTCCAGCTCGGGTAGGTGCCATCGATGAGCCGACCCTGGATCTCCCACGGGCCGGTTTCAATTCGGTAATGCCCATCGTGGAACCCGACGGCACATTCGCCGTCCAGGCGGTTCCATTCCAGGAACTTTGAGGGGGGCAGGATGCTGTTCAGGTCGTCGGGCAGAACCAGTCCCCCGGCGGTGCAGAGCCTGCGTCCGTCGGTGGCCACCAGGGTATGTCCCTGGGCATGGGGCTCAACCCGGATCCCGGTGATCACGTGCCGGGCCGGATCGGACGACGCGAAGGGCAGCAAAGAACGGTAAAGTTCCAGCAACTGGCCGTCGGTTTTCCGGACCTGGATCGGCGTGGGAGCCTCAGGCCACTCTTCGGGATCCAGGACGGGCAGGAAATGTTCACGCCGGCCCAGCTCCCCGTCCAGCACGATCCGGGCGGTGTCCGGACTGTCGGAGGACTGAATGGTGACCTGGTCGTCCTTTCCGGCCTTGATGAGCTTCATTAGCTCCTTGTGGGGCAGTATCAGGATGCCGGGTGCCTGGTCTGATACAGAGTCGGGCACGGTGTAGGTCACGTGCTGGTCGAGGTCTGTGGCCTGGATGCGCGCGGGCTGTCCCTGACCGCCCGAGAGATGGACGTTTTTGAGCGCCGGGAGGGACGCCCGTTTGGGCAGCGCCCGCCCCAGGCCGGTGAGGATCTGGACGAGCTCCCGGCAGTGGAATTTGAATGTCATAGAGTTCCTTTGAGTATGTGTTAGAGTTTGGGTTTGAATTGGCAAAACAGGTCCCACTGATCTTCGTCGGGACGGTCGTGATAGATCACCGCGCCTCCCTCCGGGCACATGGCGCAGATCAGAAAGGTCTGGGCGACCTCGATGTACGGAATTACATGCCTGCACCCGTTTTCCGGGTCATGGAAGTAGCCGATTCCCGTCACCCGATGGCCACGCAGATCATGAACCTGCACCGGGCGGTACAAATAACCTTCTTGGTCAGTGACAGACCACTCGGTCTGACCGGGGTTCCCCTCGTCGTCGTACTGCAAGGCCAGGATCGCGTTCTGTTCAAAACGCAGAACCGGAGGCGGCTGGGACAGGCCCCGCCGGCCCGTGACCTGGATCAGTTTGGCGCCGACAAGTCGGTCGTGGAACGCCATGATCCCGGCCATGGCTTTTCCACCGGACTCGATTTCAGATCTGGTCAGTTTACGCACGGGGCACCTCCAGTCCCTCAAGGGAGTCGGTGAAGTCCGCGCTGTCCATTTTCTGGAAGGCGGTTTTGAAGGACGGGAAGTCGCTGACCTGGATCTTTACGACCGCTTCTTCGGCTTCCAGGTCCGGACGGTGATCGAGGACCGTGGCCCCGGAAGAACGGAGGTCTTCCAGGTACCGATTGAGGTCCCCGTGGTGCTCACATTCATAGAAACGAAGGTGTATGATGGTCCGGGGCATTACGCAGCCTCCTTCAGGGCCACAGGACGGCCCAGGACGGCCTGTGCGGCCCCCAGACCCTCACGGGCATCCACGGGCAGGTCGGCGCCTTCCAGGGCCTTCAGGAGCAGCTGATTGACCAGCACGGTCATGGGTATGCGCCGGTGCCGGGCGGTGCGGTACAGGACAGGCACCAGATGTTCGGAAATTCGTGGGCTGTACATGATAGTTCTCCATTGATGTTCAAAAGGAACCCGCCGGTAGACCGACGGGACTGTCACATGTACATAACGCCCGGCCAGGCCGGATTTCACCCAGCAAGATCCCGGACGGCCCGGGCGGCCGGGGTCTGGCGGGAGAGCTGTTTGAAGTTCAGACAAATCAGGTCATGCCGGCATTCGTTCACGGTCTTTCCCCGGGTGGGCAGGCGGTGGGCCCGCAGGATCGACCGGTAGGCCGGGAGCTGCCATGCCAAGTCAAGTCGGTGGATGTCCCGGGTCAGCTCCAGGGGCTTTGGCTCGGTCCGGTTGAGTGGCCCGTGAAAGAACAGATTGTACAGCCCATGGTCGTGGCCAAACCGGAACAGCGTGAGCGGGACCCGGAGCGGAAGACAGCACGGGAACTCTTTCAACAGCCCGGTACGGTGATAGAACTCGCGGTGGTAATGGGCCGGGGCGATCCCGTCCACTGGCGGGTCGGAGGACAGGAGGAACCGGCTGTTGATCAGCCCGTCCCGGACCCACCGGTGGACTGTCCGGCCGTCCAGACGGAAACACAGCAGTTCCTGGCCGGTCCGAAGCGGGGACAGACTGTGGATCGTATACCGGCCGGGTGCCAGACCGACAAAGCCATGGCCATCATTCACGTACTGATGTTTTTCCGATAGAGGTCCGGCCCTCCGGACGGACATACGCCCTGAAAGGTCGAGGATCAGGGCATAATATGGACCGAGGTCCAGTTCGTACGGCCCCAGTACGGAGGCCCGGGTCAGATTGACCACGCCCCCATAGGCGGAACCGGCATTGGCCATCCAGCACAGGGGAAGTCCTCCCAGGTCGAACGACCGACCCTTTACCGGAAAGGTCACGAGGTTCCACATGTGCCGGCGTATCCGCTCATCAAATGATTCCAGGGGTATCTGAGACAGGTTGCGACAGGGCCGGATCATGGTTTTTTTACCGATCTCCCCCTGTTGGCTCTTTTACTGGACTGTCAGGGGCTGACGGGCTGACAGGCTGACAGGGGACGGAATACCGGCCGGACTGTTCGACGATCTTTCCACGTTCCAGGCCGAGGTCCAAGACGGGCTGGTGAATGTCCGCCCGTTGGATCTTGTATGAACGGAACAGGTCACGCCTGGTCGTCGGTCCTTTCTCAAGGAGCTTGCGGATCATCGTGTTCAGCGCCTGTTCGGCGGTGGGGTCCGGACAAGGCCGGGCCTGGGCCAGACCGGTCTCCTCGACCTGGCTGGCCAGCGCCGGTTCGAGAATGGCTCTGGAGAGTTCCATGGCCTGACGGTCCAGGGGACGGCCGGTCAGGAGGCCGATGGACCCGGCGAGTTTCAGCACGAGCATCGGGTACCAGGACCGGGGATCGTCCGGGCGGGTCGGGGTCTCCTGAAGAGACTCGTAGTACGTCTGGGCTTCCGGGCTGGCGGGGATGGTCACCGGCTTGACCGCCATACGGGCGGACCAGATCTTTTTCATCTGCCGGACCACCTGTTTGTTCTCCCCGATGGACAGACTGCCGGTGCGGATCGGTTCGGAGGGAGAACGGACAAGCAGGTACTTGCTGTCCAGTCCGGAGCGGGAGATGGCCGGTCTGGAGATCCAGGTGGTGAACTCTCCTGGATGGACGGTCAGGCAATGGGAGAACCCGGCCCCGGGCAGGACTTGGCCGCCTAGCAGTGCCGGATCGTCGGCGGGAAGGCCGGACAGTTGGGCGAGGAAGGCCCTGGCGGTGTCCAGTTGCGCTGTTTTGCCCTGGGTGAGGGCCGGCAGGGCGGAGAGTCCCCGGCCGATCAGGTGAAGGTACCCGTCGAAGACCAGGCGGGGCCAGTCGCGGATCAGATCGTGGGTCAGGCAATGGACGACCATCAAAGGCCTTTCCCCGGCGATCAGCTCGGACAGTTGGATCGTGCTCTGGTCGAGAAACCGGGCAGCGTGTTTCAGGTCGGTTTTTAGATCCGATCCGGCCTTTTCACCGGTCCGGGTCTGTTCGGGAGTGGGCTGGCCGGTGGAGTGTCTGGCCAGCATGTCCATCTCCCTGCGCATAAAACCGTTCCAACTGCCCTGAAGGTTGTCCGTGCGGGCCTGGTCGCCTTCCAGGATCATCGTGTACTGGGCCTTGAGCTGGGCTTTGATGTGCGGGTTCTGGAGCTGGGAGACCCCGGCCAGACGTGTGGTCTGGCGCCGGGTGTACAGGCTGATCCATCGGGAGGCGTGGTAAACGACCTGTCTGCCGGCCGGATCGAGCGCCAGGATGTTGAAGGCCGGGCGGATCTGTTCGCCGGTGAGGAGCCGGATACGGGCGGTCCGGCCCAACTGGGCGGTGAGCTGGCTGGCCAGCACGGGAATGGCCGTGAGCAGCGGCAGGTGAAAGCGGCTGTGCAGATGGCCGAGCATGCCCCCTGTGTGTTTGTTCAGGGTGTCGGCAAGGTCTGAGAGGTCAGTCTTTTTCATCGATCAGGGCCAGCACCCGGCCGGCGGGGAAGAGATTGCGGTTACGTTGGACGGTCAGGGGACGGATCTTTCCAAGTGCGATCCACCGGTGGAGGGTGGCGCGGGAGATCCCGAGCAGTCGGGTGGTCTCACGGGTGGTCAGGTACGGACTGAACGGGACGGTCCGGAGGATCCGGTCCACGGCCTCCAACTGTTCGGGGTCCAGGCGGGTCAGGGCGGACACGCGCTGTTCGTGGGTCAGGGAGGTTACAGGAATGGAGCTGTTACGGTTCATGGTCAGGCACAGGGGTTGGCGCAGGGGTCGGGTGTCAGCTCCTTTCCCGTCGAGGTTGTGCGCTTCGCGTCGCAAGCGACGGTCTCGTCCCTCGGCCGTCCCTCCTCCTTCGTCGGAGGAACGGTCCTCGGAACTTCGACCGCACAACCAGACGGGAACATTCTGGGAGCAGACACAGTCCTTCCCGTGCCACCTCCGCCTGCGGCTCCGGTGGACGGGGATTTTGTTCCCGGTGAGTTCCGTTCGGGTGCCGGGATCTGAACCAGAAGACTCAGAGAAGAACGGACAGGACCTTGATTGCTGGACAGGATCTGGTTCATGGTCCCTCCGGCAGATTGATGACCGGTCCGTTCCGTGGCACCAGGTTCTCCATTCCAATGCCCTGAACGCCCTGCAGGAGCGCCAGGGCTTGTTTCAGGACGGACTTGGCGTTCTGAGAGTGTTTGTTCTGTTCGAGCCACCAGTCCATGACAGATTTATCCGGGCCGTTCCCGCGGTCGCTCTGAAGCAAGGACATTGCCAGTACCCCGGCCTTCGATGCGGGCAGTACGCTGAGATCCCGCACGGGTTCGGGGAGGATCCTGTACACCCGGGAGTAGAACTGGTCCTCCATGGACTGAAGGGTGAGACCGGGCAGCCGTTCCCCTCCGAAGGCGTCCCACAGTTTGCCTTTCCGGAGTACGATCTCCACCCGTGTGTAGGTGTTCAACGGCAAGTCCATACCTGCCGTGTTTTTGAGCTGCCTTCCTTTGTCATATATCCGGAGTGTGAAAGTGGATGAGGAGGAAGTCCCGAACTTCATGGATTCACCTGGATTGAGGCAGGGCGCCTTCTTAAGCCCCGGATAGTTGATGGACGACAGGAGGCTCCAGAACTGACTGAACGGACTGCGGACCACCCCGCCGATCTCCAGGGCGCTGACTGCGAAGTCGCCGTTCACAGGCCGTTCCAGGACCGGTTCCAGCGTCTGCCTGACACGGGCCATGCACGACCAGAGGGTCTGGGGGTCGGACACGATGGTTCCGTTATGGTCCAGGCCGGTCTCCAGTTTGGAGACGTTCCCGGACACGAACAGAACCGTTCCGTCCTCGGTTGCGCCCAGGGTGGTGCCTGTGTGGTGTCGGAAGACGTGGTAGGGTCCCTGTCGGCCTTTTTTTAGCCCAGAATAAGTCCACTGTGCGTTAGAACCGACCAAGTCTGGTGTGGAGGACAGATCGAGGGCCCCTGTCCGGACCATGGACGGGCCTGTCCCTGCCCTGTACCTTTCGGGGTAGTTCAGGCCCTTGATGGTCCAGGCCGCTGGGCCTTTCCCGGTCGATATGATGGAAAAACTATCCAGTCCAATCATCTTCTGTCCCGATAAAAAATCTTATGTGTATCGTAATAGTAACAGGGTCACGGATGGTTGAGCGGGTCCTCTGCCACCGGCACAGTGCCATCCGGACAGGGTAGACCCGAGCTGGCCTGCCTGGCGCGTGGGTGGCCCTGGGAGGTGCCGGACTGAGCAGGCACTGAGGGGGCCTGGGCTGCGCCGGTCTCCGGCCTGTGGGGATGGGCCTGACCCGGCCTGGGATTGGCCTGATCTGGACAAAAATGTTCCTCCATCCAGTTCAATAAAAGGATCTGCCGCCGTTCACCCCAGGGTGTGGGCTCCCGGGTCTCGTAGCGGAGATGGATTTCGCGTGTCCTCACAGTCCCACCCCCATCTCGTAGGAGTCCGCCAGATTCTGGATGCATTTGTCCATGTCCGATGGCCGGCACATGACTTTACGTGAGGACAGACGACGGACCTGCAGACGTCCGTCCGAGATCCAGCGGCAGACCGTACGCTGGCTGCAACCGGCGTACTCCGCCATTTGCTTATAGTTGCCCAGCCAGCCGTTGCTCGTGTTGGAGGCGTTCATACTCACCACCTCCTCAGATTTTCATAATCCGGGAAAACCGATTCAGGCTCGACCCCGAGCGCCTCGGCGATTCGTTCCGCCGTTGCTCGGTTGCAACGGTGATTCCCTTTCTCGATCTTCCCGTAGGTGGTCGGGTGCAGCCCCGCCCTTATTGCCAACCGAAGCCTGGATAGCCCGGCAGCTTCTCTCAGTTCCTTCAACATGTCCGTTACCTCAGGAGCAGGAGAAGCTATCCTTCCACGCACAAAAAAAGGATAGGCCTCAACCTGCCCCACGTTTTCGTGGTTCAGTGGGCTTATCCTTGTTACATTCCTCGACCGGTGTGCGTGGACCCGGGCGTGGTCTAACTTATCTCAAGTATATACTGTGTAAGGGTTAGGGCAAACAAAATTCTTAAGATTTTTAAGTGTGATCCCGCGTACTGGCTTTTGCAGCCAGTCAAAATGCCCTCCCTAAAGGCCTGGGTAAAACGAGTTGGGAGCTTCGACACTGACCAATCACTGGTACATACCTCAGGACCTTGACCAACCTTGACCAAAATAAGGGGGTAAAATGGCGTTTTATGGCGTTTTACACGTCCTATGTATACAACGTCTACTCAGCCACGAAATCCGCATAAACCCTTTAAAACCAATAAAAAAGCCCCTCGAATGAGGGGCGGAATAATGGCGGGATCTACGGGACTTGAACCCGCAACCTCCGGCGTGACAGGCCGGCGCTCTAACCAATTGAGCTAAGACCCCGCGCTAAAAGTCGGGAGGGAGCTTATGCCTGAACAACAGGCCTTAGGCAACCCCTTTTTTTGAAAAAATCGGTTCGTATTCGCAACGGGAATCCCGGCAGTGCCAGCGGGAAGCGGACACCGCCGTCGGAGAGTCAAAACCGATTGAAATCCTTAGGGAATCACCGCCTGGGAATAGGCGCCGGATCCGGAGGATCGCATGTAGTTGTACTCGAGGCCCTGCAATACCAGCGTGCCGGCAAAGCCGAGGAAGGTGAGAATCACCAACACCACCGCCCACGCGGGCAGGTTGTCTTTCGGCGCTTTTTGCACCTCGTCGTCCAGTTCGAATCCTGAATCGGTCATGATGTGTCTCCTAGTCTTATTCGGTTATGGGGATTCCCTCCTTCCTAAGGGTGAACAAATATTTTCGAACCAATGCTCTCAGCCTTTTCCGAACCGATCGGCCACCAGTTCGGCCATCTGGTCGATCGAATCGGCCACCGGAACACCGGCGTCCCGGAAAGCGGCCTGCTTGGACGCGGCGGTGCCGCCGCTGCCGGAGACGATCGCTCCGGCGTGTCCCATGCGTTTACCTTCGGGGGCGCTGGATCCTACAATATAGGCAAAACAGGGCGTGTCCACGTTTTCCTTGATATAGGCGGCGGTTTTTTCCTCTTCGTCCCCGCCGATTTCGCCGATCAACACCACGGCCTCGGTCTCGGGATCCTGTTCGAATTCCGCCAGAATGTCCGTGAACCCGGAGCCGACAATCGGATCGCCGCCGATGCCCACGCAGGTGGACTGGCCAATGCCCAGCCCGGTCAGCGCGTGCACGATTTCATACGTGAGCGTGCCGGAACGGCTGATCACCCCTACCTTGCCGGGAATACAAATGCTACCGGGCATGATGCCGATTTTACTCTTGCCGGGGTTAATAAGCCCCGGGCAATTGGGCCCGATCATCTTCAGCCCTTTTTCCCGCACCTGATGATACAGACTCACCATGTCGTTCACGGGAATGCCTTCGGTGATACAGACAATCAGCGGCACTTCCGCGTCGATCGCCTCCTGCACCGCCGCTTTGGCGAATTTCGCCGGCACGTAGATCACCGTCGCGTCCACGCCGACCGCGTCCTTCGCTTCTTGCACACTGTTGAATACCGGCTTTCCGTGCTTTTCCTGTCCGCCCTTGCCGGGGGTGACCCCGCCGACGACGTTGGTGCCGTACTCGATCATTTGTCCGGCGTGAAAGGCCCCGTCGCGCCCGGTGATGCCCTGCACGAGGACTTTGGTGTGTTCGTCGATTAAAATACTCATGCGTTCTCTCCTTTCCCGAGAGCAATGGTTTTCTTCACCGCTTCGGCGAAGGTGGCAGCGGGGATCAAATCCGAATCCTTCAGCAGGGCGCGGCCTTCTTCGGCGTTGGTGCCGGTGAGGCGCACCACCACGGGCACGTCGATGTCCATGGTTTCAAACGCTTTGAGGATCCCGGTGGCGATGTCGTCACAGCGGGTGATGCCGCCGAAGATGTTGATCAGCACCGCTTTGACTTTTCCCCCGGCCAGAATCAGCCGAAACGCGTGCACCACCTTTTCCGGATTGGAACTGCCGCCCACGTCCAGAAAATTGGCCGGCGATCCGCCGTGCATGTGGATCATGTCCATGGTGGCCATGGCCAGTCCGGCCCCGTTCACCATGCAGCCGATATCACCGTCGAGTTGAATGAAGGCCAGGCCTTTCTCCCGAGCCTCGATCTCAGCGGGATTCTCCTCTTTCTCGTCACGCAATTTCTCCAAATCGGTCTGGCGCATCAACGCGTTGTCGTCCACCATGATTTTCCCGTCGAGCGCGACCACCTTTCCGTCCCCGGTCAACACCAGTGGATTCACTTCGGCCAGTTGCAGATCCTTTTCAACGAAAAGCGTGAACAGTTTGCGCATCACGTCCAACACCCCGTCGGCCCCCTCGCCGCCGAACAACTCGCCGGCCGCCTTGCGGGCCTCGTCTTCCGGAAACGTGTAATCGGTGCTGCCGAAGCGCAGAATCTTCTCCGGCGTGTCCTCGGCCACCTGTTCAATCTCCATCCCGCCCTCGGAACTGGCGATAAAGCCGATGCTCTTGTCGGAGCGGTCCAGAATCACGCTGAGGTAGGCCTCGCGTTGAATGTCGCTTCCCTGCTCGATCCACAGGCGCCGCACGGTGTGTCCCTTGATGTCCATGCCCAGAATCGCCTCGGCGGCCTGCTCGACCTCCTCCGCGCTGTGGGCGAGCTTGACGCCGCCAGCCTTGCCGCGGCCCCCGGTGTGCACCTGGGCCTTCACGGCCACGGTGCCGCCGCCAAGGGATTCATACGCGGACACGGCTTCCCGGACGCTCAGCGCCAGGGACCCCTCCGGCACGGGAATGCCCGCCTCCCGGAACAGGGTTTTCGATTGATATTCATGTATGTTCATTACGCAAAACGCCTTTCGTTCAGGTCAAAGTTGAGCAAAACGGCTACCCCACCCTTCCCCGTTCTGCAAGTTTATACCTCTGGCGAAAACATTTCGCCATTCATGTTGCCTGTAGTATCCCGAAACCGACCGCGAACGCCCCTTCCTCAGGAAAGCTCCAGCAGTTTCGCGCAGGCCTTCCGAACCCCTTCCAGAATCCGCGCGGGCGAGGCATCCATCATGTAACACGGACTGGTCACGATTCGGTTCTCCTCGTCCACCACGATGTCGCCCAGCGGACACTCCACCGGCGTGACACCCGTCGCCTTCAAGCCCTCGTGAAACGACGCCACGTCGTACGGCGACTCTCCTTGAGTCGTGCCCAACGTCATTTTCACCCGCACGTCCGTCTCCTGCAAGGCCTTCGCCACCACCACCGGGGCGATACACAACGCGGCCACGGGTTTTCCAGTCACCACCAGCTCCCGAATCAACTCCGCCACCTCCGGATGCACGTTCGCCTCGGGCCCGTCGAACGCCCAGGTGCACAAGTTTTTCGCCGCGCCGAACCCTCCCGGCATCACCAGCCCGTCCAGATCCCCGGCCACCACGTCCGCCACAGGGGAAATGGCCCCCCGGGCGATCCGGGCCGACTCCACCAACACGTCCCGCTTCTCCCCCATCTCCTCCCCCTTGATATGGTCCATCACATGATGATGCTGCATCGCGGGCGCCATACACACCGCCTCCACGCCCAGTTCGTCCAGCGCGATCAACACAGACACCGCCTCCTGGATTTCCGAACCGTCATACACCCCACAGCCGGACAACAACACGCCAATCTTTTTCATCACAGAACCTCCATTTCGGGATTTCGATTTCAAAACCACCCCAAAATACCGAATCCCCATCCGGGCTCAAGACCGAAACCAACTGGAGCGCCGTCTGCCAGACGGCCCCCTCTCCACAAGAAAAACGCATCCCTCGCAGAAAAGGATGCGTCATCTCAGTCAAAATGGCGAAGAGAGAGGGATTGACGGTCGCAAGCTCCCTCGCCACACTTCGCGTGCCGCCTACTCCGCTTCGTTCCGTTTCAAACGCCCCGGTTCCCGGGGGTTCGAACCCTTCTCCCCACAAGAAAAACGCACCTCTTGTATAAAGAGATGCGTCGTCAGTCAAAAATGGCGGAGAGAGAGGGATTCGAACCCCCGGTGCCCTTTTGGGGCACACTCACTTTCCAGGCGAGCCCGTTCGACCACTCCGGCATCTCTCCATATCTGGAAGGGACGCAGCTTATAGCGTCCCTTTCCGCATACGTCAACGTCCGACCCCGGAAAATCCGTCGCGCCCGGGGATTGTCTCCAACGCCCTTTCCGGATAGGGGAAGCGGCATGAAGGTATGCATGCAAATTCAGGCCGCCGTGGACCAACGCGCCGGGGTGGGACGCTACGTCCACACCCTCGTGCCCGAACTCGCAGCCTGCCGGGGCGACGACGAACTGTCCGGATTCTATTTCGACTTCCGCCGCAAGGGCTCCCCCTTCCCCCCCGGCCTGATCCGGGAGGAGGCCTGTCGCGCCGTGCCCGGCGCGCTAGTGCAGCAGGCATGGAAGCGCCTCGGCCTGCCCGCCTACACCCGTTTCGCCCCGGAAGCCGACGTACATCATTTTCCCAACTTTATCATCCCCCCACTCCCCCCGGGCCCCAAAGCCGTGGTCAACATCCACGACCTGTGTTTCCTCAAATGTCCGGAAACCATGGAACCGAAAAACCGCGCCTACCTGCGAAAGCGAATGCCCAAAACCCTTCGGCGCGCCGACCGCATCCTCACAATCAGCGAAACCATGGCCACCGAACTTCGCGACGCCTTCGACCTGCCCGAAGACAAAGTTGTCGCCACCCTCCTCGGCCCCCCGCCCGCGCTTCGCGCCCCGGACGACGTGGAGGCCCGCACACGCGTTCGCGCCCTGGGAATCGACAAACCGTTCCTGCTCCATGTCGGCACCCTGGAACCCCGCAAGAACCACCGCTTTCTCTTCCAGGTCTTCGAACGTCTCCAATACTTCGATGGCACCCTCGTGCTCTGTGGGATGCGGGGGTGGCAAACCGAGCCCATCCTCGAGGCCATGCGCACCTCGCCCGCCGCGGATCGCATTCTCCACCTCGATTACGTGGACGATACCGACCTCGCCTCCCTCTACGGCCAGGCCGAGGCTTTGCTGTTCCCCTCTCTGTACGAGGGCTTCGGCCTCCCCCCCGTCGAGGCCATGCGCCAGGGATGCCCCGTGATCGCCAGCGACGGCGGCTCCCTGCCCGAAGTCGTCGGCAACGGCGGTGTGGTCGTGCCCACCGACGATCCCGACCGCTGGACCGAGGCCATCGAACGCCTGTTCTCCAGCCCCGACCACCGCGCCAAACTCATCAACGCCGGCCATACCCGCGCCGCCGGCTTCTCCTGGCGACGTTGCGCCGAACAAACCTGGGACGTCTACCGCGAACTGGCCGGATAACCCCTCCTCCAACGGGTTTTACTTGCAAGCCTTCCCCATCCGTCCGAACATCTTCCCATGAACATCGCCATCGACGCTCGCTGGATCTTCGCCGAAACCTCCGGAATCGGACAACATACCCGCCTGCTGATCCGCAGTCTGTCCGCCCTCGCCCCCGACCACCGCTTCCTGCTCTTGTTCGACGATGCCGAACGCGCCGAGGCCGTCAAGGAGTCCACCGACTGTGACTGGCCCCACGAAGTGCTCCCGTATGGCTTGTTCTCTCTGGACAACCAGTGGAAACTCGCGCGCTTCCTTCGCGAGCGCCACATCGACCTCTACCACTCCACCAATTACATGATGCCCTTGCCCGGCTTTCCCCGGCGCCGCCCGGGTCCCGTCAAAGCCGTGATCACCATTCACGACCTCATTCCCATGGTCTACCGCGACCACGCGCCCCGCTCGCGCAAGAGCCGACTCTACCCCCTCTATGCCCTGCTCATGCGACAGGTCGCGGCCCGGGCCGACGGCATTATCACCGTCAGCGACTCCTCCCGCCGCGACGTCATCGAACGCCTCGGACTCCCCCAACGGGAACACGACAAGGTGCGTGTGGTGTACAACGGATTGGACCCCGTGTTTCACGAACCCCACGACGTACCCCGCCACGACCCCCCCGAAATCCTCTACGTGGGACGGCTCGACCCCTATAAGAACGTCCCCCAACTGGTCAGCTCCTTTTCCGAAGCCCGCCGCGACCTTCCCCGCGGCACCCGACTCCGTATCATCGGTCCCCCGGACGAACGCTATCCCGAAGCCATGAGCCTGGCCCGCCAGCTCGACCTCTTTCCTTTCATGGACTGGGAAGGCCATGTAGACGACGCCACCCTGCTCGAAGCCTACCGACGCGCCTCCCTCGTCGTGCTCCCCTCCGAATACGAGGGCTTCGGCCTCCCCGTCGCCGAGGCCATGGCCTGCGGCACCCCCGTCATCTGCAGCAACGCCAGTTCCCTGCCCGAAGTCGCCGGAGACGCCGCCCGCTACGTCGGCCCCGGCGACCTCTTCGCGCTCGCCGACGCCCTCAAGGAGGTCATGAATGCCCCCAAACTCCGGGAAGAGATGGTGCGAAAGGGATTGGAACAGGCCCGACGTTTCCAGGCTCACCGCATGGCGGAGGAAACCCTCGCCGTTTATCAGAACGTCGCGAACGCCTCAACGCCACCGAGTGCATGACCAAAATCGTCCTGCAGTCCTGAATCCGGCGTCCACCTCTCAGGAGCGATGCGTTGGAAAACGTGTTCACAAAGGTCCCATTCAAATGAGATCGCCGTGAATCAGGCTCCGGAGGAGCCAACGCGTGAAGCT